>Ga0209828_1003972_pt1 | contig 10918 bp, 10 predicted proteins | sample MaitaG_FD_187429 | JGI IMG/M metagenome (GOLD analysis project Ga0209828, IMG submission 187429) | Marine algal microbial communities from Maine, USA - Maine_Asex2 metaG (SPAdes) (version 2) | ecosystem: Host-associated > Algae > Red algae > Unclassified | place: Maine, USA | collected 2015-01-05
CTGGCTATTGGTATCATCTTGGCGTTATAGGGGGTAGCAATTTCTTGCCAGGAAAACTGATCAAAATTATTGAAAACTAATTTGTGTGTATTTCCAGCGAACTCATTAGCGTAGAGATCAATAATGCGCTTTGTTGATCTTTCTAGTATTTCAGGTGTTAGGCCATGTTGGTTTTGAGCGTCTCTTAGCTCATCAGGCTTTAAGTTAAACTCTCCCCAGCCATCCTTCTGTGCAAAGTTACTGCAATCTATTCTGTATTCACCGTCTGAAATACCGATCTGGACACCGGCAATTTGTGGGTATCGATTAACGAGTTTGGCAATCTCTCTGATATAAGGTTTAAGGAGTTGAAGGTAGCGATCTCGCCAGAATATGATGGTTCCACCTTTTGTAAATTGGAGTTGTTGTGCTGCCCAGTTTGGAGCTTCGCATCTTCCATAGTTTTCAAGTCTTATGAGCACTTGCTGTTGTGGCCGAGTGCGCAAAGAATTTTCTAGTTCACTGAAATCATAGACATTTTGTCGAGGGTTGGTTTTGTCCCAACGTACCATGTGAAAGTCTGCACGGACATACTCATCAGATCCTCTGGTCTCAGAAATTAGACCACTTAACTCACTACGTTGTGGATAATCAGGTAAGCGCCAGTCATAACCCTGAACCACCTCAATTGAGGTATCACGTTCTGGCATACCTTGCCTGGTAGTATTATTATTTAAGTCAGCCTGTCTGGGCTGCGAAGAATTCTCTGATGGTTTTTTTTGCCGATTGTTTCTTATTATTTCTGTGGTGCTTGGTGAGCTATTTTTAAATAAGTTATCTGAAATTTTTTCATAGACCTTACTAGGGACTAATAGAGATGTTGCAATTAGCGCAACAAAAACACACAGAAAAATAATGAATAGTATTTTTTTAATTTTTTTCATGTGTAGTATTTTTTATTTATCGATATGAAACTAAATATAATCACGATGTGTGCGGTCAGACCTCATTAGTCAAACCAAAGGTTGAAATTTCACGATAGTGGGTTGGCAAGCTAACCATCCTTCTGGAAAATCGGGTACTCCATCCTGTGACTTGCATGGAAAGTGTGTCATTAGGTTAGAGTGAATCACGAGCTCTATCTTTGTACATAATAAAAAATGATAAACACTGCAGAAAATTCAATTTACGATGAGTCTGTTACCAGAGCGCGTCCCAGAATGGGTATCGTTCATAAGGTAGCTTGGGGCTTTTTGCTTCTCATGATATTCCTGATTCCGTGGGGTGAGGGTGTCTATGATGGCTTGGCTAAGGTAGTAGCCATGCCAACCTTAGGTCTATGTTTGGTGATGCTTGTCTTAGAAGGGACTCACAGAAGCTTTTCTTTATTTAACTTATTTGCAGTAATGCTTGGTGCTTGGTACCTAGTTGGTATCTGGTGGACGCCTACACCTGAATACTCGACCAATATATTACAGACTTACATCATGTTGATTCTGATGTCTTTAATGTTTACCTATCTGATCAACAACGAATATAAATTCCGCGGGGCTTATCAGGCTTATGTGCTGGGATCTTTAATGGCAACCGGCGTTATTTTTAGTAACTATTTGAATGGTATTGAAGGTCCATACTATAACCGTTATACCGTAGAGAACATTGAAACGGACAACATGGCTATTTTACTGGCTTTCGGGATACCAATGGGTGTCTGGTTATATACTCAAGCTAGACACTGGAGCGTTAAGTTACTCAATTTGGCAGCCGTACCGATAATTTTCTATGGAATTTTCCTCACCGGCACTCGAACAGGTCTAGTCTGCGGCGCCATTGGCATGATGTATTTAGCATTTACGCAGCGTAAAGCATCATTCAATTTGAAAATTGTTTACACAGGCGTTGTGATTGGTTTGGCAGTTGCTGTTGTAAGCCTTGCACCAAAAGCTTCAGTAGAACGTATTTTTTCAATTGGTGAGGCAGTAGCAAGCGGGGATTTGAATCATCGTGAGGTAATTTGGAAACACGCGCTCAGTGTTTGGGCAGACAGCCCAATATTGGGCGGTGGTACGGGATCTCTTGGTAACACGATAAATCAATATCATATTAACTTTGAGTGGGCACATAATTCTTATGTTCAGATCTTAAGTGAAAATGGAATAATAGGATTATTGATCTATCTTTTGATGATTTTTAGCCTGATGTATTACGCAATGCAATGTCAAATAGAAACAAAATTCTTCCTATTTACCCTGTGGTTTACAATCTTTATTTCACAGATGACTCTACATTCCCAAAATTTAAAAGAAGTCTGGTTTGTATGGTCAGTCATTGGAGCACACGGATATTATTACTCCAAAAAAACAGCATGGCAGCGACAATTAAACGCACGATCTAGTTAGAGTATTCGTCATGTTATTTAAAAATAGCAGCATTTATGTGCTGGCTAAAATAGTGCCTGGTGTAATGGCATTCGTTGCATTATCAATTTACACGCATTTGCTTACACCTCAGGAGTATGGGATTTATACGCTAATATTCTCTGCGGCATTATTTTTGCACAGTGCCTTGTTTAACTGGCTACCAGTTGGAATGATGCGCTTTTGGCCTGGCGGAACGTATAGTGATAAAGCGTTTATATCGACGCTAGGTGTTTTGTATTTTCGATTATTTGTACCCATTGCAATTGCTGGGCTATTGCTGTTTTTATTCTTAGGTGAAGGCTACTATTCGCAAATAGCTGCAAGCTTTCTACTGTTGGCAGGTTTTACCGTCTTAATGATTGGCCAGCAATTGCAATCTGCTCAAATGTTACCTAGTCGTTACGCACTCATGACGATTTCATACGCAATTTCGGCATTGTCACTCGGTGCTGCTATGGCTTATTTCGGTTATGGCCCTATCGGTGTTATTTTAGGAACGGCCATGGGTATGTTAATACCAGCAGCGATTCTTAGTGCCAAGAGTTGGGCCTTATTTGATAGATCGTTGTATACCCCTGAGTTAACTAGAAAGCTATTGATCTATGGAACACCGTTAGCTGCTTCATTTTTTCTTGATGAAGTTGCTAACTTATCTGATCGTTATATGCTGGCTTGGTTAGTCGATGAAGCTGAGGCAGGAAAGTATGCTGTTGGCTATGATCTGGCAGGTAATACAGTGATGATGATTATGAATGCAATCAACCTAGCCGCGTATCCGATGATTGTTAAGTTGTTGGATACTAAAGGAAAGGAAGCTGCACTGGAGTATTTCAATACCTACGTTATTTTGTTGTTAAGTATTTCAATACCCGCAGTGGTCGGTTTGTCTTTAGTCGGCCCTGGTTTGGTTTCACTGGTTATTGGTGATGACTATCAGCCAGCAGTTATTTTAGTGCTGCCTTGGGTTGCCAGTGCCATTTTCTTTATGGGCTTGGGCGCATTTTACGTGCACTTACCCTTTCAGCTAGGCAATAAGAACGGTGGCATTTTCAAAATTGGTGTTTACACAGCGCTAATTAACTTAATTTTGAATTTTTGGTTAATCCCTAAAATGGGCATGCTGGGTGCGGCAGTCGCTACGCTGCTGTCATTTATGCTCAGCACTGCACTAGGTGTATATTATGCGAGAGGTGTTTTCCCTCTGCCGTTTCCAGCCAGAGAGGTAGTTAAGATTGTTATCGCTGCCGTATTCATGGGGCTATGTCTTTGGGTGGTAAAAGACTATCGAGGCTGGCTCTGGTTAATAGGGCAGATGGCTATTGGTTTAAGCAGCTACGGTTTAGCGACTTATCTGCTTAACACCGGTGGCATTAAGCAGATAGTTGCCGCACGCTATGCTTGATAGCGATCTTGTAAATAATCAAACATCGCAAATAAACCCATGGCCTCACCGCCGAGTGGCCGACCAGGCCGGTCTCTGACATTGAAAGCCATTAAGTCGATGTGAGCCCAAGGAATATCTTTGTCTACGAACTCATTGAGATAAAGGGCGGCGGTGATGGCACCACCATAGCCACTCTTTGAGTTCACCATGTCAGCAACTGTGCTTTTTAAATTGCTGAAATAGGGTGTGTGCAGAGGGAGTTGCCAGATCAGCTCTTCGCTGACAATAGACTGATCATGTATATCTCGCGCAAGATGGTAGTCATTGCTAAATAAGACGGGTACTTCAGTCCCCAGAGCAACGCGAGCTGCACCGGTAAGCGTGGCAAAATCAATAATAAGATCCGGCGACTTCTCACAGGCAAGGCTTAATGCATCACACAAGACTAGTCGTCCCTCAGCATCGGTGTTGTCTATCTCTACAGTGATACCGCTTCGGGTTGTAATGACATCGCCCGGTCTAAAGGCATCGCCCGAAATGGCATTGTCGACTGCTGGAATCAATACTTCTAAAAACACAGGGATTTTAAATGCCATGATCAGTTTGGCTAGGCCAAGTACGTGCGCCGCGCCTCCCATATCTTTTTTCATTTGACGCATAAAGCCTGAAACTTTTATATTCAGACCGCCCGTATCAAAACAAACGCCTTTGCCGACCAATGTTAGCTTGTTGTCATCTGGATCACCCCAAGTCAGTGACAATAAACGAGGCGCATGGTCACTTGCTCGTCCAACGGCATGAATTGTTGGGAAGTTTTGAGTCAGCAAATCATCGCCAACAATCTCAGTAAAGTCTGCCTGATAATCACTAGCTAAAGTTTGTAGTTCTTGCGAAAGATGCTCTGGCATCATGTGGTTCGCAGGGAGATTGATCAGATCGCGTACAGTACACAATGAATCGTAAAATGCCATCACGACAGTTTTCATCGCTTCTGGTAGATAAACCAGAGCCTGGGGTTTGTCTTTGTGTACAAAATGGTCGAATTGGTAGCTGCCCAAGCCCCAGCCAATTAGAGCCTGGGTCTGTTCTGCATCAGACCAGTTACAGTGCAATTGGTAGTGCGCTGCAGGGAGCTTAATGGGTAGACCAGCTAAAGCCCAGCGACGCTCTCCTGACTCGGCAACTCCGACGAGTATTTCCGCTAATTCGCCATTTTCATTGCTGATGAAGCAAAAATCGCCTTCTTCTGCTTTAAATTCACTGTGGCTTATCCAATTAGCGACCGCGGTCTTGGAGTGATTGATGAGTGCATCTAGTTGGCTTTTGGCTACTGGTGTTAATGGAATGTAGCTGTGCTTTAAGTCGCTGGAATAAGGCATGATATTAAGAGGTTCCCAATAGTGTTTTTAACAGTGTCGGTTTTGCATATAAAGTCGCGATAATCTCAGAGTATTCTGGGTGAGTTTTATTGATGATCCCCAGGCGCAGTAGCAAATCTATATTGACCAAATTACAATTGTCTTTGAAATCATCCGTTGTTTCAGTCATTTCTGCTACTGTTTCGATTGGCATCAATTGAAATGACTCGACTTCGCCGTCAGTGTTGTGCGGCGTGAAAGCTTCATCTAACCACAAGTCGTAGGCAAAAATACCGTCATTATTTAGGCCGCGATGAGTTTGTGAGCAGTAGCGAATTTCACTAGCAAAGATTGCTTCTCGCGTAACTTCCTCGCTGATTGCTGCCTCTTCAGCTGCTTCCTTGATTAAATTTTCCATTAAGTCCAAGCCCTCGGGTTGACCGCCAGCAACGATTTGGTCTAATTGCCCAGGCCAGAATGGTTTGCTTTTTGAGCGTACAGCCACCCAAACAAAGATACCTGTCTGCTTACGTACTAATCCATTGAGGTGGATACCATAGCCTTGTACCCCTAAAAAGGCCACGGCTGCACGCTCTAATAGCATCATTGATGTGCCATTAAATTTAGCGCTGATGCTATATTGCTCACCAACCCATGAATCGATAACACCGGTTTCATAGAGCGTTCGCATAGCGGGTTCGACGGCTTTCGTGCGTTTACTCGGTGTGTCCAGTGCTGGGCTAAGATGTAAGCCGGTATTATCAACTTCGAAAATATCAGGCCATTGCATTAAGTGAGAGGCGTGGTCTTTATGGGTTAAACCGTAGCATTGCTCTTCAATAAAGAATGGCAAAAACTGATCTTCTTGGTATTGATTACATTGCTGTATGTGTCGTAAGTAGCTCATATCATTCCATTTCTGATTTTGAAACGTAACGAAGTACTGTATCTAGCCAGCGTGTCGGTAGTAGTCGGCGTAAGGTTCCAAAAAGGTAGGTTGGGAAAGTGACGTAATAGCGGGGCTTAGGGCGCTTACTTTCTAGTGCATGAATCACCTTTTTTAACACGGCATCCGCAGGTAACGTGAAAGGAGCGGCAGGTCCAACTTTTTCCATGCGTTTAATCTGCTTCTGATATTTATTTTTATGCACGCTATTTTCAATATCAACATTGGCTCTAAGTGCTGCTAATGCGTTTTGGCGAAACTTACTTTCAACCGGGCCGGGCTCAATTAGGCACACATCGATATTACTCGGATGCAGTTCTAGCCGTAGCGTGTCGGCAAAGCCTTCAATCGCAAACTTACTCGCATTGTAAGCGCCTCGGAAGGGAAGTGCGATAAGTCCAAGTACTGAGCTATTGAAAATTATTCTGGACGAAGGTTGTTGGCGCATTAGCGGGATTAATAAGTTAGTGAGCTCAATCCAGCCAAATACATTGCTAGCAAACTGCTTTTCTAAAGTGCTTCGAGTCAGGTCTTCTACGGCACCCGTTTGGCCATATGCACCGTTATGAAAGATTGCATATAGTTTGCCCTCACAAAGTGCTTCGAGTGCGCGCACGGCCTGTTGAATACTTTCAGAGTCAGCAACGTCCAATAGCAAGGTATCAAAGCCTTCTGTCTGTAAACGACTGACGTCTTCAGGCTTTCTTGCGGAAGCTATTACGCGATATCCACGGCCTTTCAAGCCCTTTGCCACACAGTAGCCGATGCCACTTGAGCAGCCTGTAATGAGTATATTTTTCATGCGCCATATCGTAACAGAAAGAAAAACAAAAAGGCCCTGTATCAGTTGAATACAGGGCCTTGTTACTGTCACATTATTTTTTCTCGCATCTGACTATTTATTAGTAAGCACCGCGACCATGAAAAACAACCGTCAGTGTCTTAACTAGTAAAAACAAATCAGTATGTAGTTTCCAGTTATCGACATAATAGCAATCAAGGCTGACACGCTCTCTATAAGTGGTATCGTTGCGACCACTGACTTGCCACAAGCCAGTCATACCTGGGCGTGTAGATAAGTACTTGCCAGTTAATGATCCATAGCGCCTGAGTTCATCTTCGACGATAGGCCTCGGTCCAACTAGACTCATGTCGCCTTTGAGAACATTAAACAATTGTGGCAATTCGTCTAAACTTGTTTTCCTTAGGAAACTACCGATAGATGTGATTCTAGGATCATTTTTAAGTTTGAAATCCTTTTCCCATTCAGCGCGAGCTTCTGGACAGCTGGCGAGCACCTCTTCCAAACGCTGTTTAGAGTTTTCAACCATACTGCGAAACTTAAGGCATTTGAAGGTTTTGCCTCCGTATCCTACACGCTCTTGGTTATAAAATGATGGTCCACCATCACGGTGAATGAGATACGCTATAACAATAAGTATTGGAGACAATACTATTATTAGCAGTAATGAGCCAATACAGTCCAAGGCGCGTTTGGTCACGTTGCTGCCTAGGTCCATATTAGAGCTCTTCCAGTGAGCTGACACTTTTTCCATTGTCTATCCTCGTTGAATAGTAGGGGCTGGTTTGATTGTTGGGCTATATTTAATTCAGCGGGCATTAATATGGAACGCCTTTACTATCAAACGGTACTGAAAAACATTTGTGTGGTCAGTCTCTGGAAGATATCGCAGGAAATATAATCAAATGAAGTGGACGTCTGTTTTGGGAGATTCCAGCATGATTTGATAAGACTGGAATGGAATTTATTGCTTAGGTTAACCTGAAAGTCTATGCTTCAGATCAGTATCCGCCAGACGGACTTTTACCAAAATTTTGGAGTTATAAAGCATGCCAATTTACGAGTATCAATGTGTAGAGTGTGAACACATAGAAGAGGTTATTCAGAAAGTTAGCGATGACCCGCTATCAGTTTGCCCAGCTTGTAATAAGACTGCTTTGAAAAAAAATGTGACGGCAGCAGGCTTTCGCTTAAGTGGTGGGGGATGGTATGAAACAGACTTTAAGAGCGGTGATAAGAGGAATTTAACTGATAGCGGCACTGAAAAAACTAAAGGTAGTGCGGATGATAAGCCGGCTGCTAAAGTCGAGAAAGCCACTGAAAAGAAAACCAGCAGCTCTGACAGTACTGATTAAGTATAATTTAAGCGATTTAATATTTGCTCGTGTGTAGTTGCAAGATTGCAAGCGAGCACCGTTGTGGTGTCTAGGGTTAAAGCATTGCCTGAAAGGTCAGTAAAGCATCCTCCTGCTTCATTAATGATTACCGCTAAGGCTGCGATATCAAGAATATTGACGTCTGACTCGATGATTAGATCAATCTTGCCGCTGGCTAGTAAGTGATAGTGATAAAAATCGCCATAGCCACGAATCCGATGTACTTCTTGAACCAACTCACCAACCGTCTGCCAATGTGGTTTGCTGGCTATGGACGCAATGTTGCCTAGTGATAGCGTCGCTTTGCTTAGCTCAGCTATATCTCCTACTTCGATTTTTTCGCCATTTAGCCAGGCGCCATGACCTTTTTCAGCGTAGGCCATTTCTTTGAAGCCTGGCGCATTAGATACACCGACAATAAGCTCATCGCCTTTCATTAAAGCAATTTGTGTGGAGAAAAATGGGTAGCCCCTGACAAAACTCTTGGTGCCGTCGATTGGGTCAATTAACCAATTATATTCAGCGTCAGGATTAACCTTACCAGTCTCTTCCCCAAAAAAGCCGTGATCTGGAAAGGCACTTAAAATAATCGCCTTGATGGTTTCTTCTGTCTCAATGTCAGCAATAGTGACAGGGCTCTGGTCCGGTTTTATTTCAACTTCAAACTCACCCGCATAATATTTTTCAATAACCTGCTGTGCTGCTTTTGCTGCTTCAATTGCTGTTTTCAGAAACGGTGACATGGTAAGGTTCCTTAGATAAATTAGGCGGTGGTAAAACGCAGTTATAATAATAGATCTTGTAGGGGGCTGCAGCTTGCAGAGAAAATATAATGAAAATTTATATCAATGGGGGTTAATAATGAAACTAATAATGATATTTTTAGTGATGCTGTTCATCACGCCAGCGATGGCTGGACCATTGCAAGGTCCACACAAGCATGGCACCTTAGAAGTCGCAATTGCACAAGATGATGAGTTTGTAGTCATCAAGATGCTGATGCCATCAAAAGATTTACTTGGCTTTGAAGATTCTCCAACATCAATGAAAAAGAAAGAGAGGGTCACTGAGCAATACGAGAAGCTTTACAAAGAGGAGTCCATACCGAAGCTATTCAAATTTGTTCCTGCTGATTCCTGCAAGCCTCATGCGGCAGATATGCTGTCAGACATGCTAGATTATCATGAGCATGATGAGATTAAAGATGCTGTCTCCACTGATGGAAAAGATATTCACTCGGTCGGAGATAAGAATGGCCACAGTGATTTCTTATTAAATTATGTTTTCAAATGCGAGAAGGTTAGTCTCATTCAGATAACGTTTCATGACGTTTTTCCAAGTATAAAGCGTGTCAACTATTATGGTAAAGGTGAGGTAAAGGGAGATGTGGTTTTTAGCGTCCCGGCAGAAGACGCGATAGTGGCTACAGAGTGATTAGTGGTGCTTGATGCATAGCCAGCAGTTAGTTGATGACTTCTTGGATGACTTATGGTCTGAGCGCGGGTTGAGCCAAAATACCTTGGAAGCTTACGGGAGAGACTTAAAGGCGTGGTGGATATGGCTAGATCAAGAAAAGCAAATAGGCCCATTGGAGGCTGATGCGGCAGTGTTGCAGCAATATCTGGCCTTTCGTGGGAAAAATGGCGCTAAGAGTAGTACTATGGCGCGAGTATTGTCTAGTTTGCGCCGTTTCTATCGATATCAGCTGAGACAAGGGGTAATTAGCGAAGACCCGTCAGCGTTAATTGATGCCCCACGCATTGGACGCCTATTGCCAGGTTCACTGTCTGAAGCACAGGTTGATGATTTGTTGGAAGCGCCTGATGTCGATCAGTCTTTGGGGTTGCGAGATAGAGCTATGTTAGAAGTGCTTTATGCTGCGGGCCTGCGGGTCTCAGAATTGGTGACATTAGAGTTGTCGCAAATTAATTTACAGGTGGGTGTTGTCAGAATCATTGGTAAGGGAAATAAAGAGCGCATGGTCCCTTTAGGTGATGTTGCAGTGGATTGGGTAACGCAGTATCTTAGCATTGCCAGGGCGCAGTTAATGCGTGGTAATGGTGTCTGTGATGCCGTGTTTGTGACGCGGCGAGGCTCAGGAATGACTCGGCAGGGCTTTTGGCATCTAATCAAACGATACGCCAAGCTTGCGGGTATTGAACAGGCTTTATCGCCTCATACTTTAAGGCATGCATTTGCTACACACTTATTGAACCATGGGGCTGATTTACGGGTCTTACAGATGTTGTTAGGCCATAGTGATCTGTCTACCACCCAAATTTATACACATATCGCTCAAGCGCGACTGCAAGAAGTGCACCAAAAACATCATCCCCGAGGATGAAATAAGCATCTATTCAGCGTACCGACAGCGTATAATTATTAATGTTCGAAGAAAACTAATGGTTAAATCACGATGATTAAGAAATTATGTTTGGCTGCAACTCTGGGAGTTAGCTTATTTGCAGGTAGTGTGGCTCAGTCTGCTGAAGTGGCGATTGATCATGAAACAAGAGTTAAAAACCTTAGCGATGTATTGCTGAAGACCTTCAAGTCAGCACCGGATTCAGTTTCGGAGAGCCAGATTTCTGGTTTGTATCAGGTGATGTATGGCACTGAGATTGTTTATTTAAGCGCTGACGGTAAGCATTTC
>Ga0209828_1003974_pt1 | contig 10910 bp, 9 predicted proteins | sample MaitaG_FD_187429 | JGI IMG/M metagenome (GOLD analysis project Ga0209828, IMG submission 187429) | Marine algal microbial communities from Maine, USA - Maine_Asex2 metaG (SPAdes) (version 2) | ecosystem: Host-associated > Algae > Red algae > Unclassified | place: Maine, USA | collected 2015-01-05
GGCTTCGCCGTAGCCGCCGATGGACAGGCCGTCGCCGGCGTACACTTTGGACGCGGCGGGGCCGAGTCCGTGGACGGACTCGCCGACCGGTCGGCCGATGCTGGAATTTCCGCCGATCGCGCCGAGGGTTTGTTGTTCTTGAACTCGGGTGAGCGCATCGACGGTGGCTTCGAGTTCGGCGATGCGGCCTTCGAGATCTTGGGCGGCGGCGGGGAGGAGCGCGAGCAGCACGCTGATGATGAACGCGCTGGCGAGGAGGTGTTTCGGAGTCATTTAATTTTCGTTTCGGTGGTTGTGGTCGGTGATCAGTAGTGAGTGATCGGTAATAGTGATCAGTGATCAGTGGGCACGCGCCATTCGGGCTTTTTAGTGATTCGTGGAGGTGCGCCGTTCGGTTTTGGTGGAGGTACGCCCTTCGGGCTTTTCGTCATCAGTGGTGGCGCGCTCAGTGGTGGCGCGCCCTTCGGCCTTTGTTTCGTGACTGGTGGGATGTGCCCTGCAGAAGTTGTTCCAGTGTTTGCTGACCAGGCGGCGCGCGATAAGTTTGCCGTTTTGTTGTTCGAACCATTCGAAGCAACATTCGAGATCGGGGGTGCTGTTAACTTTGTTGAGCGCGCGTTCGGGGCCGAGCACGAAACAGGCGGTGCTGGCGCAGTCGGCATCGAACGCGTTCGTCGCCCAGACAGTAACTTGGCCGCGGGTGAGGACGGGCTGGCCCGTTTCGGGGTCGCGGATATGGCCGGGTTTGACCGCGTTGCCCGAACTGGAGAACGAGCCCGAACCGAGTTCGAGGCGGGCTGCGGACGCGCCGGCTTGGTCGCCTTGCAGCGGGGCGGAACGTTGCAGGGCGGAACGTTGCATCGGGGCGGAAAGCTGACCGGACCACCGGGCTTGCTCGCGTCCGGCGACGGCCACTTGGCCGCCGAAGTTCAGGGTGAGCTGCCCGGTCGCCGTCGCGGTACAGGCCTTGATCGCCTGGTCGAGCGCCGCGCCCTTGGCAAAGGCATCGGTGTCGAGCTGGCCTTTGCCGTCACGAAACTGAAACGCCCCGTCGGACCAGCGTTGCCATTTCGCCGCGCGGACGAGCGCGTTCGACACGAGGGAGGAGGACACGGCAATCGGTTCGCCGGCGTTCATGCGCGCAATCTCCGAACCCGGTTGCCAGCGCGACAGCACGGACGCGGCGTGTTCGATCTGGCGGATTGCCGTCTCGGCGGTGGCGGGCGAATCGGCATGAACGTCGAGCCAAGTACCCATGGTGAACACCCGGCGTTCGGTCTCCTGCGCTTGGACGGGTCCGAGGTGGCCAGCCAAGACAACCCACCACAGAAGCCACAGGTAAATTGACATAGTATTCAACACGGTGACTGCATAACCATTCTGTTGATTGGCATGTCAAACAATAGTTTGAAGCAGCTATCTTTTGAGTGCCGCAAGTGAGATTTCGACCTGTGGGCGCCATCTTCCACCTTTGATCTTCTGACCGAAGGCCGTCGTTTGCCCATTGCTTGGCCGAGCGTTTTGCCTCAGAATAGCGCCATGAAACGAATGATCTCCCCTGCCCTGCTCGGCGCTCTCTCCCTTTCCTGTCTCGCTCTTCTCCTGCCGGCTCCGGCGCAAGCCCAAGGCAATGACTGGCTGTTCTTCCGCGGACCCGCGATGAACGGCAGCACGCCCGAGAAACTCACCTCGACCCAGCTCAGCGACAGCGACGTCATCTGGCGCAAGGAACTCGGCAAAGGCTCCTCCAGTGTCACCATCAAAGACGGCCGCGCCTACACCATGGGCAACGTCAACAACGAAGACGTCGTCTACTGCTTCGACGGAAAGACCGGACGCGAAATCTGGAAGCACAGTTACCCCTGCAAGTTCGAGGCGCGGATGTGGGAAGGCGGCACGGCGGCGACCCCGACTTTGGACGAGCAACACGTGTATGTGTTTAGCTATGACGGCCAACTGGTCTGCCTAAAGCAGTCGGACGGTTCGGAGGTGTGGCGCAAACACATGATCAAGGATTACGGCGGTAAACTTAGCCAGTGGAAATATTCCGGTTCGCCGGTGATCATCGGCAGCGCGTTGTTGCTCGACATTGGCGGCAGCGGCAACTCGACCATCGCGCTTAAGAAAGCCACCGGTGAAAAAATCTGGGGTGCGGGAGATGACAAGGCGGGCTACGCGCCGGTGATGCCGTTCCAGAACGGCTCGGATCTTCAACTGCTCGCGTTCAAAGGCAAAGCGATGCTCGGACTCGAAGCGCGCACCGGCAAGGAGCTGTGGCGCATTCCGTGGAAAAGCAGCTACGATGTCAACGCCTCCTCGCCGATCGTGGTGGGTTCGTCGGTTCTGATTACCTCCGGCTATCCGCGCACCGGCCGCGCCGAGCTCTATAATTTCGATGGCGGCAAGCCGCGTCAGGTGTGGAAAAACCCGGACGTGATCACCAAGATGAGCAGCGCCGCCTACAAAAACGGCCACTTTTACGCGGTCACCGAAAAGCGTGGCGCGATCATGTGCTTCGACGCGAAGACCGGCAAGACGGTGTGGAGCGAACGCGGCGGCGGCAATTATGGCAGTCCGATCATCGCCGGCGATCACCTCATCGTGCAAGCCGACAACGGTATTTTGCGCATCGGCGATGCGAGTCCGAAAGGCTGGAACCAGCACAGCGAGTTAAAGGTCTTGGAAGGCCGTTGCTGGGTGCAGCCCTCCTTCGCGGATGGCCTGATTTATACCCGCAGCAACAATGGCAGTCTCGCGGTTGTGAAACCCTGAGGGTTCATTTGATAGCTTGATCCGCGTTTAAAAGGGTTCATTGTTGAGTTATGGCTAAAGAAGATCACCTTTTAGAACTGGAACTGCGGGGCTTTCGTGGCTTCGATCATGTTCACCTCAAAAAATTTCGAGACGTAAACGTGATCGTTGGGGAGAACAATGCCGGAAAGACTTCACTCTTAGAGGCAATCGCCATGGGAGCTAATACAATGGGTAGCCGCAATTTGGTGCTCAAGAGTCTCCGATTACCAGCCTCAGATTCAGTTCAGAACTGGCTCATAAATGATGGGGCTGAGGATAAGGCATTCCACATTGAGATTAAAACTCAGCGAGGTGCGTTTGGGATGAGTCGAGGTTCTGAAGAGGATTATGAAAATTATGCTGATCGCGTGGAGCTCAAGGTCGCCATTATTTCTTCGCATGTGGGTGCACAACCTGATCTGATCAAAAATTTCGGAGAGGCGGTCCGCTCTCGAAAAGGAGAGGATCTGATTCATAAGATTCTTCAGCAATTGGACCAGCGAATTTCGAGGGTCCGAGTTGATCCCCTACCTTCAGGGAATATCATCACGTTGGATATCGGGCTTTCGGAAAGCATCCCGCTAAGCCAAGCAGGGCAGGGGATTTATCGAGTGGTGGCAATTTTATCTAAACTCGTGGGGGAAAAACCCGACATCTGTCTGATCGATGAAATCGAAAACGGACTGCATCATACCGTGCATAAAAAAGTGTGGGAGGGGTTGGCGAAAATTTCAAAGGAACTGGAAATTCAGCTATTTGTGTCTACTCATTCCGACGAATGCCTTGAGGCCGCTTTCGAGGTGTTTGATGCGACGGAAGAGGATGACTTTGCTGTGATACAATGCATGCGCATCGGTGACCGTATTGAAAGTAGAGTTTTGGGGGAAAAGGAAATCAAAGCGGCATTCCGTAATGAACTGGAGTTGCGTTAATGGTAAAGCCAAAATTGCAAGACTACGATTCCGTCCTTTTGGTCGAAGGCTACAGCGATCTGGTTTTTGCCGCTGAATTTTTTGAGCGTCTCGGTCGACGAGTTTATATCAAGCATTTCAATGGCAAGGGGGACTTGCTGAAGTTGGAGGCCCTCGGGACGTTTCTTAACGTCAAATTGCTCGCCCAAAAACAGTGCATTGGCATGTTGGTGGATGCGGATAACAACCCGCAGGGGACTTCGAGCGCCGCCCAGTCAGTCTTACGAAAAATTACTGGCCGCGAGCTTGCCGAGGCAACATGGGAGGATGGCCAGCCAAAACTTGGCTATTTTGTGGCACCTGATACAACAACCGAGGGAGAACTCGAATCCCTCGTGTGGAACGCCATGCCAGACGAGCCAGAGTTCCAAACTATGAAATCAGCTGTCGGCAGTTACTTGGAAACGATGGCTCAGACCCGCTCTGACTGGAAGCCGCAGAGTCCAGACAAGGGTTCCTTGGGAGCGTTCTTAGCCTGCGTCTCGGATGACGACCCCAGACTAGGACCTGCGACCCGTGACCAAAAAATTGATTTGTCGTGGCCAGGATTTAATCGCCTGCTCGAATTCCTTTTAGGTTTTCCCGAAGCCATTTGAACAATGAAATGCCAGGCGGACGCTTCAATCTTTGAACGCGTTTCCCGCGAGCGCGTCTTAGATCCATATGCGGTCGATCATCCCCCTACACGATTCGAACGGCATATTCTCCCCAGGTGCCGATGTAACAATCCGAACGGATATAGGCCGGTCCCGGCAAATGGGCCGGAAGGCCTCATGCAGTGCCTTGCCTGATGCTTCGTGCCACCTCTTCAAGGTCATCGATCAGCTTTCCGCAAAACCCAAATTTAAGAGGGCCCCAATGAGTTCTGCTGTTCGTTTCGGATCCAGTTCGTGGATCAAAAAAGTGGACCGATTGAAGGATGACTGGACGTAGCGCAGTTTTATCGACTGTGAACTTGGTGGCTACCCGCTTCCACTTGTCGACCTCACCATAATATATAAGGAACAGGTCTTTCTCCCACATGAAGGGGATGCAGGTTGTGTGGGAACGGATGATGGATTTCACCGCCTTGCTGCCAAAATCCTCGTCTGACACTTCTGCTCGGGGACCGCTGTCCAACTCTACCCGTTCGACTGGTTGAGCAACGGCTATTCGATGACGCAAATCTGATCCAGCCGTTGGACCACGTCGTACAAGTCCGAGAGGATCGCGCGCAGATCGTCGCCGTGGCGTTCGATCAGGGCTTTGGCGGCGCCTGGACCGAGGCGTGGAACCGCCGCCGGGGGCGGACAGCGCGCGGCGAGGGCGAAGCGGCGTTCGCAGACGGCGAGTAACTTGGCCGGGGCGAGTCCGCGCACTTCGTGGGTGAGCAGTTCGAGTCCGGCGGCGCGAATTTGGCGGCGGTGGTTTTTGTGGGTGCCGATCACCAGCGAGTGGCCGTGTCCGCCAACGTGGCGGAACAGCGCGTGCCGGATTCGGCGCGGGATCCGTTGGGTCTCGTCGAGAAACAGCACCGGAGCGGCGGCGAGGTCCGGCGCGTCGAACACCGCCGCGAGCGCGTTCGGGGCGGGTCCTTCCTCGGGAAAATGACGATACGGCGCGGCGGGGAAATGTCGGCGCAGCGCCATCAGGTGACTCGTCTTGCCCCGTCCCCGGCGACCAAGAAACTGAACGACCACCCCTTGTCCGAACGCGGCGGACGCGCCGCGGCGCAGGCGTTCAGTGAGAGCGGCCGTATCGAGATCCGGCACCACCGCCTCGGCCCATTCGTTCAGCGGCAGTTCGCCGAACGGGTTGTGGCGCAGATTGAGATGGGCGAAGGGCAGCGCGAGCGCGGGCATGCGAGGTGCGGGATGTGAGGTGCGGGATGCGGGGGATAAATCACCACGGGCTTGCCCGCATGGAACGAGCAAACTGAAGTGTTATTAAATTGAAAGGCCGACCCCGCCCGGGCGACCATGCGCAACGCGCGCAATGCCCGCAGTTCGGGTGCCGGGTGGCGTTCATGGTTTTCGGCTACTTGGTTTCCGCCGGTACTTTCAAGGCGAAGTCGTCCGGCTTCAGGCCTTTCTGAAACGTCCCAAATCCGTAGGCGGTCGGTTCGAACTCGCCGACGATGTCGACCTTGGTGCCGCCCTCGGGCACCTCGAGTCCAGTCAGGTGGTAGACGGCGTTTACGACCATGCGCCGCGAACCTTCCGCGACCAAGTCGGTGGCCGCGCCCATGGTGGTATTGAAGACCTGACCATTCTTGCCGCCGGGCAGCGTGTAGGACTTGGTCCAGGCGACCGGCATCATCGGGTCGTTCTTCTTGCCGGCCACGAGTTCGTGGTCGCTCGGACGCATGCCGAAGTACGGATCGTTCGCGTCCTTCGCCCCTTTGCGTTTCACCACCGCGCCGAGAACCAGCGGCATGCTGTCGCCGGGCAACGGCAAGCGGACGCCGTAGACATCGCTCGGTCCCCAAACGCTACCGGGCTTGAGCCCGCGCACGATCGGGTGTTCGGCGGCGTCTTCGGCGATGATGCCGAGGCAGCTCTCGTTTTTGTGGCTGCCGTGGTGGCTGATCCATTTTTCGCCGAGTACCAGACGGCCGAAGCCGCCCTTCCACGTCGCCTTCTCGGCATCGTCGCCGGGATTGAAGCCGTTCTTGTAGTGCACGTATTTGCCGCCGCTCATGTTGAAGCCGTGTGTCGCGGTACGCATGCCGAGCACCGCTCCGCCGCGTTTGAGATAGTCGTCGATGTGTTTCATCTGTTCGTCCGGGGGCTGGCGGAACCGGGTGGCGATGATCATCAGCTCGGCATCCTCGAGCGCTTCGAGACCGGGCAGGTTCTTTTGATTTTTCGGATCGATAATGCCGGTATCCGCGTCGATCGGAAAGATGACCCGGCAGTCGAAGCCGTGATGCACCGCGAGAATTTTACCGAGCATCGGCAGCGCCTCCTCGGAGCGATACTCCTCGTCGCCGGACACCAGCACGATCTTCTTGCCCTGGCCGGGCCCATCCCCGCCTTCGTAGTCACACCAGAGATCGCCAGCGAACAAGGAGCCGGCGAGGAAAAGAAACGAACACAGCAGGGCAGAGTATTTCATAAAATGATCGTCGCAAAAACCAGGGAGGGAAATCAAGCGGCATGTTTCCACGAGCCGCCAAGCAACAAGGTGGCCTAGAACTGAATACCCTGCTCGAATCCACAATTAGCCGTATTTGTTACCACGGAGGACACGCAGGGCACGGAGGGATCTCGAACCGGAGGTTCGCTGAAGCTCGCTCGTGAGCCTGTTGCGCGACGGACACGGTGCGGGCACCGAAACGCTACCGGATAAGCCAAGGTGTCACCGTGCTTCCAGCCGGTATCGGACCAACTGTGCTTCCAGCCGGTTGGGGTTAGCGCAGAGGGCAGAAAAGCGGATCGCCAAGCGGCAGGTCGGCTATGGCAAGGTCTTGCCATAGTATGGCAAAGTTCTGCCGCCTTATGGCAAACTCCTGCCACTCTATGGCAAGCTTCTGCCATAACGCATGTCAGCGGCAGCAAGGCCAAGATGAGTCACCGCCGGACCGTTCTGACTCCCCCCAAGCTCGGGTTTCCTCCTCGCCAGCCGACTGTGAAATCAGGCAAGATTCGCCCATGAGAACGAACGCCCACACTTTCTTCGCCACGGCCTTCCTCACCTTGGGCTTGCTGGCCTCCGCCCAAGCAAAAGAGACGACCTGGACTAAACACGTCGTCGCGGAAAAAACACCCGGCGCGAACTCGATTAATGCCAGCGACTTCGACGGCGACGGCCACATGGATCTGATCTCCTCGCACAACGGCCAGGTGGTCGCCTACCGCGGACCCGAGTTCAAACCCGTGAGCGTGCACCGCTTCCTACCGCTCAAGCCCGGCCAAAACGCACGCGGCGGCTGCATCCACGCCTGCCTGCTCGACGTCGACCAAGACGGCGACATGGATTTCATCGGTTCGAACAAGACCGTGTTCTGGCTGGAATGCCCGGACAAACCCTTCGACGGCAATCCGTGGAAATACCGCAACATCGACAACGAAATCAAAGGGACGCACTGCCTGATCACCGGCGATGTCGACGGCGACGGCACGCTCGACCTGATCGCGAACTCATTCGCGACCGCCGACAAAACCAAGATCCCCGAGTCGATCACCTGGCAGAAAATTCCCGCCGATCCGACGGCCGCGCCGAACTGGGAACGGCACGTGTTCGCAAAAGGCGACGCCCCCGGTGGCAACCACTACATGGGCTTCGGCGATGTCAACAAAGACGGCCGGCCCGATATCGCCTGCGGCGCCAAAGGCGGTCCGGGCTTTGCCGGCGGCGAGTGGTTCGCCTGGTGGGAACAAGGCAAGGACGCGACCAAACCGTGGAAAAAACACATGCTCAGCGACACCGAACCCGGCGCCACCTGCATCATTCCGGTCGACCTCGACGCCGACGGCCACGTCGACTACGTCGCCTCGCGCGGCCACGGCAAAGGCGTGCTACAGTTCAAAGGGCCGGACTTCAAAAAGATCGACATCGACCCGACCATCAGCCGTCCGCATTGCCTCGTCGTCGGCGACATCGATGCCGACGGCGACCCCGACTTCGCCACCTGCGGTTCGCTCAAGGACGGCGTGGCCGCCTGGTACGAAAACGACAAGGGCGCGTTCACCAAACACGTGATCGGCACCGACACGAGTGCCTACGACATCCGCCTGGTCGATCTTGATAACGACAAAGATCTCGACGTCCTGATCGCCGGACACGCGGACGCGAACATTGTGTGGTTCGAGCAACGCTGATCACGTTGTCGGCACGGAAGGCGTCATCTGTTTGTTTCAAACAAGGCTCGCGCGTTCCGTAAATGCTGAGCGTGGACACAGAGGGCGGACCGTAAATTAAACACAACCTTTCAATTTGGGGCTTGGGACAGCCTGTTGGCACAACAACCATCACGCGTATCCAGATTCGGCGCGGCATGGACACACGACCGGCCAGCTCGATCCGAGCTGGTGGGTGATCGTCGTCTCACAAGCGCTTGGACTGGCCCGGGAAGTCGCCGTACCGGAGAACCTGCCCGAACGCACGGAAGTGGAGATCTTGGAAATGGGCTAGCAATCAGGAAGGCCTTGGGCGTACAATCTGGCCATGACAAACCCTGACCGCCGTTCCTTTATCGCCGCCGCCGGAGCCGCCGCTGCAGCAGCCACCTCCCTGCCCCACGCCTTTGCTCAAAAAGAGGCACCACGTGCCCGCAGCAACAAAGGCATCGTGTTTAAGAGCACCAAGACTGGCGGCGGGGTCGACATGGACTTGCTCAAGAAACTGAAGGACTTGGGCTTCGACGGGATCGAGAGCGTCAGCCCGGGCGTGAAGGATATTCCGGCGCTGAAGAAGATGTGCAAAGATGTCGGGCTGCCGATCCATGGCGTGGTCGACATGGTGCACTGGAAGCAAACGCTCTCCCACCCCGAACAAGATGTGCGCGACGAAGGGCGCAAGGCCTTGGAGCAGGCGGTGCGCGATTCGCACGCGCTCGGCGGTTCTTCGGTTCTGTTGGTTCCGGGTGTGGTGCGCAAGGGGCAGGCGACACACGAGGAGTGCTGGAACCGCTCGATCGAGGAGATCAACAAAGTCATCCCGACCGCAAGTTGGTATGGCATCCACATTCTGATCGAAACCGTCTGGAACGGCTTCTGTTACAAGCCCGAGGAGTTCCGCGACTACCTCGACGACATTAATAACCCTTGGGTCGGCGCCTACTACGACATCGGCAATATGCAGAAGTTCGCGCCGAGCCATGAATGGATCCGCGTTCTCGGTAAACGCATCGTCAAACTCGACGTGAAAGACTGGGGCGTGAAACCCGGTTTCTGCCCGCTCGGTAAAGGCGACGTCGACTGGCCGGAAGTGCGCAAGGCGATGAAAGAAATCAATTTCTCTGGCTGGGTCACGCGTGAGGGCAATGACGGCGGCCACGACAAAACTGCCGCGCTGATGGACGAGTTGCTGGACTTGTGAGCAAGACGCCCCCCTCCAATTCATCTTCTCTGAACGAGCGCTTTATCACCTTCGAAGGGCCGGAGGGCGCAGGTAAGTCGACCCAGATTCGCCGCCTCGCCGAACGCCTCGAAGCGGCCGGCGACGAGGTCGTGCTCACTCGCGAACCCGGCGGCACCCCGCTCGGCGAAGCCATCCGCGGCCTGCTGCAACACGACGCCGCCGGCGAAGCGCCGGTGCCGGCAGCCGAGGCGTATTTGTTTGCTGCCTCGCGCGCCCAACACGTCGCGAACCTCATCCGGCCCGCGCTCGAACGCGGCGCTTGGGTCTTGTCCGACCGCTTTGTCGACTCGTCGGCGGCGTATCAGGGCGCCGGACGCGAGTTCGAAGTGGGCGACATTTTACAGCTCAACGCGCTTGCGGTCGGCGGCCTGATGCCACGCATCACCTTCCTGCTCGACATCTCGCCCGAAGACGCCGCCGATCGCATGAAGGACCGCGCCGCCGACCGGATCGAGTCCGAGGCGCGCGCCTTCCACGAGCGCGTTCGAGCCGGGTTCTTAGCCTTGGCCAAAAACGAGCCGACGCGCTTTTGTTTGATCGACGCGACCGCGTCCGAGGATGAGATTGCGGCGCAAATTGACGCCCGTTTGTAGCATGGAGTTTTGCCGTAGCGCACGCTTCCAGCGGGTGTTGGTACGCCGGCTTCTAGCCGGCAGAGAGCCTTCGGCTCTTCGTGGGGTGAAGCCCACGACTCGCGGATTGAAAATCTGCGGCACGAACACGGCAGACGGTCTGTCCTATAAAAATCCGTGCCACAAAAACGCGCCCTATTTATCACGCCATCGCGGACGCAGAAGCGCCATAATCGGCCGATGGTCAGAAGCGATTTGTTCGTCGATGACACGGTGTTCGATCAACGGGTTTTCCAATCCGCGAACCGCGACGTAGTCGATCTCAACGCTCGGAGTGCCCGACGGATAGGTGAGCCTACCACCGTCCTTTTTTAGAATCTGCCAGCCCGCATCTGCGACCAACTTCATTGAGGCCGCGCCGGGTTTGGCGTTGAAGTCCCCGGCGAGAATGACCGGACGCGGTGAGTCCTCGAGTGCGGTGATCATCGCCCGAACTTGCTTCACGCGAATC
>Ga0209828_1003975_pt1 | contig 10906 bp, 5 predicted proteins | sample MaitaG_FD_187429 | JGI IMG/M metagenome (GOLD analysis project Ga0209828, IMG submission 187429) | Marine algal microbial communities from Maine, USA - Maine_Asex2 metaG (SPAdes) (version 2) | ecosystem: Host-associated > Algae > Red algae > Unclassified | place: Maine, USA | collected 2015-01-05
AAATTCTAGAAAAAAATAACCTCACCTTTGCCGACTTAGATGTCATCGAATTTCATGAAGCTTTTGCGGGTCAGATTCTTGCAAATATTGCCGCTCTATCTTCTGATGAATTTGCAAAAGAAAAATTGGGATTAGAAACAGCAGTGGGTCAAGTTCCTAAGGATAAATTTAATCTTTGGGGTGGATCTCTTTCTATTGGGCACCCATTTGGAGCCACCGGAGCAAGACTATTAACTACAACAGCAAACCGATTGATTCATGAGAAAGGCAAACTTGGTCTTTTAGCGGCTTGTGCGGCAGGAGCACAAGGCACTGCTATGCTGATCAAAAATTACGACGCATAATATCTTCATTCCATAATAAACCAACTAGAAATGGCACTCCAGAAATCTCAATATTTTACAGAAGAAAGGCATGGTGATATTCTAATCATGTGGTTAGATAATAAAAAAGATGGAGTCAATATCGTATCCCCAGATATGATCCAACTGATGGATACAGTTTTCACAGAAGTCCTAAACGATAATTCCGTCAAAGGCGTGGTCCTTATCTCAAAGTTAAAAGACTTTATGGCGGGTGCCGATATCAAAGCATTCGAAATTGAGAAAGAAGGAGATTTTAAACCATTTCAAAAAAGAGGGCATGAGATACTTTCAGAAATGGAGAAAAGTTCGAAGACCGTCGTTGCTGCCATACATGGAAATTGTTTGGGTCTCGGATTAGAATTAGCTTTGGGTTGTCATTATCGAATTGCTAGTAATTCTCCATCTACTAAATTAGCTCTGCCTGAGGTCAAGCTAGGTATCTTACCAGGAGGTGGTGGTACTCAACGATTGCCGAGACAAGTTGGTATTCAGAAGGCATTAGATATGATGTTGACAGGCAAGAATATTTTTGCATACCAGGCAAAAAAAATGGGTTTAGTAGATGAGGTAACGGACGAAAATAAATTGCTTCATGCGGCCATCCAAATGGCAAAAAAGGAACCAGGTGAAGGTAAAAAACGGAAAGAAACTCTAGCGAATAGAGCATTAGAAAGAACGGGTATTGGGAGACATATAATTTTCAAACAGGCTCGGAAAATGGCAGATAAGCAAGCAAAAGGAAACTATCCTGCAGTGCCAGCGATCATAGATTGTGTAGAGACTGGGTATAAAAATGGGATTCAAGCTGGGTACGACAAGGAGCTAGAGCATTTTGAGAAATTGATGCTTACTCCACAAAGTGCAGGATTGCGGAGTTTGTTTTATATCATGTCTGATAATAAAAAAGAAAGAACTTCTGAGCGTGAGTTGTCTACTTTAGGTATGATTGGTGCTGGATTTATGGGTAGTGGTATTACAGAAGTCAGTGTGAAAAATGGGATGGATGTTTACTTAAAGGATATTTCTCAAGAGGGTATTTCCAAAACAAAAGAAAGTATTTGGAAAGGTCTCGCAAAAAAGATAAAATACAAAACCTTGAGAAAGGTAGAAGCTGAAGAAATCATGTCTAATATCAAAGGAAGATTAAATTATGATGGATTTCAACATACGGATATTGTGATAGAAGCTGTATTAGAAAAGATGGAACTGAAGAAGAAAATCATCGATGAAGTACAATCTCATGTAAGCGAAAATACAATAATCGCCACCAACACATCTGCCCTATCTGTAACAGAGATGGCTGAATATTCTAAAAATCCAGCACAGTTTATCGGGATGCATTATTTTTCTCCCGTACCTAAAATGCCGTTGTTAGAGATCGTAAAAACTCCCCATACTTCAGAAGAAACCATAAATGCTTGTTATGCAATGGGTGTCAAACAAGGTAAAACCGTCATCGTAGTGAATGATTGTCCCGGATTCTATGTGAATAGAATCTTAATTCCTTATCTCAATGAGTGCTTATTGATGGTAGATGAAGGAGTTTCTATCGAAGATATAAATAGAGCCATGGAGGCAAAGGGGTTCCCTGTAGGTCCATTTAAGCTCTTAGATGAGGTAGGATTAGATGTTGCTTCTCATGTGACAGAGACCGGCAAAAAGGCAGCTGCGGCAAGAGGAGATTTCCCCGTCAACTTATCCATTCCTGCGATGTTTGAAGAAGGATTTCTGGGTAAGAAAAACAAAAAAGGATTTTTTAAATATAATGATAAAGGAAAGCGAGAAGGTGTAAATCCTGACGCTTATAAATTCTTCGACGGAGATGGTTCCAAAAAATTTGAAACTCAAAAAATCAAAGATAGAGCCTTGAGCATGATGTTGAATGAGGCCGTCATTTCATTAGAAGATGGAACCATCGATAGTCCAACTACAGGAGATACAGGAGCAGTATTTGGGATTGGCTTTCTGCCCTTCACAGGTGGACCATTTAGATACATGGATCAAATTGGGTTAGATCATACATTGGCGACATTGAATCAGCTAGAGTCTGAATATGGTTCTAGATTTAAGGCAGCAGATTTATTGGTAGAGATGGTGAAAGATGGCAAGAATTTTCATAGCTAATAAATATCAAGGTTATAGAACATTCACTTAATAAAAATTAGAGGGTGGACATTCTAGATTTAGGTTTTACAGATCTACTGCAACAATGATCAACTGTAGCAACATAAAGAGACACATTCTTTAGAATTGTTTCAAGTTGATAGCGTCATCTTTGAACACAAGGAACGTTATGTATGTAATAAATGATTCTAGCAATTAATTTGATGCTGAACTTATCGGAAACCTGAGATATTCCGCTGATCATAGATTTGACTTTCCGGCAGTAGGTGATTGGGTTGCATTTTCAGAATTTATTGAAGGCAAAGCATTGATACATGTTATTTATCCAAGAACACCATTTTTAAAAAAAAGCAGTTACAAGGCTGGACAAGTTCAAATCATAGCGACTAATATTTACAATGGTTAAATTGTCCAATCTATAGACGGAGATTTTAATTAAAATTGCTTATAAAGATAATTGACCATTTTCCATATCTGTGCCGTAGAACCAATCATTGTTCTTATAAAGATTGATCTAATTAGTAAATCGAAGTTAAATTCTATTACTCAATAAATTCAAGGTAGGATTATTGCAATTCCGGTTATACTCACAAGTAACCAAGCGATTGGATATACAGCATAAAAGTCCATTATTCAGCCAAGAAAAACATATGGTCTTTTAGGGTCTTCACGTGTTGGCAAATCAACTATCCTAAATAAACTTTCTGACAAACGGAAATGAAGACTGGAGCTATCAGTAGTAGTGTAAATATAGGCAGGCACATTACAAGTTTTCGGGCATTAATTATTTTACCCAATGGTGGAATTATAGTTGATAATCCTGGTATGTGAGAAGTGGGGATTGCAGATTCAACTCATGATTTTGAAATTACTTTTGGCCCCATTTTGGAATTAAGCCAACAGTGTAAATTTAAGGTTTTCAGCCACACACAAGAAATTGGTTGTGTTACAATAGAAGGATTATAAAAAGGCAAAATTGACGAAGATTTACATATAAATTTTCAAAAAATTCAAAAAGAAAAAATGCATTAAGAATCAGATGCATTAGAATGAAAAAACTTAGGAAAATTTCGTAAAAAAACATTACAGGAAAACAAAATAATAAAGAGTAAGCAACTCCATTCTTAATAGATAATCTTATCATTTTGTAATTAAATAAATATTATATTTATACAAAATACCCTATTATGAAATATTGCACATTGCTATTTTTCTTTTTCTTCGTATTACAAATTTCTCAATCACAAGTAGATTCTATATTTCTAAAAACAGAAAGTTATGATGCTCTGAAATTCAGAAATATTGGTCCAGCATTAACATCAGGAAGAATATCAGACATAGTCATTCATCCTGATAATCAGAATATTATGTATGTTTCTGCAGGATCTGGAAATGTATGGAAAACGGAAAACGCTGGAACTACATGGAAACCTATTTTTGAAAAAGAAGGTAGCTATTCTATTGGTTGCGTTACCTTAGATCCAAGCAACCCACATACAGTTTGGGTCGGTACTGGAGAAAATGTCGGAGGGAGACATGTAGGGTTTGGAGACGGCATATATAAAAGCAACGATGGGGGCTCTTCATGGAAAAATATGGGTCTTAAAGATTCAGAACACCTTTCTAAAATTGTCGTCCATCCTTCAAATTCAAATATTTTATGGGTTGCCGCACAAGGTCCTCTCTGGAGCAAAGGTGGAGAACGAGGACTATACAAATCAGAAGACGGAGGCAAAAATTGGGCTAAAACACTGGGAGATGATGAATGGACTGGAGTCACGGATATAGTTATGGATCCAAGAAATCATGATCATCTGTATGCAGCTACTTGGCAACGTCATAGAACGGTAGCCGCCTACATGGGTGGAGGTCCTCAGTCTGGTATTCACAGAAGTTTGGACGGCGGAGTTACTTGGGAAAAGTTAAGTGAAGGGCTCCCGAAATCAAACTTAGGAAAAATTGGATTAGCCCTTTCACCTTTCAATGCAGATCGGATATATGCAGCGGTAGAAACAGATCGGAAAAAAGGTGGTTTGTACATGTCTACCGATAGAGGAAGTACTTGGGTCCGTCAATCAGACATGATATCTGGTGGAACAGGTCCACACTATTATCAAGAATTATATGCAGACCCTCATCAAGAAGGGAGAATATATTTGATGAATAATTATGTCTTGATCTCTGACGATCATGGTAAAAATTATTATCAAATGAATGAAAAAAGAAAGCATGTAGATACCCATGCTATTGCATGGAGAGAAAACGATCCTAATTATGTTTTAATGGGCACGGACGGGGGATTATACGAAACATTTGATAAGACAAAAACTTGGCGATACGTAAGTAATCTACCCTTAACACAATACTATAAATTGGCTGTAGATGATGCAGAACCTTTCTACAACATCTATGGTGGGACACAAGATAATGGATCTCATAAAGGACCTTCCAGAACAATGAGTAAGGCTGGAATCCAAAATAGAGATTGGACCATTGTCTTGGGTGCTGATGGTCACCAATCTGCCACTGAACCTGGTAACCCAAACATCAGTTACGGAGAATTTCAAGAAGGCTTTTTATGGAGAATCGATCATAAAACAAAGGAATCAGTTTACATAAGACCGGAACCTGGACCAGATGAACCTTATGAGAGATTTAATTGGGATGCGCCTATATTGGTAAGCCAGCATGATCCTAAAAGAATATATTTTGCCTCTCAGCGAATATGGAGATCTGATAATAGAGGAGATGATTGGATATCAATAAGCGAAGATCTGACTAAAAACGAAGAGCGAATTACGCTCCCTATTATGGGTAAACAACAAAGTTGGGATAATCCGTGGGATGTTGATGCCATGTCCAATTATAATACTATCACTTCACTGGCTGAATCTCCTAAAAATGAAAATATACTCTATGCTGGCACAGATGACGGCATCATACAAGTCTCAACCGACGGCGGTGATAATTGGACAAAAATAAATACTAATCAACTTTCAGGAAGTCCAAAAACGGCCTTTGTCAATGACATTAGAGCGGATTTACATGAAGAAAATACCGTTTATTGTGCATTGGATAATCATAAATATGGAGATTTTAAACCGTACTTATATAAGAGTGTTGATGCTGGAAAAACATGGAAAAGTATTTCTAGTAATCTCCCTAAACGTTTATTGGTTTGGAGGATCGTTCAAGATCATGTAGACCCACAGCTCTTATTTATTGCCACTGAATTCGGAATTTACTATTCCAATAATGGTGGAGAAAAGTGGATGCAACTAAAAGGTGGGTTACCGACAATTTCTTTTAGAGATATTACCATCCAACGAAGAGAAAATGATTTAGTGGCTGCCTCTTTTGGTAGGAGTTTCTTTGTCTTAGATGACTATTCTGCTTTGAGAAATTTTAATAAAGATGAAATCGGAGATAAAGACGGTGTCTTATTTGACACGAGAAAAGCATATTGGTACACTCAAGTAAATGAATTATATGGACAAGGGAACGCTCATTATGAGGCCCCTAATCCATCTTATGGAGCAACATTCACTTATTATTTAAAAGATAGTTTTGAAACCAAGAAAGAAGCGAGAACTAAAATGGAAAATGAACTTGCTAAAAATAATAAAAATATCCCATTCCCCGGTTGGGATGCTTTAGATGAAGAATTAAATATAGATAGTAGTGCCATTTATCTAATTATCAGTGACCAAAATAATAAAGTTCTCAAAAGAATAAAAGGGCCCGCGAAAAAAGGATTAAACAGAATTAGTTGGGATTTGGGAATAGCATCCAAAGCAGTCATCAAAGTAAATGATGATAAAAAGAAAAAATCTTGGTGGGATGATGGCAGTGGTTATAAAGCGACACCGGGTACTTATACTGTAACCCTTGCAATAGTGGAAAATGGAATAGAAACAATCTTAGATGGACCCAATGAATTTGAAGTTGTACCGCTACTTGAACCTACAATAAAAGGTGCTAGCTATGATCAAATTATCAGTTTTAGAAATGAGTATGAAGCCTTTCAGAAGGATCTAACTTTGACTAATACCATGCTTTCTGATGGAAATAAAATGGTTGTTGCCATGGAACAAGCATTTATTAATGCTGACTCCCAACCCACTGATTTGTATCAAAAAATTAAAACTTTAAAAAAGAATTTAATTGGTATAGATACTCGATTAAATGGCAACAAAAGCAAGAAAGAAATTGGAGAAAAAAACAATCCAACGCCTGGAAGCGCAAATCTTCTTGGATGGGTTGCATTGAATAACACATATGGACCTACTGGGAACCACATGAAAGCATTTAAAAGAGCGGAGGACCAGTTATCAAGCATTCAGAAGGATCTTTCGGAAGTAGTCGAGGTTATACCTGGATTATTAAAAGATCTAGAGAAAGTTGGAGCGCCGTATATAAAGGATTAAATGTAATTGTATTTAGATCCTTACGATGGGTCATGACCCATTGGAGGGTATTTCGATTGGCGATTCTATTGCGTAGATTACATGATCAAAGCCATTTTCATGGTCGTTGCCGATAAATTTAAATCCTGAGCGTTTCATCAATTTTATGGAGGGTGCGTTGTTTACTCGTGCATACCCTACTATGGAATATAAATTCATTTCGGTCAAACCGTATTCGCAAACTATTTTTACGGCTTTAGACATGATCCCTTTCCCCTGATATTTAAGGGCTAGTTCAAAACCAATATCACATGATTTCTTATCAACATTGATTTGCCAAAGACAAATGGTGCCAATTAGCGAAGGTTGTTTATTCGCACGGAAATGATCTTTAGACCGTATGGCCCAATAGATCCATTTATGCTCACGTAAACCAGACCGTATCTTTATAATAAAATCCACTACTTCTTTTCTCGAAGTAGGTACATCTCGCTGAAGATATTGGGAAACGATGGGATCCATCCTTAAATCACACAGATCATCCAAATCTTCATGCACCAATTCATCAAGGATTATCCCGTCTGATTCTAGTTTCGGAAATGGATTAAAATTTAGATTTATTTTACATCATTTACAAACGTAGTGAATCTTTTTTATTGCAGCTTTTTGGGCTTGCAACCATCAGTTTTTTGAACCCCTTCTACGCCAACTTCTCCATCAAAAAAAAGCAACATTTGATCAAGAGATATAATCTCAGCGTCAAAAGAGTAAACCCCTATATTTGCTTCTCTATCAAGATGACAAAGTAACTCTATATTGAATTTTGAAAACCCATCTGTAATTCTCGAGGGGCTCATTGTATCAACAAGATCTAATTCTATTTGATTCGATATATAACCATCGTCTGTGATAGCTATTTTCGATTTGCATCCCATCATAAGACATCCCATGATAAGATTAATCAGCAAGGTAAAAGATATGATTCTCATTACTGTATTATTGCTTGACAATTTTAGTTGTATTCAGCACTTGATTATCTTTCCATATGCTCAATAAGTACATTCCTTGATTCAATTGACTCAAACTGATTTCCTGTTTTACCGGGCCATATTGCAGCAATTTTCCGTTTAAATCTGAGATTTTAAATTGATAGTTATGTCTATCAGGTAATCCACTTAGTTGGACTAAATCACCCGTTGGATTTGGGGCGACCTTTAAAGCTACATTATCCAATGACTGAGTAGAAGTCCCTTCTTCAAATAATAATTCTAGCTCTAAATCGTCAAAATAAAAGCCATCTCCATTTACATAATAATCGCTTGCAAAGATAAATCGCAGAGCTACATTCTCTTCGCCTAAAAAGTCGGATAAATCCATTGATTCCTTTACCCAATCATTTTGAAATCCATCAAATACATGTGAACCATTCGGGGCTTGATCTATGGAAGAAGGTTCGGTATAATTCCCACACAGGGGGGTAAAACTAACACCATCAATACTTGCCTGAACTTGGACCCAATCATAATCCGGCTCAATTTCCCACTTTGCAAAGAAATTCAAACTCGCCTCATACGCATTGGATAAATCAACTGTATTATTAAGTACTAACTCGCTATATACCTGATCACCATAGTCCCCATTAGGTGAATCAGTAATGGAACTTGGCTCTGACACAAATTCTTCTGTAGTCAACCCCCAAGAACCACTTGAAGTATATGCATCAATTGTAGTATTTGAGTTTTCATAAACGATTTGGGGATCACCAAGAGCTGGACCATCAGAGATGATATAACTCTTTTCGATTTCAGTAATCATTTGTCTTTCATCAGACTCAATAATTGCACTCAATGACAATTGCGACGTATTGAGCACGGATTCGTCGATCTCATAATTTATGGTAAACTCCATCTGCTCGCCTATTTCCATGTTGAGACCGGTATATTCATTATTTATCAAATTAAGACCGTCTGTATTTGATTCAACAACAAAACTTAGATCTCCATCTTTCAATCCATGTCTTTCAAAATTAAAGGTAAAGGTTCCTTCCATCATAAGGTCATTCTCGGCTAAAAGCTCCCTTGCCGTGGCAAATGCATGTACACAATTAGCTGCATTTAGGTTCATTCTTAAAACCTGTTTATTGAGAAGATCAATTTCATCTTGGCTTGGCCAAAACCCTGGTCCCACTTCGGGCGTAAAAGAATAGATTGCATTCTTTTCAATAGTATCTCCATACATCCAATCATCGCTATCTCCATTGACTGTATAGCCAACAGTTTCAATTCCTGTACCCGTTAGATAATCATTATGGATGGTCATACTTCGCCCCATAGATTTGAATATATGATTTTCCTCAGTAAGGCTGTTATCATAGCCCCATGGATGTATTAGTAAGTTTCCAAAGGTGTGATAATTCAATGCAATTTGGAAATTGTGCGCATTACATAATTGTCTTACTGCTTCTGTCTCTGGTTCTGAAAAAGCACTATCTCCCCTGAAAACTTCTGAATTTGGATCTGTAGAAGATCCATTATTATCAAACCCCCAAAAATATCCATAATTTCTATTCAAATCTACACCATATACTGTCCCAAATTCATCTGCTCTTCGGTTTTTTCTCCAAAATCCCCCGCCGTTAGGGTTTGTAAATTCATTGTATTTGTACCCATCTGGGTTGACGATTGGCAAAAAGTACATTTCAGTATTATCAACGAGAAAAGTTACTTCTTCATTCGTACCATAATTCTCCATAAGATACCACATATAGAATATCAAATTAGACATTCCATTTGGCTCTCTCGCATGGGTCAGTGAATTATAGAAAACTTCTGGTTCGTCTTCATCTACATCAGGATTATCTGACAACTTCAAATAAAATATTTGATTTCCATCATGAGTTACAATGTCTCCAATAGCCATTCTCTCGGTGATTAGATTAGGAAACTTCTCTCTCATGTCATCTAGTACGTCCATCGTCTCATCGTGAGTCATATAACCACCCATCGAACCATAAGTATAATTATCTGGAGTTTTATACTCGAATAAATCTAAATCAAAACCTCCTTCACAAGCTAAAGATCGTTGATCTGAATCTACTGCGTTATAAACCGAAGTCCCATTTTCATTATAAAAGGCAACCACATCATCTATTATCACCTCAAATTTAAAGCCGGCCTTCTTTATCAATTCTAATTCGTGCTGATTATAAGTATATTGTATATGTTTATGGCTTCCTGCCATGCCACAACAAACTCCTACTCCTAAGTTTAAAAATTCTTGCATACTCTCATGTCTCATATCAATTCGAATCTCTGAATAGGTCAAATCTGATTGAGCAGACAATGTCCAAACTAAAAATGAAAAAAAGAGGGTGTGTACAATATACTTCATATCTATAATTTTGATTTTGTGTTTAGTTCAAATATAAGTAATATATAAATGGCGATAGAGGCATTTGTTACAACTTGCCTGATTTGGTCGTATTCAGCATTTGATTATAGTTCCAAGTATTCAATAATTACATTCCATGATTCAATTTACACCACTGATTTAATGAATTTACCAGCCCCGAATGTAAAGGTTTAGCATTTAAATCCAAATTTTTGAAATTTAAGTTTTGTATTGCCGATCATCATTTAAATTCTACTCGAAAGATTAAAACTTTATTATAACATAGCCTTTACATTGCAAAATTGTTCTTATGGCATATGAATAAGTCAAACTTCCACAAGATTTTGAACCTACAAGAATGTGCATAATTATGTTTAATCTTATAATAATCAATACATAAAAACACAGACTAACAATCGAAAATCACATGCAATCTTTGGTAAAAAATGCATATTTAAAGATGGTATTTAAATAGAATTCGGGTTCTATATATGATGTGATAGCAATTAATAATCACATAGAAATATGCCCATTAATTTACGGTAAATTAGCATTTAAAATCTAATATAATTTTAAGAATTACGTATGCATAAATTCAATTTCAATATTGACAAATCTTTG
>Ga0209828_1003976_pt1 | contig 10900 bp, 12 predicted proteins | sample MaitaG_FD_187429 | JGI IMG/M metagenome (GOLD analysis project Ga0209828, IMG submission 187429) | Marine algal microbial communities from Maine, USA - Maine_Asex2 metaG (SPAdes) (version 2) | ecosystem: Host-associated > Algae > Red algae > Unclassified | place: Maine, USA | collected 2015-01-05
TCTTGAAGCCCATACATCGCATCTCTGTGTCCCATGGCTGATCTTATTTTATGCATCATCGCCCACACAGGTTCATATCGCTTCCTTTCAAGTTGTCGTTGCATTTCTAGAGCACTTATTCCTTTCTTTGAGGCTGACATCAATGCCATACATTGATACCAAACTTGTACGGGTAAATTGCTGTTCTCCATGATAGTGCCACTACGTAAAGTTGTCCTGAAATTACAGGATTTACATTGCCATTGCCATTTATTTTTTAACCAATAATGAACACCTGAACCACACTTCTTACAGACAACTCCTTGATCTTCTCTTGCTTGCTTAAAATGTGAGCGACAACTCTTTTCATCAGGAAAAACCTCGTTAAATTTTAATATATTCATATCAACTTTTTGATACTAAATACGGTACTTCCGTGCAATATACTTACACTTAGGTATTATTAAGAAGACTCAGATTCTGATTATCAATTATTTAAATGTCAAGCTCGTAATAGCTTAAGTTGATGATTGTTTGTTGCATTTAATAATTTATCAAGAATCGAAATGTTGAGGCTTTCTGGTAATATTGCATATTGTAAATAATTAAACGTTGTAACTAAGTGGCTATGACCTAAGAGTTTCTGGAGTTGATAAATTGTCCCTCCAAAATTTAAGTAGTGCACAGCAAAAGCATGTCTTAATAGGTGAGGAGTTACATTCTTTTTTACACCACTTCGTTTTACTAAAGAGTTCATCATGAATCTAATGCCACCCCGAGAAAGAGGAACAAAAGGATGAAAATCTTTATTGTCAAGTGTGTTAGAAAAAAGTGATTTATTTTGAAGGTGATAGACCTCTATGAGAGTCTTTAATTGGGTGCCAAAATAGACAGTGCGTGTTTTTCGATTTTTACTATTTAGTATGGTAAGTGATTTATGGTGCAAGTCAAAGTCGTGGTATTTTATACTTAGAAGTTCACCTATTCTGATGCCTGTTTCGTAAAGAAGTTGTATGATGAACAAGTTCCTGATATTTCTACAATTTCTAAATAGTAAGTTCATTTCATGCACGTTTAGAATTTCTACGTCATAGTGTTTTCTAACGGGGGTTGGGAGGTGTATGTATAAGTCCATTCTGTGGGCAATATTTTTAAGATAATATCTTACACCGTATATATAGTGTTTCAGTCCTGAATTGCCAAAGCCCCTGTTTTTTTTAATTTCCATAATAATGTTGATTAGTTCGTTCCTTTTGCACTCATCAGGGAGTTTTCTAGAGAAGGTCATGAAGAAGTTTAAAGACCTGCTGTAGGCCTTGCGTGTTTGTATTGCTTTAGATGAAATTGCAAGATGGTTATCTAATGATTTTAAAGCATAATCAAATTTAGGGATACCTGTAAGGGTGTAGAATTTTCTCATGGCGCATTTATATTTTAACAGTTATGAAAACCTGAAAAGGGCAAGTCAAGTGTCCATTTCAAGAAATAATTTACTGTTTTATTGGGCCATATTTTCAGTAACTTGACAAAGTTTTGGATTTAGTTCCGCTCGTGCCTGTTACGTAAATTATTTAATTAAGATAACTATTTCTTTTCTTTTGACGAAATGGATGCAGTATTACTTGGGGGTTTTATTTCAATTTGTTTGTTCATGTATCCCTGCCATACAATGAGGAGGTATTTTATACGGCCTTGGCGGATGAGTTGTAAGAATCCGTATTCATATACGAATAAATAATAATCTCCTCTGGGATTTTGCCAATAGTGCGTAAATATGCGTGGATTGAATCCAGCTTCTAGCATGTCTTTTCCTTCTACTATTGTTTTTCCTTTTGTATTAAATTTTTTAAGAATATTTTTGTTCTTTTTTAGTTGGTTCGTTACTTTTCTGTGTATCGATTTGCTTTCTTTTTTGTGAGTTTTGTATTGGTAAGAGCTTTTGCAATATGCATCGCAATATATTTTGTCTCGTCGGCCGGTTATGGGTGTTTTGCATTCTATGCAAAGCTTTGTTTTTTCTGTTGTTATGTTATTCTTGTCCATATTACTCCTTTATGCGCATAATCGTATAGAAGTAATCCAATTCACCCAAATATTTTCATAGAACTACTCTCCGACTTAACCTTATTCGCATAAGCCCACACCCATTTATTACCCTTGCTCTTTATTTCCGTTACCTTGCCTAAACAAACCTAAGTATGTATCGTAGCAGAAGTATTACTCTAAAGAATTTACAAATACAGGGACAAAAGCAGATTGGTCTACAATACCAGTCGGATAAGGTACTTGACGCTCTAATGCATCAGTTCGATGACCTCAAATGGACGGAAGAGTTTAAGATGTACTACATAAAAAAGTCCAAAGCTAACATGACAAAATTAATCACCCTATTTAAAGGCGTCGCTTGGTTAAACATGCAATATTTTTACCCTAATAAACCTTTACACAAGGGGCATGAGCAAGTGAGTCTCGATCATTACCGACTTAGAAAGACAAGCCCAGGATATATGCGATGTCCAGAGACATATTTTCAGAAGCTTGAGATCAAAAAATATTCTGCAAACACTGCTAAACTATACATAGCCAATTTTGAACGATTTATAAATTACTTTCCATCAGTTGCCTTAGATAGTATCACAGAAGAGAATATTAATAGTTATTTACAACATCTCGTTAGTCAACAAAAATCAGATAGCTATATAAATGGTTGCATTAATGCAATCAAGTTTTATTACGAAGTTGTTTTACAGATGCCTAATAGATTTTATAGTGTAGTACGCCCCAAAACGGTAAAACAACTTCCTAGAGTTCTTTCAAAGTCTGAAGTCTTTAGCATTATTGCTAGTATTAACAATCTAAAGCATAAGTGTATCATCAGTCTTATCTATTCTTCTGGCCTACGCCGGAGTGAGCTTATAAACCTTAAGCTTACAGACATTGACAGCAATCGTATGATGATTCACATACGCGCTGGAAAAGGAAAAAGAGATAGATATTCTATTCTCTCCACTAAGCTTCTTAATGACCTCCGTCTCTATTATAAAATCTACCATCCCAAATCTTATTTATTTGAGGGTTCTCTCGGTTCGCAATACAGCGCAAGCAGCATCCGTAAAATTCTAAAGAAAGCTTCAAATAACGCAGGAGTTATTAAACGGGTTACTCCCCACATGCTCCGTCATTCTTTCGCTACCCATTTACTAGAAGACGGTGTAGACCTCAGGTACATACAAACTCTACTGGGTCATTCCAGCAGTAAAACCACCGAGATTTACACACATGTTGCTAATAATGTTTTAAAGGGAATTAGAAGTCCTCTAGATTAGAGGGTGCTTTATAATATTGTTTATAGGTAATGAGGGTATAATAATGTTAGAAGCAAGCTTGTCCGATGTAGGCACTCGCAGAAAAAAGAAAAGAGTGCTTTGCACACATTCCTTTTTATCCGCCCGCCACTAGATAGAAAATATAAAAAAAGAGGTAATTTAGAGTTTAAACTTAGTAGATACAAACGTAATTCACGCACGAGGTTAGGTTATCACCTATGAGTAAAAACTGAAAGAGAATTGTAAGAAACTATTATCAATGAAAAGATCGTTGAAAATGCGATATAGATGAAAAGTCCAAATCACATACAGCTTGAGGCAATTGATCTCGATAAGAGTAAGTTAGAAAGATTAGATGTTCGAAACGAACTGTTTAAACAAACCAATGGTAAACAAATAGATGCATACAACTATCTCCTCGGAGTAGTTAGAAATTTTTTCGATGATACGCAATTGCCATGTGAACTTGACTATGTATTTCAAATGAGAAATACAACATTCTGTGAAAACACAAAGTTTATAGTAAGAGGATGCTTTAATTATGGAACAAAATTTCATACAAAATTGTGGCAAGGATATAATCATCTCGCAATTATTGAATTGGAAAATAGAAACTCAAAAGTATTTTAAAGTGTAAAACCTTTTACTATTAGAAAACGATGGGATCCAGTATTAATCTTATGCGAATCAATAAATGCAAAATACTGTAAGGAATCGATTAAATCTGGGCTTGAGAAACACGAAACATTTATGAAAGAAAACATTCTAGAAAGATGGAAACTTCTCAAGAAAGAAGAGGAAGATTACAAACGAGAAAATGAATAAAATATTCATAACATTATATTTCAGCAACAAGTAAAATGAATATCATCAATGATAAACTGGATACTTCAAAAAAATCTAACAAAACCAGAAATATTAGAACGTATAAAATCGATTCTAAATCAGGTGGACGAGATTTGGGAAGAAGTTGAAGTTATTCCGTTTTCAACACAAATTCCAAAAATTCAAAACAATGAAACATTCAAAATAATTTACGGATCAACGACTTTTATGCTGAATGCTTATGAAAATGAAGATTTAAAAGAAGGAATTTTCTTCGAACCACTTAAATTCAAAATGACAAACTATGTCGATAAATGGAAAGATAACGTCCTGAATTCTGATGGGCAATTAATAAGATTTGAAGAAATTGGTAGTCTTATTAGCGAACAAAATAAGAAATGGTTTATACGGCCCAATAATGATGGAAAAGAATTCAGTGGAAAAGTAGAACAGTTCAACGAGTTGGTAACTTGGAGTGAGAAAGTATGTCAATTAGAAATACCAGAACTGAATAGGAATACAGAAGTATGGATTTCTGAACCGAAAAAAATAATAAAGGAATGGCGATTATTTATTGTCGACGATCAAATTGTCTCGACATCAAGATATATGTATAATGGACAATTAGATGAAAGCGAAAGTGATATTCCCAAAGAGATGATTGAGTTTGCTCAGAAAAGAATTGAAGAATATCGACTGCATGATATTTACGTAATGGACATTGCCGAAATTGCAAGTGAGTTTAAATTGATTGAATGCAATTGCTTTAATGGAACCGGTTTCTACAACCACAATATAGAAGCGATAGTCCAATCAATAAATAAGTTTGTAAAACAGAAAATTAAGAAAGGTACCATTGGCTAATCATTTGCAGTACACTTCCGTCCTCATTCTTGTGGCGTCAGAGAGCTGCAAGCCAGCCCACTTAACATTATTCTCACGATAAAGGAAAGAGCGCCATTGCCAGCTTCTAACAATAGACATGATGACCATATGCTTTTTTTACTTCTGATTTAGTTATCGATAGGAGAGAGCTGTATAATTCTTGTTGTCTCAGTTAGCCAAGTGAGCAAGCATACGGCACATGTCAGACCAGTTACATGCAAGCCTGTTCTATCTAGGCAATCGCAGAAAAAAGAAAAGAGTGCTTTGCACACATTACTTTTTAGCACTCCACGAAAAATACTTAACGATGTTTACAAACAATGTTAATTTTGCATTTTTATAAACTTCCCTGTTTTTATAGTACCTCCTGATTGGATAGTCATTAGATAAAGGCCAGGATTTAAAGCCATGACATTAAGATCAATTGCGTTTGCTAAACTTAAGTTTTTGTTTATCGAAATCTGGATTTGACCGTTCATGTCAAAGATTTTAATAGCATCGATCTTACTTTCAAAAGATACTTCTATATTCAAATTGTTGTATACAGGGTTGGGTTTAATATTGAAGTAACTAGTTTTATTTTGAAGATAGTGTTCAGAAGTTAATAAACCATCATTATTAATTCTTGCTACATATGATTGAAAATCAACAAAACCACTTAGAATATAACCTTCTTTCATGTGAGGAATTATACTTACCCCGTTAAAATCTCTTGGGCTATCATCATCTTCATGAAAAATCCTCCTCCAAATTTCTACATCATTCGCATTATACTTTGTCACAAGAATTCTCTCTCTTCCATCAATAAGTTTTATGGCTCCAGTCATAATAATATCTCCATTTGCATCACAAAACCCATCATTAATGCGTGTAAATTCTTCTGGAAGTAATGTATTCGAAATCAGGTTTCCCTCTTGATCAAGTTTTGTTATAGCAAATTCAAAAGTTGGCCCTCCTATTAATCTCCTCAGTAAGACTATTTCATTTTGTTTGTTTATAAAGATTTGATTCGCAATGGAATTATCTGGATGAGTTACTATTACTTTATGCCACAATAATACTCCTTCAGGAGTAACTTTTTTTAGTAGTGTTCCAGGATTTAATTGTCCAGCTATTAATAGATTTCCATCGCTTGACTGAATCATAGAATTTTGATCTTCAAATCCCTCAGAAGGTAACATTGTATCTGAAATTATTTCACCATTTTCTGTAATTCTTACAAGATGTATATGTCTTTTTGAAGCAATAACTTCGTTGTATAAAAAGACTATATCCCCATTGTCTACAATACGCATTACCGATTTTGAACTTGTGAGTGGATGTGTTATAAGATCATTGGTCCATACTAGTTCAAAAAAGTAATTGAATTTTAAAATTATAGTCCTTTGAATATCGTATTCCACTTTTGATTTTCCAATAACAATAATTCCAAGATTCCACTTTTGATTTTCCAATAACAATAATTCCAAGATTTTCAAATCCACCTCCAACATGAGCTATGAAGTCAACAAAGTAGTAGCCCAAGTCTTTAAGATTTATTGAATTTTCTTGGATTGCAAAAGTGTCTTCAAATTCATTAAAGAGGTTAATGTAACCACCATCATCTTCATTACCAAATTCAACAGCAACACCTGCTGTAACAAACTTATTGGGTAGAGAGGCTAGGACATTTGCTTTTGGTATGCAATAATCCCCAGGACAACTTGGAAGTAACTCCCATTGGGAGTATAAAGATGTTAAGTTTATAGCAAAGAAAACTAGAAGACTAAGACATAACTTGTTGAATTTCATAATTCTAAGATAACAAGGTTTGAGTTTTTAGCATACTTTTTGATGTAATTCTAATTACTTTAAATTTTTTCTTAGAGAAGAGGTTACCTTTTGTGTAATCTAAACATATAGTAGTATAAAATTGAATAGCCATGAAGTGTATATTAAGATTAATATTATTAGTACTCGCAATTACCACAAGTTCATTGAATGGAATTTCGCAAAGATCACCTTTGAAGAAACTTCCCATTTTATTCATAAATGAGGTCAATGTCAAAAATTTCTCGAATGATGACTTTTATTTCGAGCTTGTTGTCTTGCGAAAAGAAGATATTCCATTTAATACACAAAATGATTCGCCAAAGATAATTATAGATGATGCAAGCGATGGAAACTTTACGCCAGGATTTCTTACACTTAAGTTGAATTGTGCGGAAGACTTAAATCAAGGTGATATAATAATCCTTCATGGTGAGAATACTAATGTAGCAAACATTGAGGCTAAATTAGTCTTGAATGTAAACCACGACTGTATCGAAAAATGGAGTATAAATCCAAACACAAATAGTGACTATTATCTAGATGCTGTCCCAATTGAAGACCAAACGAATAATTTAAAAGATTTTATAGGATATACTGGTCAAAACAATGACTTTCAAGTACGTATAAATGAGGTTTATTTTAATAAAATTGAACAGTCTTTTCAACGAAATTATTCCCTTAAGTCCAATAATTTAATCGAATATGGAGATCTAACTTCATCTCTTGGAGGTGCAAATAATGAATTAAATCAAGAATTAATCGATGATATAATTCAACAATCCCCTCTTTCTATTGATTGTGAGGTTTTACAAGATGAGGGAATGGTATCTATATCAATAAATCCAGTTTTTAATAATATTGGAAACAACCATCCAAACTTTACAGGACCTTACCAAATAAGTGTTGGATGATTTGAAATCAACGATCATTACAATGCAGGAATTCAATTACCTGTAGCGGACTTGCCTTGTGGAGAAAACCTTGTTACAGTAACAGATAGTGATGGTCGTATAGCCACATGTATATTCAGCATTTTACCTGAAACTCAAATTGATCTAGTATCATGTAATGGAGAAATGATTGATATTAAGGAATATTTATGTCCAAATGACAAAACCGATTGCTTTGAATATAGTGAAGGAAATCAGGAATCTCAAACCTTGTATGGGCTCAGTGAAATCCCTTTAATAAATCCGGCGTATAGCAACTATCCAGTAACATTAAAATTCTCCGATTGTAATGGTAATATAAGTGTAGAATATAACAACAAGTGATGATGTCATATCTGTTTCGTGCCTCACAGAGACGACACATACTATAATCGTTAGATGTCAGAAAAAAGTCAGAACCAACTATTGCAATTAATACCAGAATGTGGTACATTTACAGAAAATATAATTATGGGTAGAAATACATCAGTTATACTAGGCGAACACTTTGATGACTTTATCAAATCAGAAATAGATTCAGGCAGATTCAAATCTGCTAGTGAAATTATTAGAACTGGCCTACGTTTACTTGAAGATGAAAAGCAAAAAATTCGTCTAATAAACGAAGCTTTAATTGTGGGAGAAATGAGCGGCGAAGCAATTGAATTTAATAACGAAGAATTCAAACGTAAAATGAAAAGGAAACTTAGAGCAAATGCTTAAACTAAAAATCAAACCAGAAGCAGAAAATGATCTAAGTAAAATATTTGAATATACAGCTATGAATTGGGGTGTTGAACAAGCAGATAGTTATCAAGATGATCTTTTTGAAGGCATGAAACTAATAACAACTCAAAAACAGCTTGGAAAAGAATATCCACATGCTGAAATGTCTTATCAAAAACTACACATTAAAAGACATTTAATATTTTATAGAATTGAAAATAAAACTTGTATTATTATTAGAATACTGCACGATAGAATGGATATAAAGCAGCACTTAACCTAAAAATTATCCGACATCTAACATTGGCTATAACGATCATATCTCACTTCGTACCTCGTGAGAGACGACGCATAGCCTGATCCGTTAGCTGTAATTGAATTGAAAAAAATGACGATATGAATAAAATAGTAATGTGTGATACCATGATATGGTATGACCTTAAGGCTGGAGTTGAATCTTTTGACAAAGCCAAATATAAATACTACGGAAGCCTTTCAAACATGGCTGACTTTTTAGCATCTGACAAAATGAACCTTGGTGAAGAAGATAAAGCAAAACTAAAAGAAGCTATAATGACAATGGAAAAAGAAGCGGATGAAATTATTATGATAGATCCAACTTCAGTCGGTGCAAGTGAATGGTTCAATATCCCAATTAGGGAATCGGAAGTTAAAGGAATAAGAGAGGTTTATGCTGAGCTATTAAGATATGCTTCTGGGGAAGATCAAACTATGGATAATCCAAATATTCAAGGACTTATACAAACGAAAGAGGAATTCAGAATAGGCAGTATTAGTACTAAAAAGCAATTAGTAGACTTATTCAATTCCAAACCCTACACGGAGGAGAAGCAACACGAGATAATAATAGGAAATATTCTCCGATGGCTATTAGCCGAATGGAATAGTATGAATGATACCAGTTTTTCAGAAGACCAAGTTCAAAATTGGGAGTCAATTGAAGTCTTTGTTAAATCTTATGCAGAGTTTCTTAAAACAGTAAAGGTAGATCAACCACCGAATAAAAATACTATGATAGATCTTCTGCAACTTCTATATATAAGACCAGCAGGTTCTACTTTGATTTGGACAAAAGAAAAGAAACTATTAGCGAAAATTAGAAGTGCATTTCCAGAAAGTGAATGGAAAAACATAATTTACCAAGAGAACATAAAACTTGATTCGTAATTGAATAAAATAAACACAATACTATCACATTTGAAACCACACTTTGGAAGTGGGCAGTATCAAAATATTGAGGACCTTTTTGAGGAAAGTTTTAGACATTCTCAATCATATAGAAATGTAATCAAAGATTTATTAGATGAAGATTTGATAGATACTGATGGTGGATTCTTTAAGAGACAAAGAAGAGTTATATCTACCAATTGGAACAATTTGGCAGAGGGGATAAATCAAGTGAGAAATGCTCCAGGACATTATATTCCAATTCATGCGAAAATCACTTTCAAAGGAATTGATTATCTTAAAAATTTTCAGACAAGCGATTCCAAACCTTTAAGAATACTATTTCTATCAGCAAACACAGAGGTCTCAAATAGAATCAGAATCGACAAAGAATATAAGGCAATAACAGAAGAATTAAACAAAGCAATTGATACAAATCAAATAAATTTAGCAACACGACTTGCTGTAGATCTTAACTCGCTTATGAATGCAATAATCGAATTCAATCCAAATATTTTACATTTCTCAGGACATGGCAGTATAGATGGAATTGAACTTGAGGGTGAGAATCATCCATTTTTCCTAAAGAACGACTCACTTGATAAATTAATAGAGATTCTGACGTCTAATTTAGATTGCATAGTCCTTAATTCATGCTATTCAGAAGGACAAGCATTGAAACTTACTCAAAGAATCAGGACTGTTATAGGTATGGGTGATTCGATTGACGATAAAGCTGCACTTCTCTTTTCAAAGGGATTCTATAAAGGAGTTGCAGGCAATATTGGTTTTTCAAAATCTTATGAATTAGGCAAACAAATGATAAGCACTTATGACTATGATGAATCTGAAATACCAAAATTGTTCTTAAAAGATGAAAGTAACTACAGCTAACAATGGCTATAACGATCATATCTCACTGCGTACCTTGTGAGAGACGACGCATAGCCTGATCCGTTGTGCGCCATGAGAAAGAAAATTAAAGAGCAATACTTCCATATTGAGTATCAAATTTAAAATGCAGAAAGGCATGAAAATTATCTTTCAAAGAATTAAAGGGGAAAAGGAGAAATATTACGCAGCAGAAATGAGCCATGAAGTGAAATCGAAGATTAGATTGAATATTTAGATGATGAAGCTAAAGAATGTTTAAATAAAATCAAATTGAAGCCAAATTCGGAATAGAAAAAGATTTATGACCAACTTTGAAAATTATAAATACCAAAAATA
>Ga0209828_1003980_pt1 | contig 10893 bp, 9 predicted proteins | sample MaitaG_FD_187429 | JGI IMG/M metagenome (GOLD analysis project Ga0209828, IMG submission 187429) | Marine algal microbial communities from Maine, USA - Maine_Asex2 metaG (SPAdes) (version 2) | ecosystem: Host-associated > Algae > Red algae > Unclassified | place: Maine, USA | collected 2015-01-05
TTTTTTTATTCTGTCATAGTGCTTGGGTTCATCCAAGCACTCTAAGTGTTGAAGTAGGTCATTATCTTTGGGCGATTGCCTTACTCTACCCGAAACACTTTCCTTGCAACAAATGGCACGCCTTCGTCTGAAATTCCTTCGACTCTGATTAAAAAACGACCTGATTTATCACCCGAGTAAAACTTGATGGTTTTAGATTTTGACTTTATATTGACTGCAGGATTCCAGTAAATTGTCGTTCGGAGGTCTGGTCTCTCTGTGTCTATTGATTTTTTGGCGTATGATGGCTTATAAAATTCACGTCCTTGATAATATCCAGGATGTTGCATATTTATCGTTCCCTTTGCTTGTACAGCCTTGGCCTCATTCACTTTAGAAGGATCCTTGGTAATGATTGAGATCACACCTCCATTAGCTCCTGATCCATAGAGCGTGGAAGCATACAAGCCTCTGATAACATCTATTGCTAAGATTCTTGTCGGGTTGAGGTTTAGTGAAGAAATATTAGGGACCTCTATACCATCCACAAAGAATTTGGCTTGGGTCACTTCTTGAATCGAATTGACGCCACGGAGTACCACAAAACGCTCAAAACCACTCCCTCTTACTTGCGCCCCAGCTACTTTCGCACGGACGATTTGAAAGATATCTTCATAGATCGAACCACCTCCAGGTAGATCTTCCATGAATATTTTCTCAGAACTGGCGACACTGATCATACCTCGATCTTTCATTAAATCTTCTAGGTCTTTTTTCTTTTTTTCAGTTTCCGTTTTGCGTTGTGCTTTCACTGTGATTTCCTCTAGATCGATAGACCAATCAGGATTGTACAGAGATTCATAGTGTTTTATTTCTTTGAATTCTTTCGCAATTGTTTTGACCGACTCTTCAGGATTTTTGATTTGATTTTTGATCGAATGATTCTGATCGATAACGATCGGTTCAAGATTCAGCATTTCAATATCTACATTCTTATTGCCTGTTCTTTTAATTTCGCCATCTTTCTGCTTTTTCTTCTTTTTGGGATCGTGAATGTTAGCTTGAATGATGACATCAGTCGTATCTTGAAAGTTGAATCCAGTGAAATAAAATACACCATCATCTTCAGTCGTCATATTGACACTGCCAAAGTTGTCAGCAGACATTATACTTAAGAAAGCATCTGCCTTTACTGCTTTGTCTGTTCCAGCCTTAAAGATCCTGCCGACTAATTGAATTTCTTCTTCTGTGTCAAATTCAATCATCGGCGATTTACCATCCATAATGTCAGTCCAGGTGAATCGACGCCATCCTTTTGTCAGGAGTAGCATGTCCAATAAAAAATTAGACTTAGCATCATTGTTAATAAAATATTGATCTAGATTCGGAATTCTCGACTGAATATCTGACTGGAGTAGAAGATAGTTTTCTATAGTCAAATCATTACTGCCTTCTGGGATAATATCTTGATTATAAATAGAGACGGACATTGTAGAAGGAATGATTTTTTCTGCTCTTTTGCTTGAGATGTCAAATTCTAGTTGTTGTCTTTTACTGTATTGCTCACTAAGGTTTTCAAGACTCACATTTACAAGTTCATTTGGATTTCTATTAAATGCTAAGCGTTCTGCAACAGGATTTATTTTATTGTCAAATAGAGTGAAGTGAATAATACCTGAAGGCAAATCAGTTCTTGCAAGTTTTAATTGCTTACTGGAGGTCTCATCTATTTCTAAGTCTAAAATGATGGAGCCTCGGCAGTGGACGACTAGTTGATATTTGTCTAATCCAGCGTCAGATAGATTAGATTGCAACTGCACTGTGATGAAATCAGTAGATCGGCTATTCACTCTTATTGATGCTCCGGATTCTTTTGTTTGTGGAAGATCAAAACTTAACTCTGAAGCAGAAGTATTTATCACGGCATGATAAGAAAGTCCAGCTTCTGGAATGAACTCAAAAAATCCCACACCATCATTAAATGTCTTAATTTTGGCGATCTCATTTTGATTATTGTCTCGTATTATACCTGAAATATCAGCTGCGTCACCATTAGCTAGAAGCGCTTCAAAAGCTATTTTATTTTTTAGACCAGTAATCAAATCTCCTCCTTCAGGAAAAAACGACAGTTTTATCTTATCAGTATTTGCGGAGGTATCATCAAAAGTAGTCTTATCATCCATGACCCAGATTTGTTTTTGGAATAGATAGCTAGGGTCAAAATTTCTTTGATATCGGGTATAGGCTCTTAATGTATATTTACCAGGTGTTAAATTTAAGGGCAAGGGAATATCAAATTGTGCTGTTCCTTCATCTATCTTAAGTAACATCGATGCGGCGATTTCTTTATCTGGGGTGATCCACTCAGCGCGAACAATAGGAGAGGCTTCAAAAAAAGTATGACTTCTTCCATCCACAAAGTATGCTTGGCACCAGATCGTATCACCTAATAAATAGAACGATTTGTCTGTGTTGACATAGACTTTCTCTAGATGATGAGACTCCTGATAGCTATTGAATTTGTCTTCTATATTTTGAGCAAATAAGCATTGAATCACAAATAGAATAAACACAGAGGTTAATGTAATCCTTAAATGTTGCATAGTTATAAAGTTATTTTCTCACTAAGATATAGTAAGGAATCTAAAATAGCAATTGAATTATAAACACAATATTTTAGGGCAATTACATGATGGGGGATAGAAGTCTTTATTTTTTATATAAATGTCATCTAGTCTGGTAGAGAATAGCTAATCCAAAACCAAAAATACTCGATTTATGATCTAAGTCTCTTTGATAGTTTATTCCAGGACTGATTACAGAGCCATGAGGGAGATTGATTTCCAAAGCAGCCTCCAATGTTAAGTTTTTATCAGGGCCATATATGATATCAAGGAAGAGATTTTGTTGTTCGGAAACAAAAAACTTGTAACCTGCCAACACACTTAAGCTTGGATTCGAATTAGTCGGCAAATCTAAAAATGCATTGAAATAACTAACGCCCCTAGCACCAATATTTTTATTAATAATTAAAGTTGTTTGACATGCTGTAGACGCATCGAGTTCATCAAATGGATGCTGGATAGAAACTAGAGATGAGATTGTTGGGAGTGATCCATTATCATAAAACCAGGTATGTTGCCACATTCCTCCAATTGTTTTGATTACATCTAGCTCTTTATCTTGATATACTAGATTCCCTACATTCATCGAAAAGAGACTGTTTCTAAAAAATCCTTCTGATGCGAAGGTATTAGACACACATAGATTAAGCGATGCGCCTTCACGTACAACATGTCCAAGTGTAGCTTGAAAAAAAGGCATTTGGGGAGGTCCAGGATGACCATCATTGATAGAGTTAAATGCAACACAGGTTTGATGACCGGAAATGCTGTCTTGGTAAGTATAATCCTGCGAGAAACAAAAGTTACTGAATAAAAAAAGGACTGATGTAAAATAAAATTTCATCAAACAGAATATAGGAATTAGTGGTTTAATGATCGGAGTAATTATAAACGTATCAGAACAAAGTAATGACTTTGCCTTTTAAAATAAAAAATTAAATGCTTGATCTTATTATCAATATTGATATATTTCTCAATCGCAAAGCAAAACTAAACCAAACGAATAATTTTATTAAACATGGAAATATTTATTATCGGAAAATTCACTTTTTCTTTTGATTTTAATGTCCATTGATATAGCCATATATTTGAAATATAAATAATCCGATCCCTGCAAAAACCAAAAACCAGTTTACAAGATTATAGAATGTAGTAAATGATGCTTTCGTCTTCCATTGAGAAATGATAAAAACGATCGGAATTAGCGCCAGTATTTGACCAAATTCTACACCAATGTTGAAACATATAATCTTCGGTAAAAACTGACCAGAGCCTAAATCAAATGATTGTAGTCGCGTGGATAAACCAAATCCATGAATCAGTCCAAATATAAACACCATGAATAAAAGATTGGGCGACTTCACCTTAAAAAGGTTTTTGAACCCACCTAGATTTTCAAATCCTTTGTATAGCACACTCAATGCGATCACGGCATCTATCAGGTGTTCATCAGCCTTTATGCCAAGATATGTAGCTGATATGAGTGTGATACTATGACCAATTGTAAAGACAGTGATAAATCTCACGATATCTTTGAAGTTGCTCAGATAGAAAATAACACCAGTCAAGAATAACAGATGATCATAGCCTGTGACCATATGTTTCGCACCGACCCAAATGTATGACCACAAATTTCCATTTGTTAATGTCTCCTGGTCAGATGCACTCACTCCATGCGCCATCAAAGCTGAAGGAATCATAGCAACAATAATGATAGCAAAAAAGTGAATTGGGGCTATTGGCTTTTGAATTTTAAATGCTTCGAGTTGATTTTTTATCACGGATTAATTTTATTGTAAATCGCTAATTATTAGACAGTCTTCCGTAAATCTGATCAGTTAAGTCAAGATAAACAAATGATTGTATAGAACTATCACAGCTGCATGCCGCTGCAAAACCACTAGTTGCTATAAAGTTAAAGACTTGCCACTTTTCAGTTTCTTGCATTCCTTCAGAAGCTTCTAGTAAATTATATTTCCCAACATTATTTATCCTAACGGAAAAGCTATCCAAAGGCATATGCAAACCTAAACCTTTTGCTTTAATATAAGAGTGTATTCTCAGATTAGAAATATTCAGTAAAAAGTTTCAAGTTAACCAGACAATTTTGCTAGTAAATTTGGCACGTGTACATATTTTCATTTCGCTCAAAATGCTTTTATAATATTAATGTAAAAATCTCTTTCAGGATAAAAGTATTAGTTTAAGCGACCAGACTTATATAATTGAATATCAAATAATTATAACTAGTATAATATTTAAAAAAAAATTCTTGCAAAATGTAAATTAGTGTCCATAAGCGTACTTTCATCACCTTCATCACCTTCATCACCTTCATCACCTTCATCACCTTTATCACCTTTATCACCTATATCACCTTCATCACCTTCATCACTATCATCACTGTATAAAGTACTTTCAACCTTAGTTTTAGTAATTATTACTCTGATAGTCTATGGTTCAGCTTCTGCCTGATTTGTCGTATCAATTAGCGAAATGCATAGAATTCTCCTACCTTTTCAGCAAATAAGTATGATGTAATTCATACTAGAACTTTGTACTCCTCATATAGAATTGCCAACTTTTATAAGACACCCAAAGCCCTTATTTGAGTCACAGCTACGATGATTTTATTTAAGCGTTTTCACTTATGGAAAGAATAAAAGTTTACTAAACCACTAAGGTTTAGTAAACTTTGTTATTTGTTAACATTTCGGCAAGACGCCTTAATAAACATGTTTATTGGCACCTTGGCTCCAATCATTACTTAAAACATCTCAGTACCTGCAAAATGGAAGTTTCCCTCTATTGCTGCATTTTCATCACTATCTGCTCCATGGACAGCATTTTCACCAATACTTTTTGCGTATAATGCTCGTATAGTGCCTGCTTCAGCTTCAGCTGGATTCGTAGCACCGATCAACTTTCTAAAGTCTTCAATAGCATTGCTCTTTTCTAGGATAGCTGCTATGATTGGACCAGAAGACATAAATTCTACCAGTTCGCCATAAAACGGCCTTTCTTTGTGTACTGCATAGAATTCTCCTGCCTTTTCTGCAGATAACTTTGTTTTTTTCAAAGCAACGATTCTGAAACCTCCTTCGTTAATTTTATTTAAAATAGCACCAGAATGTCCTGCTTTTACAGCATCTGGCTTAATCATTGTGAATGTTCTATTTCCTGTCATTGTCATATTATTTTAAGTTGCAAAAATAAGATTATTAGTTAGTTTCGAAAGTTTAAATTTATTTTACCACCTTCGCATCAATTATAGTGAACGATACTGAACAAATAGCAAAGTTATTTAGTCTTCCAAAGGAAGTCTCAATAATATCTCATCGGAATCCTGACGGAGACGCGATAGGCTCTTCATTGGCTTTGGCCGGAATCCTTCGGAAGCAAAATCATACGGTCCATATTATCATGCCAAGTGAATATCCTGACATATTTGGATTTTTGAAAGGAATAGATAATGTCTTAGTATTTGATCAAGAGCCAGAAGAATCAGCTGAGAAAATCAGAAAGTCAAATGTCATCGTCTGTCTTGACTTTAATTCGCTAGAACGGATTGATAAAGTAGGGCAGGTTGTATCGAAAACTGACGCGACAATTGTGATGATTGATCATCACATGGACCCAGAACCATTTTACGAACATGGCATTTCTATCACAGAGGTTAGCTCTACAGCTGAGTTAATTTATAATTATATAAAAGATACTGGAAATGATAAGCTGATCGATCTTGAAATCGGCGAAGCTATCATGACAGGTATCTTAACAGATACTGGATCTTTCAGACACAACACAAATAAGAATACTTATTATGTAGCTGGTGATCTAAAAGCAAAAGGAATTGATGATTATTATCTACAAGATAAGATCTTCAATAGTATGAATGAAAAGCAAGTTAGATTGCTTGGACATTGTCTTCATAATCGAATGGAAATTATAGAAGAATATCGAACGGGTATTATCTACCTGAGTCAAAAAGATTATGAATTCTTTGATATCATTCGTGGTGATACTGAGGGGATTGTGAATTACCTTTTGATGATGAAGCATATTGATGTCGCCATTTTTGTACGTCAACAACCTAAAATTATCAAGATCTCCTTTAGATCAAAAGGAGATATTTCTGTTCAAGCCTTAGCAAGAGACCACTTTAATGGAGGTGGACATAAAAACGCCTCAGGCGGATATACTTATGGAAGTATTGGGAAAGTTCTCAGAAAAATAAAGGAGAATTTACCTCATTATGTAACAATTAATCATTTTTAATAAACGAATATTATGCGTAGTTATATAATCTTACTGATTTCAGTATCAATGATGTTATTGTCTTGTGGAGGAGAACCCGCAACAAAGATGACAGATACTGGATTTGAATATAAATTTTATACAGATGCATCTAGTGAACTCGCACAACCAGGTCAATATGTCTATTATTATTTAGACATATTAAATGATCGTGATAGTTTATTACAGACCAATCGAAAAAATCCGGTCCGCTCTGTAACAATGATTCCTACGACTGAAGCGACAGTAGGAGCGCCACCAAATCCGATTATGGATGTGATGATGTTAAGCTCAGTAGGAGATAGTATAGGATTGATACTGCCAAGAGATTCAATACCAAATTTACCACCTGAATTTAGTGACATTAAGCACATCGAATATAAAATAGTAATAGAAGAGATCGTCAATGAAGATGTCTACAAACAAAGAGTAGACGAGGAGAGAGCTGAGGCTCAGATTCTAGCAGAAAAACTACAAGCACGTGAAGGAGAAGTGGCTGAGTTGGTCACATCAACGATTAAAAAGTATAATGCAGGTTCACTAAAGAACGATCTTAAAACAATCGACGGAGACCTTCAATATTTAATCTTAGAGGAGGGTACAGGCCCACTAGCTGAAAATGGAACGGTCGCTCTTGCTCAATATTATGGTAGCAAATTAGACGGGGAAACTTTTGATAATTCATTCAAACGAGGCAGAGGTTATCCAGTGAATGTTGGTTCTGGAGGAGTTATTACTGGCTGGGATAAAGCTTTCCCATTTTTGAAAGAAGGCACTAAAGCATTTATTTTTATTCCATCGGAATTCGCATATAAAGAAAAGGGATCTCCACCGAATATTGGTCCTGATGAGGACTTAGTATTTTATGTTGAAATTGAAAATGTACAGTAATAAATAATGTTGAGTGTTGAGTGTTGAGTGTAGAGTTATCAGAGATAAGAACATTGAGGAAAAGAGAATGAGGGATTGGAGTGATGAAAAATAAATTTATTAAGCTTATCTGAATGTTAGTCTAAAGGCTAATCTAGTTGATTTCAGATTAAAAATAAGGATATGACTATTGAGCAGTTGCAAAAACTGAAAGATAGACTGTCGGACCTGAGGAGGTATCTTTGACGTCGAGAAACGGTTATTAATTATAGAAGATAAAGAACAGCAAACTTTAGATCCAAATTTTTGGAATAAGCCTAAGGACGCGGAAGTGATCCTAAAAGAACTAAAGTCTAACAAAACCTGGGTCAACAAATACACTGCGGTTGAAACAGAGGTAGATGACTTAGATGTTTTATTTGAATTTCATAAAGAGGGAGATGTATCTGAGGAAGAGCTAGATGCCAAGTACTCAAAAGTTTTGGAGATTGTAGATGATGTCGAATTTAGATCAACATTAAATCGCAAGGAGGATGAATTATCCTGCATCATAGAAATTAATGCGGGAGCAGGTGGTACAGAAGCCTGTGATTGGGCGGAAATGCTTTATCGGATGTACGTGATGTACGGAGAAAAGAGCCAGATGAAAGTCTCTGAATTAAATCGTGTCCAAGGAGATGTCGCTGGTGTACGAAGTGTTGAAATTGAATTAAAAGGTGACTTTGCATATGGAATGCTTAAAGGCGAAAACGGAGTACACAGACTCGTCAGAATCAGCCCTTTTAATTCGCAAGGAAAAAGAATGACATCTTTTGCGTCCGTTTTTGTGCATCCATTAGTGGATGATAGTATTGAGATTGAAGTGAATCCTGCTGATTTGGATTGGGATACATTTCGAGCGAGTGGTGCTGGAGGTCAGCATGTCAATAAAACAGAATCTGCAGTACGAGTGAGACACTTGCCATCAGGAATCGTTGTAGAATGTCAAGAAGAGCGTTCACAACATTTGAATCGAGACAAGGCAATTAAAATGCTTAAATCTAGATTGTACACCAAAGAACTAGAACGACAGATGGCAGAAAAAAGTCAAGTCGAATCTGGTAAAATGAAAAACGAATGGGGCTCACAGATCAGATCCTATGTCTTAGACGATCGTCGTGTGAAAGATCACCGCACCAAACATTCTACGAATAATACAGATGCTGTATTAAACGGAGAATTAGATTCTTTTTTAAAAGCGTTTTTGATGTGGGATGGATCTGTGTAGACAATGCAGAACACTTGCTGTTTTATCTGTGAGAAGACAGACAACCATCCTATCCTCATTGTCATTTAATGGTGTGCAATTAGAGAACAATTAATTTCGTTAAGCAAAAGCAAAAAAATATAAATTTCTTTTGCATTTACGAACAATTCACTTTGTTATAAGTTTAGTAGTTGACTGGATATATGATACATGTTTTATGAATGTACCAATATCAGATTAGAAACTAGTGGAGAGGGCAGTTGTAAAAAGCTTATATAGAACGCAAAACTATTTATGCCTGAATGAGGCAAGACTTCGATTCTATAATCTATTAGTGGAGGAGCGAATTTCCATAGAGCAAAATCATTTTCTATGCTTTACATTAAAATTTTACAAACGAAAATATTTGCTCATATATTTCTTAACCACAAAACCTAAAATATGAAATTTTTAATAAGTATAATATTTCTGATTTGCACGACATCAATGACAGCGCAGAATCTGAATTATAAAAATGGACTTGTCGTAAATAACGATGAAATAATCGATGCGGCAGAAATCACTCTTACGCCTAATAAAGATCTTGTAAAATCAGCATTTAATGATTGGCTACAGGATACATATAACATTGGTCTATCAAAGAAAAAGTTATTATTTTTCAACAAAAGCTTCATGACCGCCAAAGGGGAGACTATACCAGAATTTGATAATAGACACCTGGATCTATATGTAAAAGTAGTGGATTCGGAAGATTCAAAATCTAAGTTATTATTAGTCGGTGCATTTGGTTATGAGGAATGGATTACTAAATCCGATTATCCCACAGAATATGGTGTCTTAGATAATATGCTAATGTCTTTTGTAAAAAGTTATCTGCCAGAATATTATCAAGAAATGGTGATTAATGATGCGGAAGAAGTAGAGCAAATAAAAGATAAAATTGATGATATGACTGAAAATATTTCAGATAATAAAGATGATATCACAGATCTAGAAAAAGAGAATATAGACCTAAAACACAAACTAAAAAATAATGAAGAAAAGCTCCTTGCTGCAAAAAAGAAATTAGAAGCTACGACAACTAAACATAAATCAATTAAGAAAAAAATGAATAATTTAGATTCTACAAAAGATCAAAATTCTATAGATAAGGAAAAAATAAAGAAAAAATAAAGAAAAAAATAAAGAAAAATAACTAAGACCCTTAAGAATTAAAAGTTCAAATTATTTTAAACGACTTTGAATTATCGATCTTTAAAATACTGATTAAAGTGGGTTAGATAACAAATTCCATATTCTATTAAGCGGCACAAATTCTTAGTGTAAATAGGGAATGAACGCGATAACAACAAAGAGTCCTTAGAACTACACAACACACTTAATGATAAAAGTAGTTCATAGTGATTAAATGGTCAGACAAAACGAAGGTTTAACCAGTTAGGAGATCGAATATACATGAGCGTAATTCCAAATAAAAGGGAACAGATATAATGATGCTGAGGAACTAGATAAAATTGGTTTAGTTGGCAAAGCGAGTCCTAATCCAAGTTTTGGATCTATTACACTAGAATTTAATTTAACTTATAATTCTTCAATCGATATAAACATTTACGGAGAAAATGGTCTTTTGGAAAAGTCTATAACACAAAACACAGAATATACTGCTGGTCTTCATAAGAGAGATTTAGATCTTCATGAATTATCAAAAGGTGTTAAATTTATAAGTATAGAAGATAGTTACTTTAGTGAGATGATTCCTATTATCTTACATTAATTAAATCATAGTCGACTATGAGAATTTATGTTTTTGTTTGTTTCATATTACTTATTGGATGTGAGAAAATACCTGATATTTGTGATGAATTAGCTTATGCAGAA
>Ga0209828_1003981_pt1 | contig 10892 bp, 7 predicted proteins | sample MaitaG_FD_187429 | JGI IMG/M metagenome (GOLD analysis project Ga0209828, IMG submission 187429) | Marine algal microbial communities from Maine, USA - Maine_Asex2 metaG (SPAdes) (version 2) | ecosystem: Host-associated > Algae > Red algae > Unclassified | place: Maine, USA | collected 2015-01-05
ATCATACTTTTCATTGCTTAAATCCTTGATTATTCCTCGGTTTCTGCGCCATGAAATGAAGTATGCTCCTTTTTGATGTATCGAATTTAATACAGATGTTTTCCAATAGCCAAGATCTCTAATTACTAAATCAATTGGTTGAAGTCTATCTACAATATTAGATGAAAATGAAATATCGTTTTTACTATAAGTTGTGATCTGAACATTTTCAAATTTGCTTTTTATTAAATCTAAACAAACCTGCAACCTTGCTATTGTCTTGGAGCAGTCACCATTAGAGGCACCTGAAAAATGATCGAACAATGAATCAGACAATTTAATATATGTGCTGTCTTCTATGAGCACTCTATTAAAATTTGACATGCACTTAGGGGAAGCATCATCTAAAAAACCAATATTTTTAGATATAATTAATGTGAATACATCCCGAAGAAAAGGCAAATGGCGAATAGTTAACTTTTTATGAATGGCTTGAAAACTTACTAACTCATTACAAATTAAACTAAGTGCTTGTGCCCGACTTCGAAGTGAAAAATGACGAGTACAATAAACGTTTAAAAAGGATAACAGGAAGTTATATGCTGTAATCTTTTTAGGAGCTCGCTTTTGAAAACCAGTCTGCTTCGCTAGAAGTTCTAGTATTTTAGATGACGCAAAATCACTAAGTTTGTATCACATTTTATGGCTGTTTTATGAGTGAATGGTGATTCTTTCACTAAGTAATACAGCCTTTTATATATTTCATAATATTATATATTAAATTGTAAGGTTGATGCACATGTCCTTCAGGCCTTAGATTTTGCTTAACTAGAAGCCATTGTTCTCCTGGCCTCTTTATTTCTGAGAAATTGTGGGATTCTAAGCCTCTTTACTTCTAGAAAGTACTATCGGGGCTTACACAAAAGCACTCGTCTCAAACTCTTTAGATATTCGTCTGACAAAACCATTCAAAGTCTTTCCATTTCCACCTAATTCTACAAATGAATTCACGCCATCAGCGATCATCTGTTTCATGGATTGAGACCATTTTACTGGTGATGTTAACTGGATCAGCAAGTTTTTCTTGATCTCTATAGGATCAGTGTGCGCTTTGCTTGTCACATTCTGATAAATGGGAACTTTAGGTTTTAAAAAGTCTGTATTTTCTATTTGAGCAGCTAATCGTTCGCTTGCTGGCTGCATAAGCTCCGAGTGAAATGCTCCTCTTACATTCAAGACTAATGCTCTTCTTGCTCCTTTTTCTTTGAGTTGTTCGACAGCTTTTTCGATACCAGCTAGAGAACCGCTGATGACTAACTGACCTGGACAATTATAATTAGCGGCAACGACAATCGCATTAATGCCATCACAAACTCCTTCTACGACTTCATCTTCCAATCCAAGTATGGCAGCCATCGTACCTTCAGTTTTTTCACACGCTTCCTGCATTGATTCTGCCCGCTCTTTCACGAGCAATAGGCCTTGCTCAAAAGAGATACACTCAGCAGCTACTAATGCCGATATCTCACCAAGTGAATGTCCTGCTACAACATCAAATGAAATCTCAGCGGCATTGGATTTTAAGGCTACTAGTGAATGTAAAAAGACAGCGGGCTGAGTGACATTAGTCTGTTTCAATTGGTCTTCTGGGCCGTTATGCATTACATCTACGATGTCAAAACCCAATATGTCTTTTGCGGATTCAAAGAGTATTTTTGCATGTTCATTTGAATCATATAAGTCTTTACCCATCCCAATAAACTGAGATCCTTGTCCTGGAAATAATGCAGCTTTCATTGTTAATTATCTATGTCTTGTTCCGATTAAATTTAGAAATTCGTTTCGCGTTTCTACATTTTTGAATTCGCCTGTAAATGCAGAAGTTGTTGTCAAGGAATTTTGTTTCTGAACACCTCGCATCATCATGCACATATGCGCTGCTTCTATGACGACAGCTACCCCATGTGGTTGTAAGGTATCTTGAATAGCATTCAAAACTTCATGGGTCAATCGCTCTTGAACTTGAAGCCTTCTAGCATATGCATCTATGACTCTAGGGATTTTACTGAGGCCAACGATATACCCATTTGGGATATAAGCAACATGAGCCTTTCCAAAAAACGGTAATATATGATGCTCACAAAGCGAGTACAACTCGATGTCTTTCACAATGACCATTTCATTATAGTCTTCCTTAAATACCGCAGACTTCAAAATATCTTTAGGATCTTGATCATAACCTTGTGTCAAAAACTGCATCGCTTTTGCAGCTCTTTCAGGTGTTTTTACGAGGCCTTCTCTGGATTTATCTTCTCCTACTAAATCTAAAATCTTTGAATATCTCTCTTTCAGATCTCTAGTTGTTTCAGGTGTGTACGACTCTTCTTTCTTATAACCCATATAGTATCGCTAGTTAGTGCTCAAAATTAACGCAATTGTGGCTATTTAGTTTGTAAATAGATCAATCTTTTACTGATAAAAGATCGCAGTTGTATTTACTCAATTCATTATGCTTCTTATATTTAATGTTCATCAAGCAGTATCTTCGCCTTTGCATTGCTAGTTTATAATATTCTTATATCTCTATTTGTGAAGAGTATAGCTCTATTCAGCTATCTTTCACCCAAGCTTAAACTGCTATATCAAGGTCGTAGAGATTTTAGATCTTCCTACCTAGCTCAGGCTGATTCATTAAAAAAGAAGATTTGGTTTCATTGTGCCTCATATGGAGAATTTGAAGGCATTTTAGCTTTAATTCAAGAATATAAGCAAAGAGGTGATTATCATATTATTTGTTCCTTTTTCTCACCTTCAGGTTTCGAACCGCTTCACACTCATCGCTTGATTGATCATTGCATTTATCTCCCCTTTGATACAAAAGCTAAAATGATTCAATTGATAAAAAAGCTGAAGCCCGATTGTCTCATTGTTTCTCAAAATGAATATTGGCCTAATATGATTAATCAAAGTTTGGCAGCAGGCTTACCAGTGTATTATGTGGGAACATATGTCAGAGAAAGACATTGGTGGTTACAATCATTTTTGAGATTTCTAACTGATCCCTTGCATAAGGTTAATATGATTTTTCTTCAAGACAGTTACTCAGAACGCTTAATGAAAGAAGCTGGATTTACGAATATAAAACTCGCTGGCAACCCAAGAATAGATCAGGTCATTGATAATAAAAATGAAATTAGAAAATTTCCATTACTCAATAAATTCTGTGAAAATAATGTAACAATTGTGTGCGGAAGCACTCTTCATTCTGATGAAAATATTCTATTTCAAGCTTCGGCATTATTGGACAACTTCAAATTTATTATTGTTCCTCATGATCCTGAAGATTTTGTGATTCCACATGCTAAATTCAATGCTGACATTTGTTTTCATTCTGCTTTCCAAGACTCTGATCGCGAAAAAAAAATACTCATCTACGATTCCATTGGCGATCTTAAATACCTTTACAAATTCGCAACCATCGCCTTTGTTGGTGGTGGATTTGACAAAGGAGTTCATAACACTTTAGAGCCTGCAGTTTTTAACTTACCTATTATTTCAGGACCAGAAATAAAAAAGTTTAATCATGCAATAAACATGTATAAGCTAGATGTATTATCCACAGTAAACTCCGTAGAAGAATTAGTGAGCACCATCATTAAAAATAAAAATGGCCTCGATCAAGAGACTAAAAAAAGGCTATCAGCATTTCTAAGAAAACATGCAGGAGCGACAAAGCAAATCGTAAGTTCAATTCAATTTTGACCGAGCAGAGCAACCATTTTTACTACTTAGGTGTTGTTCCTTTAATATCTTTATATGGAATTAATTCTCTAGTTTCATGTTCAAGCTTATACACCGTACTAGATAATTTACAAGGATTGTTATTTTCCAATAATAGTGCTAAATAATCTCCTACTCCATTAGCTGCTTCTCAAAATAGGAACTTCCTCAATTTACATCCTAGAGTACACTCGGCTTTTAAGCTTGCGTCTTTAAGGGCCAGCGCCCTCAGTGCAGTTAATTCTACTAATTTTAGGACAAAAGAAGGACAAAAGAAGAATAAAAGAAGAATATATTAAAAGATACCGTCTATTTATACCATCCTGAAGTCTTGTCCAAAGTTAAACACAAACAGCAGCTATTCATGTCAATCATAAAGAATTACTCAAGCATAATCCTTGAAAAAAGTGAGGCTTTACGTAGTTATTTACTGTTTCACTCATTGAGTACCCAACGAATAGTTGATGAGATTCGTTTTTAAATTATTGGTCTCATGTTAAATATAAATGCATAATGTCTAATCAAATTTGTCAATTAGCATATTGAATACATTGATTTACATTATTTTGAGGCTTAAATCATAATATTGAACTATGACGAGGAGATATACTCTTATAATATTAATCCAGTTACTTACTGTGATATCTGCTTTTTCACAAGGCGAAAACTTCAATTTGATCGTGAATTCACCAGCTTCTGTGGCAGGTACATATGATCTATCGAGTACTTCAGCATTCGGAGCTGCAGATTGTGCCAGTGAAATCAGTGGAGAATTAGCATTAGCAAATGCTGGTACTGATACACAAGCATGTGCGAGTGCAAGATCTTTTGGACTTGATGTAGAAGGCAAAATTGCTGTTGTCGATAGAGGGACATGTAGTTTTATTGAAAAAGCAGAAGTCTTGCAAGATTTTGGAGCTATTGCGATGATTGTGTGCAATGATGTACCAAATGACACATTAATAGCTCTCGGAGCGAGTGATGAAGATATTGCTGCGATTAACATTACGATCCCCACTTTCTTTATGAGATTGAGTGATTGTAATACATTAAAAGCTGAAATCGATGGTGGTGCTATCATGGTAACAACTGAAAGACTAGATTTTGGTTTTGTTGATCAAAATTCAGATGATGTCGTTTTATTTACTGAAGATTTTACTGGAGGCTTGAATGGATGGGAAGCTGAAGGATTGTTTTGCGGAGATGGTGCCAATGCAGATAATGCTCTCTGGGAATGGCGAGACGGAGGAGATTTAGGTCGAGGTCTTTATGGAAACCCTTTACTAGAAATGATATCTACGACGCCATGTGATGGTTTTGTTGTTTTTGATTCAGACCTTCTTGACAGTGGAGAGTCTGCACTTGGAAATGGCCCCTGTCCAGTATTTCAGGAAGGGACTATTACATCTCCTGTGATTGATTTATCAACGATACCAGAAGCAGGTGATTTGATTGGAATAAAATTCACACAAGGAGTCAGGCCATTTGATGCAGAATTTTTTCTGGAATGGACGACGGACGGTGGTACATCATGGGAGCAGTTACAAATCAATACAAATCTGGAAGCTAACGAATCTAGTTTTGAATTACAGCGTTTTCCACTTGGTGGCGTAACGGGTAGTGATCAATTACAAATACGATTCAGATTTGCCAGAGATTACTATTTTTGGGCTTTAGATGATATTGAGATTATTAATTTTACAGGTATCAATGCTAAGATAAATGATGCTTTTTATACGCCTTTGTCATATGCCACTCCGATTACACATGCAGATGCTGATACCTTCTTATTTGCAACAGAAGTCATTAACAACGGCGCAATTCCAATTGACGTTCGGTTTACGATAGACATTAGCAATAATGAGACTAGAGAGCAAGTACATATAGACTCAGTTGATTTTAATAACATACAGCCGCAGGATACCGCTTTTATTGCGATCCAAAATGTAGATACTGGCGAACCAAGACTTTGGGTGCCAAATGAATTAGAAGTCGGTTTATACCGAATGGAGTACAATATCGAAGTCATCGGAGAAGAAGAATCAAACTTAACCGATAACTCGACCACATTCTTTTTTGCAATCACAGATGATTTATTTTCAAAAGGAGGAGGATCATCTCCAACAGCATTTAGATATGCAGGAGCTGATGATCAATGGGGAATCGGTGCATTTTTTAAAACGGCTAATGGTGTTGGAAAGTTTAAAGCTGAGGCGATCGAATTTGGTGCATTTACAGCTGTAACAGGTGCTACAATGGAGAATTTTATTGCTGAAGTTGCCTTACTCAAGCAAGTGGGCGCAGAAGCAACATTCTTCCCTACAGGTTTTGAGAATGAAAATAACTCATATCTGAATCATCCTAACTTTGAAATTGTTTATCAAGGGACTCATGTATTTACAGAAGATACATCTGCAGTGGAATTTGTATCAATTGACATATCCAATGAAGGGATTGATGATCTAGAACCAGGCACAGGCTACGTGGTTATGATTTTCTTTGATGATAATGTCACTAGTACGGCTGGGATCGCAAATAAAGAATTAGCCTTAGTCGCAGATGACGATGTAGAAATGTCAGGCGTATATATCTATCTGCCAGACAGAAATCCATCTTATTATACTGGCTTTTCTGATTTCACTCCACCGGGCCCCTTAGTGGTATTAGACATCGCATTGACATCGCCTGTTGATGAAGTGCCTCTACCAGAACATAGTTTAAAAGCGTATCCAAACCCAGTAGGTCAAATCATGACGGCAGAGTTGAGCTTTGATAAACCAACTGATGTCAGCTTGATTCTTGCTGGTATAGATGGTCGCATTATAAACGTTCAAAATTTGAATAATGTCACCACAGAAGCACATCCTGTGGATGTGACTGGTCTGCCAAATGGGACATATATGCTACGCGTCGCATCTAACGAGGGTACTAAGACGATTCCGATTATTGTGCAGCATTAGCCTAGCCATAACAGTAGAATAAATAAAATCCTCATTGGCATTGTCGGTGGGGATTTTTTTATGTTATCATAAATACAAATGACGTATATATTTATGCATTAAAAAATGGAATGAGCAAAGTTAAAATTCTGCCATAATTATACCTCAACAAGCCTTATATCATGAGATACAAATTTGGTGCTTAGACAAACACTTTGCTCGCAAGGTAACATACTAACCTGGATCTTTTTACACGCTTATGAATCCGAATTTATAATTCCTTACTATCAAAAACATATGTATTTAAAACCAATATTGCTGTTTGCATTAATCTTGCACATGAGTTGCATTAATAATCCAACTACAGAAAAATCTAAACAGCAAAACTATACGGCAGAAAACTCTCAAAACAAATTTCCACTTCAAAGTAAGCATAGCAGTTCAAATGAAATCGTTGACATTATGCTTACTGATATGAATGGCGACACTACCCCAATATCAAAAGTATTAACCAATAAGAAAAACCATGTCGTCAGTTTAATGGCAAGTTGGTGTGGTCCTTGTCGTGTAGAATTGAATGCGTTTCAAAAAGTAGCAGATAAATGGTCAGACGATTTAAATACAGACATCATCGCATTGTCTATTGAAAAGCCTTCTGACACACACAAACTGATAGCATTAGTCAAAAAACAAGGCTGGACCATGAAAGTCTATCACGATAAGATGGCTTATACGTCTAGAGCATTAGATGTCTTTGATATTCCACATACATTTTTAGTAAATCAAGACGGTGAAATAACGTTTCGCACCGAAGGATTTAAATCGAATATTGTCAGTATTTATGAAAGTGAAATCCTGAAGCTATTGTAATTAAGATGAAGCTACTGTAATTAGGATGTGGCTACTGTAATTAGGATTGGTTACTGATCAAGTTACTATTCTTAAATAGCAGCAAACACTGACTACCCTTCGTTATAATTTTGTATCTTAATAAAATAAAAATCAATTTAAATGCAAAACTCAATTTACACGAAATTTTTATTTGTATGTTCTTTACTTTTTCTCTTTGCATCGTGTACGAAAGAGGATATTTCTACTGAACAACTACAGCCAGAATTAAGCCAAGCTGAAATCTATCTAAACACACACAGTGTGCCTGCAGTTTTGTTTAGCTATAATGTCTTAAATACTGATACGAAAGTAATGAACTCCTTTATTATAGATGATGAAGGACAATTTCGATCTGATACGAAACAAGCATTTGACATACCTGAGAATACTGTACTCTCCGGTGGACGACTTCAAGCTTTAAAGGATGACGCCAAGCCAATTGATCAAAATGTAAGCTTGGATGAATTAGTCCAAAATTTTAATCTAATGAGGACAGCAGACAGATTACAGTATGATTCGAGTGTAGAAAAAGAAGGCCCACAAATGTTAACAGCAGTTTATGCTTACTACTATGACCACGGTAGATCTACGACGACGACTTCGGAAGGAGATTGTGGTGATGGTGGGTCTACGACGACGACTGGTGGTGGAAGCACTGGTTCTTATAGAGCTATTTTACTAGAGCAAAAGCTAGCAAATGATATTATTCAAAAGAATCCAACTGCCAAGTTTACAATTAAGTGGATCAATGAACTTGTGAATACATCTTCAATAGATCTTGCTGATAATTAATTAGTCCATTACCTAAATGATAAAAAAGAATCTTCACTGTTTCAAACGGTGAGGATTTTATTTGTTCCCCAAGTCTTAATATGTTGACTAAATCTGTATAGTTTAGTCATTAGAACTATGCTTCTGAAAGCACTTCAAAGCCTTTGTAGCTTCCAGTAATTGCGAATCCATAGACTTCTTTTATTTGTCCATATTGCTTCAACTTGCAAGCTGTCTGATTTATGGTAGCGCCAGATCCAAGTGCATCATCAATCAGTAAGATGGAATCAAATTCTCTCTTATCATTGATTCTAATACTATTATTAGCATTTTGTATTCTATCCTTAATTTTTGATAGAGCTTTCTGCGGGACTATAATTTCTCCGGATACTTTTTGAAGCTCAATTTTTGGTAATGAGAAATTATACATCAATTCTAATTGCCTCATAATTTGAATATCTCGTTTTATAGTTGGTGGGATATATGCGATGGATTGAATTTGTTTTGATATAATAAGTGCTTCAAGTCGTTCTTTTGTTAGGTCTACAATCTCTTTGATCAACTTTATACTCTGACTCATCTTTCCAAAGTGTAATAACTGACCTAATTTTGTTTTCCCAAACCTTTCTATCGCATAAAAATCTGCGTAGAATTGTTGATCGATACAAAGGTCTATTGCTTTTGTATTCTTAAGTTTGATCGTACCATCGATTAAATTATCAGGACCAACAAATGAATCATATTTCAGCTTAGTATTAGCATACTCTTTAGTTGTTTTTTCAACAGGTAGATTTCTTGCTTCACACCATTTTTCAAATGCTTTATTACCTCGGTGAATACTTCCAAAAGGATCAACAAGAATCCAATTTTCTTCTATAAGTTTAGCTTCATTTTTGGAATAGTCATATGAACTAAGTGCTACTTCGTTTTCTTGAATAGTATAGAACACTTTTGGAGCAGTGCCTATTTTTTTGACCTGACCTTCTTCAAGCAATTGCTTCAGAATTCTATGAATTCTTTGCCTTGATATCTTTAAGACTACAGACAATTCTTTTACAGAATGCTCTCCTTTAGCCTGTAAGAGTTGCAAAAGTCTATCTTTACTCATAACAGTTTACAGTTTACTGTAAACTGTAAACTGTAAACAGCCGTAATTAGTGCCTTAAACAAGAATATTATCCCAACTTGGCCAAATTCTCATTCAAAATCCTTAATCTATCTTGACCATCTGATAACTTTTGTCTTTCCTTGTCGACGACTGCCGCGGGAGCATTATTGACAAAACTATCGTTACTTAGTTTCTTTTCGACTGAGCTCAAAAAGCCTTTCTGATACTCTATCTCGTTCTTGATACTTTCCTTTTCGGCTTCGACGTCGATTTCCTTTTCAATGATTGCAATATATTTATCCTTGCCAGACAAAAATGAAATCCCATCTACCACTTCTGCACCAACTTCTACAGTTTCTAGTGTAGATAAATTTGACATTTTTGTCACCATCTCCCCTGCTCCATTCAATGCAAATAAAGCATCCGAACTTCCTGACTTTTCTACTTTTAATTCAATTGCTTCTTTTGGGCTCATTCCATTTTTATTCCGTAAGTCTCTTATGCTAGATACGAGGTCAGTTAGTAAACTCACTTGTTTAATCATCTCAGCATTATAGTCAGCTGTTTTAGGAAATTCACTGACAATACAATCTTCACCTTCTTTGCGGTCTCTCAAACTTGACCAAACTTCTTCTGTGATAAATGGCATATATGGATGCAAGGTCACCATGAGTTTTTCAAAAATACCAACTGTCTTTTCATAGGTTTGATAAGACAATGTTCCTCCATAGACTGGCTTGATCATTTCTAAATACCACGAACAAAAGTCTCCCCAAATATGGGAATACAATGTCGTCAAAGCCTCAGACAATCTAAACTGCTCCATTTCCTTTTCCACTAACTCTACTGTCTGTAGGAAGGTATGCTCAAACCAAGCGATCGCTAATTCATCAACCTTAGTTGAAGGCTTATCTTCTAATTGAAATGACTTGACTAATCGGAGAGCATTCCATATCTTATTACAAAAATTACGACCAGTCTCTACTAATTTTTCATCAAACAATAAGTCTCCTCCGGCAGGCGAACAACTCATCATCCCATAGCGTACACCATCAGCTCCATAATCTGCAATCAACTTCAAAGCATCAGGCGAATTACCTAAAGACTTACTCATCTTCCGCTTCTGCTTATCACGCACCATACCAGTGAAATAGACATGCTTAAATGGCATTTCATCCTTCCATTCATAACCAGACATGATCATTCGAGCGACCCAATGAAAAATAATATCCCAGCCAGTGACTATTGCAGTAGTCGGATAATAATAATTGATCTCTTCAGAATTTTGGAATCCCTGAAAAGTCGAAATCGGCCACAGCCAGCTCGAAAACCATGTATCTAAAACATCTTCATCTTGCTTTAGGTCCGCAATAGTCAGAGATGGATTATCTGCTTGCGCTTGTACTAATGCTTCTTCAGCAGTT
>Ga0209828_1003985_pt1 | contig 10875 bp, 8 predicted proteins | sample MaitaG_FD_187429 | JGI IMG/M metagenome (GOLD analysis project Ga0209828, IMG submission 187429) | Marine algal microbial communities from Maine, USA - Maine_Asex2 metaG (SPAdes) (version 2) | ecosystem: Host-associated > Algae > Red algae > Unclassified | place: Maine, USA | collected 2015-01-05
CATAAGTGGCTCGCGGAATTTCGAGATGAAGTAATTGAACAGGATGCGATCATTCCATTTGAGTGCATAACTCGTGCTGATCGATTGAATGAAGAGGTGCTTGACATGCTAAAAGCAGCTGGTTGTTTTCGAGTGTGGATAGGTGCAGAGAGTGGCTCGCAGCGAATAATTGATGCCATGGATCGGAGGGTGAAAGTGGAAAATGTTCGGGATATGATTGTCCAAGCGAGAAAGCGAGGCTTGGAAGCTGGGACTTTTATTATGCTGGGTTATCCTGGAGAGACGCAAAAAGATATAGAAGAAACCGTGCACCATTTAAAGACCGCGGCTCCAGATCATTTCACCATTACTATTGCGTACCCTATAAAGGGAACCGGTTTATTTGAAGAGGTCGAAGCCAAGCAAACCACCAACTTAAATTGGGCTGAAAGCACCGATCGTGATCGAGATTTTGAACGTAGTTACCCGCGTGATTATTACCCTTGGGCTGTGCGTTGGGTGGTTAATGAAGTGAATTTGTCAAAGCAAAAAAGTGTCGGTTCACAATTTAACTTACGGAAGTTGAGAATGTCCCTAGTCTCTCGATTTAGTAAGTGGAAAATGGATCAGATTTCTAAGAAAGTAGGAGAGAGCGTGTGAAAATCGAGGACAATAAATTGTACATTATCGAAAGAAATAATTAGGGAACTGGGTGCGAGAGAACTTTGCTCGACAACGGATGGAAGCTCTATGAAGTCAATTAAAAAAATATTATTAGTTACTCCTGGATTTCCAGACGGTGAGGGAGATACTTCCTGTATTCCAGCGTTGCAAGTTTTTATCAAAAACTTGGCTAAGAGAGAGGATGTTGAACTTACTATTCTATCGATTCATTATCCTTTTACTGCTGGTTGGCAGCTTTGGTTTGGAATAAGAGTGTATTCTTTTGCTTGGGGAAATTGTGCAATTTGGAAGAAACCTCTGCTTTGGACAAAAATGTTGAAGAAGACCTTGCAACTAGTAGGAAATGACTTTGATTTGGTTCATTCTTTTTGGTTAGGTGAAGCAAGTATGTTGGCTGCATTTATAGCAAGAATGCGTAGTTGTCCGCATGTGTTAACTTATATGGGACAAGACGTTTTAGCTTCTAATCGATACAGACATTTTGCGGGACAATTTGTTTTTGATCGTGAGATTCTTCTTAGTGAAAGACATTCCTTGAAATATCAGGCAATTATTAATGATAAGATCAATAGAATAATTCCTTGGGGAATTGACCCAAATGATTTTTACGACCTTGATTCGCAGGTTGTTCCGTATGATGTACTGGGTCTGGGTTCATTGATTGGCTTAAAGAAGTATGATGACTTTTTGCAAGTTATTTCCTCCGTGAAAAAGGGAATGCCAAATGTAAGGGCAGCCCTTGCAGGTGATGGTGAGCTACGCGATGACTTGAAAGCCCTTTGTGAGAAATTAGGTCTGAGTGAAAATGTAACTTTTCTCGGATCGCTAAAAAGAGAAATGGCATTGGCATACCTTGCAAAAGCTAAGGTTCTGCTTCATCCTTCTGAGTACGAGTCGTACGGGTACGTCTTTCAAGAAGCTATTTATTGTGAGGTTCCTATCGTTTCACGTCCGGTAGGAAGTGCAGTTCAAAGTCAGCATTGGCGGATCGAATCCCACTGTGAAGGCATGGCCGAAAGTGTTGTTTCTTTCTTGAAAGAAAAGCCAGAGGATTTTCAATCACAGGTTACTTTGGTTGAAGATACCTGTAGTCAGTATTTGGCTGTTTATGAAAGTTTACTCAATGGCCTTCTCTAAGAGTGAGTACTTCATATTCCTTTTCATTTTTTCAATTTTATTCACTTTTGCCAATTCTTTCGAATTCTAATTGGGACTCTGTTTAGTGCTGAGAATATAGGAGTGAAAATTAGATTCGTCACACGAATCTGTGAAAGCCGCTGAAATATTTAGAGAGGAAATATCTCTTATTGAGCAGGCTTGGAATGGCATAAAGGTTCTGCTATAGCTGAATTGGCTGGATAAATGAATTCATAGGGCGAATAATCACCATTTGAAAGCGAATTGTTCAAAAAAGTCTTGTTTATTGCGTATTGCCTTACTTTTTTTCTAATTTAACATGGCAGGAGGCAAAGTGAATTGTTGCATGTATGCATGGGACCATGCAATGCTTATACAGTCGGTAAACTATTAGAGCTGCAGTCCTCCCATAATACTGGATTTTCTACTCCGCGTAGGATTTATCGGCCAACTGCTGGTCGTGAGAAATCTACAACCCTTGAAGATGAGATGGGCGTTTTTGCGTCCGAATAAAGGATGTATTCAGCCTAGGCTGAATACCCTAACAGTAATCTAATACCCTTCCGGAAGGAAGGGATGGGCGTTCTGCGACTTGCTATATGATTACCCCATAACTGTTGCCTCATGACAAGATTTTTATCTCTTTCGTCTTTTGTTCTATTCATCATCTTAGGTGGTTCTACGGCCAAAGCCCAATGTGGCTGTGCGAATTGTCCTGTCCAATTGCCAGATGATTTGAATACAACCTTCCAAGCTTTTATAGAAGTTGAAAATCTTGGAAACAATACGCTAGGGGTGGACAATATGCTCCAACAAGTTTGCATTGACATCATTCATGATTGGATTGGTGATTTAGATGTGAGTTTGATTGCTCCAGATAGTACTGTTATCGTTCTTTTCGCAGATGGAAATAGTGATAGCTCATTAGGTGGTTCAGAAAATTGTCCCTGTGGAAACTCAGCCGATGATTTAGATGTATGCTTCACTTTACCGGGGGCTTCTGCAAATGCAGCTTTTGGAACTACTGCTGCTGGACCTTGTAGCGATGCTGCTTATTTTGATCCATGTAATGGTGGTACTTCTTGTTACAGTGGTACTTGGGAAACCTGGGATCAAGGTTGTTTAGGAGGAAGTGGCTTGGCTGACATCAATGCTGCGGGTGGAACGGTGAGCGGTCTTTGGGGTTTGGAAATCAATGACAATGCCGGATTGAATCAGGGTGTATTGAATGACATTCAACTTGTTTTTACTACGGAGCCTGACGATTGTCAATCAGCTCCTTGTTGGGCAGATGCTGGAACCGTAACCACTAGCAATGGAACGAATGCGATTGTTCTTTGTACGGGTGATTCTTTTTCGCTAACCTCACCTTGTCAAGGCCCGGAAATGCCAACGGCGGTTAGTACCGATTTGACACTTTGTTTTGGAGAATTTGAAAGTTGTTACTGAAGCTGGTGTGCAAGTGGCTTGGTTCAGTATTGAACCTGAAGAATTGGAAGGATTTGGAGTCTCTTATTCACCAAGTCAACAAGGTGTTTACCTCGCTCAAACTTTTACAGTCGAAGGTCAAGATACTTGCTGGAGTGTTGAATCATTGGAAGCGCAATTTGTTGCAGAAACAGTTGGTTTGACTGCAAGCGAAAATGAAGTCATCGACGCTGGAGAGCAAATTACGATTTCCGCATTGGGCTCCTCTTCCTTAGGTTCCAACCTTGTTTATGAATGGACAGGTCCAGAAATGGATTGTACTGATTGCACCAACAGTGGCTCCCTTAGAAACAACCACATACGCAGTCACTGTTGTGACGGAAAATCAATGTATTGAAACCGCTTAAGTAACCATCTTTGTCCAAGAAGAGCCTGAAACTGGTTGGATTAATGTTCCAAATGCATTCTCTCCTGATTTGAACGGCGAAAATGATTTCTTCCGAGCATTTGGTAGTGGAATTAGTAACTACAACTTAACGGTATGGAATCGTTGGGGTGAATTGATGTTCGAAACCGATGTTTTAGAAGAGGGTTGGGATGGGATTTACAAAGGACTGGATTGTGAAATTGGTACCTACATCTTTTACGTCCGAGCCGACATAGAAGGAATAGAAAATAATCCGCAATTGATCAGGGGTAACGTAACCCTAGTACGATAAGAATTAGCCAGCTCTTTACCGACTGTTATTATTCCCCCGGTCTCTCTCGAGACTAGGGGCTTTTTTATAGAAATTGATGGGAGAAATTACCACATAAATGAGCAAGAAGTAATTCACGCGATTTGCTAAGCATTCTCATTGTCGGTCGTTAATCGAATCGGAGCAAAAGCTCCTCAAATATCGGCTCCGCCTGAGCAAAAGCTCCAGCTCCAGATTAATTTTATTACTACTACATGACCAAAGGCGGTGAAGTAATTCACGCGATTTGCTTGTTTTGTTCTATTTCTCAAAATGAATATCCCAGCAATCACAACAATGATTCTCTGATGTGGCTAGGTCAATCGATTTTCAGTGAATGCTTTCTTTTCCTAGCTTTCCTTTAATTGGGGTCTGGTGTGTTCCTAAGTACTTGCAAAGCTTTCAGCAGAGGCAACTGCCATCAATTGCTTGTAGTCATCCGGTAAGCCTCCTTTCAGTAAGCGACCAGAACTCATGTATGGGAATATTTCATCGTAGCGCTTGATTTCGCGACCACTAAAACGCTTTTTAATGTGGTGACGCTTTATGTCGTGCGGAGATTCGAGACCTGCGGCGGCTATTAATTCAACCAAACTCCCTACTGTATTTTTATGGAAATTGGCTACCCGATCTTTTTTGTCTTCAACCACCAAGCCCCTCATCAACTTCGGATTCTGGGTCGTAATTCCCGTGGGACAGGTATTGTGATTACACTCGCGTGCTTGAATGCAACCGAGTGACAACATGAATGCTCGAGCAGCGTAACAAGCATCAGCGCCCAAGGCAAATGCTCTGAACATATCGAAACCCGTTACAATTTTACCAGCTGCGAACAACTTGATGTGTCGCTTGATTCCAAAACCCACCAAGGCATCATGGGCAAAAGCTAAGGCCTCGTGCATCGGCATACCTACCGAATCGGAGAATTCCAAAGGAGCAGCTCCAGTTCCTCCTTCACCTCCGTCAATGGTGATGAAGTCAGGATACAGACCGCTTTCCTTGATGGCCTTGCAAATTCCCAAGAACTCGCTTTTTCGACCGATGCAGAGTTTAAAACCAACAGGTCTTCCATCAGCTAGATCGCGCATTTCGTTGATCAACTCAATGAGCCCAATCGGGGTGTTGAATGCTTTGTGGTAAGGAGGGGAGTTTACTGATTTGCCAACCTCCACGCCTCGAATCGCAGCAATTTCTGCGCTTACTTTCTTTGCTGGAAGAATACCACCGTGACCCGGCTTGGCTCCTTGAGAAAGCTTGAGCTCAATCATCTTGATGCTTTTCGGCTTTACCGTTTCTTTGAATTTTTCGCGGTCGAAATTGCCATCACTTGCACGACAGCCGAAGTAACCGGTACCTACTTGGTAAATCAAGTCTCCCTCGGGTTCGAGGTGGTAAGGACTCACGCCTCCTTCGCCAGTATTGTGGGCAAATTGGGCAATCTTAGCTCCGTGATTTAAGGCCAGTACCGCTGCCTTGCTCAACGAACCAAAGCTCATCGCCGAGATGTTATAGATGCTGCAGTTGTACGGTTTTGTACATTGAGGGCCGCCCACCTCCACTCGTGGGTTGTGATCCAATTCATGCGGATCTTTTGCGGCAATCGAATGTGCCATCCATTCGTATCCTTCTTGGTATAAATCCTCCTGAGTTCCGAAGGGATTGGTGTCATTCTCTTCTTTAGATCGAGCGTAAACGATCGTCCGATCATTTCGGTTGAATGGTCTCCCATCAATGTTTGATTCCACAAAGTACTGCTGTACTCCAGGGCGAATACGTTCAGATGCGTATCGAAGGCGTCCGAGCAGTGGGAAGTTTCGAAGAATGGTACGACTTGCTTGCAAGTAGTCGGCAATGGCCAAGATCAAAAGTGGTACGGCCAAAACTAAAAATAGAAAAGCTGGCCACCAAAAGAATCCAAAGGTAGACACTGCGGCAATCACAATAATCAAAAGAACAATCAATAGCATGAGCTAAAAATACTCAGTTTTTCACTGGTTTGACCGAAGCTCTCAACCTTTGGACGCTCAACATGAGCAAAGGATTGGCTTTCAGACTTTTTGTTGAATCAGGATCGCACATGCAGACAACTGATTGAAGATGCCGATTGAGTTATGGTTGCTGTAAACGGGTGAAGGTGGGAATTTTGTCAGAGCTCATTTCTGAATTGAAAACATATCCGCTGTAGTCAAATCCTTGCAAGTCCTCGGCCTTTTTTACTCGATGATCCACTATGTAGCGAGCCATCATGCCCCTTGCCTTTTTGGCAAAAAAGGAGATCATTTTGTACTCTCCATTTTTCCAATCCTTGAAAACAGGCGTTACGATCTCGGCTTCGATCTTGCTCGGCTGAATGACCTTGTAGTATTCGTTGCTCGCTAAATTTACCAAGACTGGTTTCTTCTCGGCAGCAAATTCCTCATTTAAAGCATCGGTAACCTTGCTCCCCCAAAATCGGTACAAGTCTCCAATTGCCGAACTAACCTTCAATTTGGTTCCCATTTCTAAACGGTAAGCTTGCATCAAGTCGAGTGGTTTTAAAACACCGTAAAGCCCAGATAGAATACGTACCGTCTTTTGAGCATGTGTAAAATCTCGTTTCTTCATACTGTATGCATCAAAACCTTGATAGACATCACCCTTAAAAGCTAAAATTGCTGGACGTGCATTCTTGGCGGTGAAAGGTGCTTTCCAAGCTAGATTTCTTTCTTGATTGAGGTCTGCAAGTTTCGCAGATATTCCCATCAGTTCTCTTAAATCGCTGGCCTTCAATTCTTTCAACTTCCCATTTAGATGCGTCGACTCATCCATAAATATTGGCTGAGTGAAGTCTTCTATTGGAAGAGCAGAGCTGTAATCAAGTGTTTTTGCAGGACTTAGAATCGCTTTCATAGTTTCTAACTTACCGTAAAATTAAACAAGATTCTGAAGGGATGAGGGCACAATCAACTTCGCAAAAAAAGAAAAAGCCCGCACTCAATGTGCGGGCTTTTATCAATCAAATTTTTGACTTTTAAGTCTCTTCGATTAAAGCATATCCAACATTACATTGATGGCTTCTTCCAAATAGATGTCTTTTTGAAGATTTTCTCTCCAATCATTGTGCGTGTTCTGTCGTGTAGTGTCAGCAGAATAGTATTCCTTATCTGCTTGAAGTGTTGATACTTCAAAATCTAAAGGTTCTTTGAAAATGTCTTTGAACTGATCCGCTTCTTCTTTACTAGCTTCTCGGGCCGAAATGAAACTGTCCATCTGAAGATTGAACTTAGACTTGTCGCTTTCGCGTTTTCGACGTTGTGCGTTCTCTTCTACTTTCGCAAAGATTGGATTGTTGCTGATACGCAGGTTTGACTTGCGCTGGATGGCATTCAAATCAAATGCATCTTCACTTGTCATGTAAGCCACGGGATCGATTTCTCCCCAAGCCAATGCAAAGTCTTCCTCCTTCTCTCCAGTTTCAATGTGGCTGTAATTGTCAGGTAGGATGATGTCTGGCGTTACGCCATTTAACTGAGTAGAACCTCCATTGATTCGGTAAAATTTTTGGGTCGTCAACTTGATGGAACCCATAGGTCCCAAATCTCGGTAGCCTTGTGGCAATGCCTGATCAAGATCGAAGAAGCGTTGAACGGTTCCTTTTCCGTACGTGCTGGCTGACCCAATGATGACCCCGCGTCCATAGTCCTGAATGGCAGCCGCTAAAATTTCGGATGCGGATGCACTAAAGGAGTTGACCAATACAACGATAGGCTGATCGTAAGCTGTTCCACGCTTGGTGTCAGACAAAACACGCGACAATCCACCACGACCTTTCACTTGTACAACTGGCCCAGAATCGATGAAGAGTCCCGTCATTTTCACTACTTCTTGCAAAGATCCACCACCATTTCCACGGAGGTCAATGATGATTCCTTCTACTTTTTGGTTCTTCAGTTTTTCAATTTCCTTCTCTAAGTCGGCTGCACAACTATGGCCACCGGTTCCATTGAAATCGGTGTAGAATTTAGGCAAGTAGATGTAGCCCATGTCCTTGTTGTCTTTTTCCAAGAGAACGGACTTTGCATAAGTCTCTTCTAATTGAACAACATCACGAATGATCGGGATTTCCATTTCTGTACCATCGGTTTTCTTAACGGTCAATCGAACTTCGCTGCCTTTTTTTCCACGAATCAAACGAACAGCATCCGACAAATCCATATCCACAACATCAATTGGTTCATCTTCGCCTTGAGCAACTTTCAAAATGGCATCATCAACTTCCAAATCTCCTTGCTTCCAACAGGGACTTCCAGGAACAATTGAGATAACTTCTATTAGGCCCTCTTTTTGACGGAGGCGAGCTCCAATTCCTTCGAGTTGCCCCGACATCTTAATGTCGAAATCCTCTTTGTCTTTTGGAGGAAAGTAGCTGCTGTGCGAATCGAAACTGTTGGTCAGCGTATTTACATAGGTCGATAGTCGATCTTGATAGTCGATCTTTGCCAATCGTTCGTACCATTTAGTGTAGTTCTCTAGAATCTTCTCTCGAGACTCTTGCTCCATTTCTTCCATCGTCTTCTCTTCGTAGTCTTCCTTTTCTTCTTCGAGCGCTTTTTCCTGACGATTCATCTTGTCGCTTACCTTCAAAAGCACTTGGTGCTTCAATCGTTTGCACCAACGTTCGCGCAACTGCTCTTTGTTTGCCGCAAAATCTACTTTCTCGTAATCCGACTCGAGAAACTCCTCTTGACTGAAATCGAAAGGGCTCTTCAATATGTCTTCATAGAATGATTTTGTGTATTCGATCCGTTGTTCAAGAATAGTAACAGCCTCATCCAATAATTCTGATTCTCCTGCCTTTGATTGATCATCGATGTCGTGTCGATGCTTGGCTAGTTTTTCAATGTCACCTTTCAATAAGAATCGTTTTCCGTAGTCAAGCCGCTTGATGTACGCTTCAAATACACCCTCCGACCAATCATCATTCAATGCTTGCGGTTCGTAATGTTGCTGCTCGATACTGGCAGTAATCATATTGAAGAGGATTCTATTGCGCTTTGTTTGATCTACCAAGTCGGCAGAACTGAAGGCCATTAAGACCGTGCTCAGTAGAAGTGAATAAAAGAGAGTTTTCGACATAGCCAGATTTTCTTTTGATATAAGACGTCGTAATTTCGGTCTTATTGAGGCTTTAAGGAAATTTAAGCTTCAAAATATATACAAATAAGACGCTTAAGTGAGCCCTACGTTACATCAGTCACCACGACTTTTGCTGTTAAAGAAGCACAAATTCCCGGCCAGTGCGCTTCAACTGACAATCAGTCAGGATCGCGTCTTCCATCAAAATGAGCCGATTAGATCTCCAGTATGCTATAGCTGCATCGGGCAATGGCTGTATTTCTGCGATTTAAGAGAACAGTTTGTTTGTGATTGACTAATTGATGAAAAGGAGTTCTTCGCAAACTTGTTGACTAAGTACAGTTTGCATCAGAAAAATCAACTTACTTTCTGTAATCTTGTTATTCAAAATTCAATAAGCCAAGACAGCTATGACCATGAGTCAGGAAGGGATCACCCTCAGTCAACTTTGTAAGCAGATATTTCGGGCATTGGACGATAAATTCGCCTTTGAACGGATTTGGGTGCGTGCTGAGATCAGTTCATGCAGTAGTTCACGTGGTCATCACTACTTGCAATTGGTAGAAGAAGCTGGTGGTCAAATGCAAGCCAAAGTGAGCGCTAATCTTTGGTCTTCGAATTTCAAACGTCTCCAGCGAACCATTGGCAGTGATCTCGAGGAGTTGCTTTTTGAGGGAACGAAAGTGCTCTTGCAAGTGCGGGTAGATTTTCATCCCATTTATGGATTGAAATTGAATGTTGAAGACATTGATCCAGCGTACACCTACGGAGAGTTGGCCATTCGCAAGCAGCAGACCATCGCCAAACTCAAGAAGGAAGGCCTCGATCAAAAGAACAAGGAATTGGATTTTCCTGCCGTTGCCCAGCGGATTGCCTTAGTAGCTTCCAGTAGCTCGGCGGGCTATGCGGATTTCATCGATCAGCTGGCTAATAATCCCTACGGATATGAGTTCAAGATTCAGCTGTTTGATGTTGGTGTTCAAGGGAGTAAGGCAGAAGCGGAATTGGTGAAGGCATTTGAAAAAATCAACGCCAAAAAGGCTGACTTGGCCGTTGTCATTCGAGGAGGAGGTTCGAAATTAGACCTCGATGTTTTCAATAGTTACGATTTATGTGCTGCCATTGCCAAGGTGCCCGTTCCGGTGATTTCGGGTATTGGCCACCAAACGGATTGGTTGGTAGCGGACTTAGTGGCTGCACAGGCATTGAAAACACCTACAGCAACTGCCGATTTCTTGATTCAACAAATGGTCGATTTTGAAACCAATGTGATTGAAAGTCACCAACAAATTATTGAAGCTGTAATGGAAGCATTGAAAGATCAGCGACGCTTCATTGATTCATCAGCCAAACGATATTCACAAGCATCGGTGCATCGTCTTCAAAGCGAAAGCAAAAACTTGCTGCGCACTGCCTTTGGTTTAAGTAGTGCTTCAAAGTCAATTCTAGAGCAAAATCGTTTAATGAATTCAAAAGCTAAGCAGCGTTTAAAAAGCTGTGGTGATTTAAGTATTGATTCCTTTGTGTCTGAAAAGAGGGAAAGCTTGAGCAAGTTAGTAGCAGGGTTTCTTGAAAAACGAGGGAAAGAGCTCAGCAATCAACAAAAAGCAATTTCTTATTTATCGCCCTTGAATGTCTTAAAACGAGGGTATTCGATTACTACCTTTGAGGGGCGAACAGTAAGCGACGACAATTTACCGACCGAGGGCGACGCCCTCATCACGCAGAGTGCTTCTCATAGGATGGAAAGTGTGCTGAGTAAAATTGAAAAAGATGAAGATTAAGTCATACGAAG
>Ga0209828_1003995_pt1 | contig 10856 bp, 8 predicted proteins | sample MaitaG_FD_187429 | JGI IMG/M metagenome (GOLD analysis project Ga0209828, IMG submission 187429) | Marine algal microbial communities from Maine, USA - Maine_Asex2 metaG (SPAdes) (version 2) | ecosystem: Host-associated > Algae > Red algae > Unclassified | place: Maine, USA | collected 2015-01-05
CGGGGGCAGGCGGGGTGGCGGCGGCAGGCGGGGTGGCGGCGGCAGGCGGGGTGGCGGGGGCGGGCGGCGTGGGTTCGCCACCAACGCCAGACAAGAGATCGTCCAAGGAATCACCAAGAGCCGCCGGCGGGGCCGCCGGCACTTCAGGGGTTCCCCCAAGGTCGTTTAACAGGTCGTCGAGTGAATCACCTTGGGCGTACGCCGACGTTGTTAAAACGCCAAGTGCAATACCAAAACCAAGTACACGTAATGAGAGCATAATACGTCGCATTTAAATCACCTCTCCAGAAGCATCCAAAATTCGCAGGGGGGTCGTTAACATCATAAATAAAACTTTGTCGATGAAGAAATTGGCAACATTGCCTTAGGGTTTCATGCCCGACCGTTTCAGTCGGTTGAATTCGCGCATATCGCCTTCCAATTCCTGTGCGGGAGAAGGCTGGATTGTGCGAGGCGGGGACGTTCTTGGCGCGCGCCGGGTAGGCGCGGGCGGAACGTAGTTGGGATCATTGTAATTGGGGCTGGCACCGGGGCCACGAGCGCCCGGGCCACCGGGTTCGAAATAGCCGGGGGGATAGCCACCCGTACCATCATTGATGCCGGGGGCGAACCCGTCGATGCCGAAGCCTTCACCGGGGAACCCTTGGCCCTCGAAGCCGGGATTGCCGAACTGCGATATCTGGTTGGGATCGGTTTGTTGCGGATAGGTGCCGATCATCGCGATGTCGTCGTCACGGTCAAGCTGCTTGAGCTCGGCTTGCTTGGGCATCAATTTCAGCAGTTCGTAGCGTTCGCCCTTGAACGCGAACGTCTTGTTCTTCCATTCGTCGATCGGCGCTTTGAACTCGGGATCGAGCACGCTGCGGACTTCGGCCGATACATCGTTGATGATGGAACCTTTGCCAAGAACCAAGGTGAAGGTCCGTCCGTTGGAGACTTTCTCGACGGTGAGTTCACTGACATCGACCTTCTTCGGGGTGAGTTTTTTGCCCTTATTGTCGACCTTTTCGATCAGCTCCTCTTTCTCTTCAAAGGCGAGCAGTTTGAAGCCCTCGTAGGTTTGCCCGAGCTTGGCGGCGGACTGGGTCTTACCGCTGGGCAGGACCAGGTTGAAGAAATATTTGTCCGCGCTGATGCGGCTCTTCGAACGCAGCCCCATGCGCACGCGCTGGTTGACCATGTTGGTCATGTAAAGGAAGGGCGCGTATGGCGGATGGTCGGTGGCGTCACTCGGGCTGGTCTCGCCATGGAACTCGCCGATGTTCCAGAAGTAGTCGCCATCTTTATCAAGAATCGCGTCGGCCGGGTCATTCGGGTCGAGGCCGTGCAGTTCCTCGTACTCGTTCGGCATCCGGTCGTTGTCGCGGTCCGGCATGTCCGGATTCACCGCGGTGCCGCAGAACACGCATTTGATGTTCTCCGCGCCTTCGATGTACGGTGTGGGTTTGTGGCAGTTGTCGCATTCGAAACGCGGCTCGCTGGTAAACGCGGCGACGTCGATTTCCGGAACGTCCCAGCGTTCGGTGAGCGCTTTCATTTTGCTGTTGAGCGCGGGGGCGTCGAGCGCCAGCGGCCCGACATTGCCGGCCGGGGTCATGACCGGCTGCTTCACCGAGGACATCTTGGAGAACACGGCGTAGCCCGACCACAGCAGAATCAGGAGGGCGAGCAGGAACAGGAGTTTCTCGTAGTTGTTTTTAATGGCGTCCATGATGGTCCTATCTTAAAGTCCGAACGGGGAACCTTCCTCGTCGTCGGCTTCCTGCTTGGGCGGGGTCGCAATGTAAATCTCGACTTCAACTTCGACCGGTTCGCGTCCGGCGCTGAGAATCAGATCGGTCATATCCTTCTTGGTGTTCGCAGCGCCGCCGATGCCGTCGATGCCGGGAATGCCGGCACCGGGGATCGCACCGAGGGCACCAGCTTGGGCTTCGGCAAAGGGGACCATGTCCATGTGTTGGTTTTTGATATGCACTTGGCTCACCGCTGCGGGATACGGAAGTTGGTTGATCGCGCCGAGGGTTTCGAACGCCTTTGCTTCTTCCGCCTGGAACACCAATTTGAACACTTCATTCTCAAACGGAATTTCTTCTTTCTCTTCCTCCACGGGGCCGCCGGGATTGAACGGGTTCGGAAAATTGAGCATGCCCTGCTGGTTGGCCTCCTGCGCGGCCAGATCGAACTTGTCGCGTTCCACGGCAACAATCCGGTCGGCGCCGTGTTCGACCAGCAGGCGGGTCAGGTCGTCAAGAATGTCCAACTGCCGCGAAAGCCGCGGGATATGGGAGCGTTCGGGGCGTTCGCCGTCTTTGGTGTACTTCTCGAAATCCATGAAGAACACTTCTTCGTTCTCGACCGCGGCGCCGGGTTGACCCGGCACAACACCTGGGAACAGGCCTGGAATGCCGCCTAGCATATTGGCTGCGGCGTCTTCAGCCACGCCCAGTTCGACTTCGTTTTCCTTGGCGAAGGCCCGGGCAGCGTTCACCTTGGTTTCGATTTCCAACTGGAAGTCGCTGGGTTCGGCTTTGCGTTCCTCGGGCAGATCCTTGAATAGGGTGTCCACATAGTTGGTGTAGTAGGCTGCGGCCGCCTCGATTTGCGCGTCGAGTTCGGCGACGTTGGCGGCGGTCGGCGACGGCGTAGGAGCTTTGTCCTTGAACTCTTTGCCGACGAGTCCGTTCAGCGTGGTCTGTTTGGTATCCAAGTCGGACGCGGCTGTTTTGTTTTTGCCGTGGAAGGTCCAGAGGAAGTAGCCACAAGCGATCATCAGGAGGAACAGCAAGCCGCCTCCGATCATCAATGGTTTATTTTGTCCGATGTTCATGGTCTCAGTCCGTGGGAAATTAGCGGCGTCCGTCCTGTTGAACAACCAGCGGTTCCGTCTCGATCGGGATGGGATCGGCCAAGACGAGATCCACTCCGAAGCTGCGCGTGGCCGAGTCGCGCGAGGGCGGGTTGGGCGAACGCGCGTTCTCCGGCTTGGGTTCAAACAACAGCGCACCGGTTTTCGGGTCTTTGGCTTGCACCAGATTGCCGATCAAGGTGCTCAAGTCGCGCGTCTCCTGCACGATGTCGGTGTAGGCGAGTCCAGTCACCCGGATTTTCAACACGCCTTGCGGTCCACCCGTGGCACCGGCGCCGAAGCCACCCGGAAACCCGGGAAGCCCAACCACCGGAGCGGGGGCAGCACCAGGCGCTTTCTTTTTGTCGTCGGGGTCCTCCTCGACTTTCTCCGGAATGGTTCCGGTGACCGGTGTGATCTCATGGATCCACACCCCTCTGGTTTTCGGCACTTCTTGGGAAATGCCGGACAATAACCGGATCCAGCGGTCCCGGCGGTCGTTGGCGGGAACGATCGCCTCGATCCGTTTATTGATCGCTTCGAGTTCGGCCAATTTGGCTTTGATATCTTTGTTATATTTGTTGCGATCATTGACTTCGCTCTCGAGCGTTTTCGAATAGCTGCTGCGTTTATCGCCGGACACCTTGTTCAGCAAGGTCCAGAGCGCCAAAGCGCCGAGCAACAAGGCGAGCGCCCCGATGAACCAGCCTTGACGTTTTTTCGCGGCGTGGCCTTCAATCAAGGCCTGCGGCATCAAGTTGATGTTGACCGGGGTCTTGCCGGTCTCGCGCAGGGCGAGTCCGATGACTTCGCCGAGATGGACCGCGTCGCCGACGACATCGTCTTCGTCGAGATTTTTGCCAATGTCGATTTCCGCGAAGGTGTGCAGGTGCTCCACCTCGACGCCCAGTTTGCCCGCGAGAAACTCGTCGAGTTGCGGCAGCAGCGAGGATCCACCGGTCAACAGTATGCGATCCGGCGCGCTGCCGGACTGCTGTCCTTTATAGAGGTTGATGGCGCGATTGATCTCGCCGTGCAGTTTGGTCATCACCGAACGCGAGCTTTTCGAGGCGATTTTGGCCTCGGGATCGTCCGATTCCTCGTAATCCGGCATGGAAACGTAGGCTTTTTCCTTTTTCAGGGCCTCCGCGGTCATAAAATCCAAGTCGAGTTCGCGGCCGATCTGCTGGCTGATCACGTTGCCGGCGACACCGACACTGCGGGTGAAAAACTTGCCGTCTTCGATGAAGATCAGGTCGGTCGAGGCCGCGCCGATATCAAGTATCAGCGTGCATCCGTCCATGCCGGCGTAGTTGTGGTTGAAATTGTTGAACAGGGCGAGCGGCGCGACATCCACCGTGACCGTGTCCAGGCCGTTGGCTTGAAGGTCGTCGGTCAGGTCCTTGATCTGGTCCTGTTTGATCGCCAGAATCAGGGTCTCGTCGTCGTCGATGCCTTTCTCGCCCAGCGTCTGGTAGTCCCAGACCACCTCGTCGATCGGAAAGGGAATGATCTCGCTGGCCTCGAACTTGACCATCGCATCCATCTTCTTCTTGTCGGCAACCGCCGGCAGTTTGATGTAGCGCGCCAGCACGTTCTTGCTCGGCACGGCGATGTGGATGGGGCCGTTGCCGGCACCGATCTGGTCGCGGGCTTCTTCCAGGGCGGTCAGAACATACGCACTGCGGTTGTCATCTCCTGGTTCCACGTTGAGCGGAACAGTGGCGTAATCTTCCAGGGTTACTTTCTTGTCGACGGAGAAGGAGGCGAGCGTGAGAGTGCTCGATCCAATATTCAATGCCAATACGTCTTTCGCCATGTGTGCTTACCAAAACCTAAAATAGAAAATGTTTCCCGACGGTGTCCGACACCGGACACCGGGCATCGAAGTCAACGCACCGTGTTCGCTTTGATGTCGTTATAACTGTTGCGATCGATGAACATGAAAGGGGTCTCGTTGCGCTTGAGCAGCAGGTTCTTGCCGGGACGGGTCTGGAAGCCTTTGAGGCTCGCCGGGACTTTCTCTTCCATCGCCACCGGCTTGCCGCCGATGGTCACCTCGACCCGCCAAGCCAATGGCTTGCCATAACGCATAAGTTTCACCGGCGAGAGAAACATCGTGCTGGTGTGCCTGCTGTGTTTCGGAACATCTTCGTAGGTCACCTTGCCGGTGAGGATGTTGGCGCGAGCGGCACCGGGCGGTAACATGCGCGCATTGGACTGATCCATCAGCAGGTAGTATTTGAACTCAACTTCATCGATCCAATCCTTGTCGGTGCGAAACTCGGAGCGGAGTTCGAGCCACTGGGAACGCGGCATGATCTCCGTGCCGGGCTCGGCGTCTGTGCTGACCGAAAAACGCGGCGCCTCCAATGCGTTGGGTTCAATGTGACGGATGGTCAACTCGGATGGCGTCTTCGCCTGGCTGAATCCGACAATCGGGAACAACAGCAACAGGACGGTGAGGCATACGACAAAACGCACAAGGACCACATTGGGGCAGACTTGTAGACCGGTCGAGCGGCGGATTTTCAGGGGGGTGATTTGATGTAAGTTCATAGTACTAAACCAATTCGCTTTGAAAGTTAAGCATATGGCTTCTGCAGTTGTCGCGAAGAAAATGTGTCAAAACGTTCGGTTTTTTGTGCAATATTTGTGCAATTAGTAACTCTTTCCTGTTTCCTATTTTAGCAACTGTTTGTGCCGTCGGAACCGGTAGGTTTGCAGGCCCTTGGGCACGCGTTTCTTATCCACAGGAGCCAGACCAAACAATTCCGCCGTCACCGGATCGGAAAGACGCAGCAAATCGGCTTTCACGCGTGCGAGCGCATCCTCCAGGCCTTGGCGCTCGAGTACATCCCGGGTCACGCCGCGCAGATGCAACAAACTGGGCCGGATGGCGGTTCGCTTTGCCGAACCGGACACCGCGAGCACCGTTTCAGCCCAGCGGCTGGAGTCCGAGGCAAGCTCTTCGGCACTCCAAGCGCTCACCGGTTCACGGTCGAGGCGCATCAACAAACCCGGACCCGGCCGCATGCGCTCGCGCATCCAGTCCATCGGAAACCGTTCTTCGACGAACATCGTCCGGTTGGTGTTCGCCTCGAACACCAGCCGCGCCAAACGAGAACCGATCTCGACCATGTGTGTGTACCCGACGAACTCCAGTCCACTTTCGCGCGCCAGCACTTCATCCGGAACAAACTCTTTGGCGTAGGCCAGCATCGCCGCCTCCACCTCGGTCTCGTCCGGCAGGGTGAGTTGCCCGCTGAAGCGCGAATCCACCCAGGCGCGGTAGTCCGGACGCACCAACTGATGCTGGCAGATCAACACAATATCCTCGCGTTGTTCGACCACGCGCGCCGCTTCGAGCACGAAGCGTCCGAAGTCGGTACCGCCGAACACCACCGCGCCGTCGGGCAGTTCGCGGACCGTCGAACGCGCCAAGTCCAAGGCAACCTTGCCGCCGGGCTGGCGGAGATAGTCGTCCAGTCCGCGCAAGTCCTCGAACCACACCGGCAGCGCCGGCGCAGCGTCCGCCGCTTCCGCCGCTTCAGCCGCTCGCGAACTCGCCGGCGGCATCGAAGCCGCGCGATCCTGTTGGGCGAGTTCGGTTCGGAACCGCCCCCACTCGCGGTTGAGCGCCGGTTCGAGCGTGTTCCAAACCGGGTCCGGCAAGGCCCCGGACGCGTCCGCGTCCATCGCCCGCGCCGCGAGATAGCGCGCCCGGCTCAAGGCGAACATCGCCTCCCCTTCCGGCGTGCCGAGTTCGGGCTGAACCGGCGCGACCGCCCCCGCGACCACGCGGAATCGTTGAATGCAAAATAGCGTTGTCTCATCGAGGTACGCTTCCAACACCCACGTGCCCTCCACCAGCTCATGCGACTCGACAAACTGGAAGTCCAACACCAGTCCGACCGCGTTCACGCTGACCGGCACCGTCATGCGCTCCTCCCGCTGGGTGACCACCGAACCGTCCGGCAGGGTCATCGGCGGGTGGCGCAACACCTGCTTCACCTTTAAGGTGGTGATCTCGTTCGGGATATTGCCGACCCGCACCAGCGCGCCAAAGCTCACCCCCGGCTGCGCCGGAATCGGCCCCGGCGGGTCGGCGATTTTCATGTCGAAAGGAAAGCCCGAATCCTTCGGCGCAAGCACTAACAACTCAGCCCACTCCGATGGATGCTCCGCCAACAGCCCGCGATAGAATATCTCCACTTTGAGGTCCGCCGCCGAGACCGACAGCGCGCCGCCGAACAAAAACAGGGCCGCAAAGCCTATGGCAACCTTCTGCCATAGCATGGCGAACCCTTGCCACCGTATGGCAAACCCTTGCCACTCTATGGCAAGATCTTGCCATAAGCGGCGCATGAAATTTTTTGCGCAAACCAAACTAATTTTGTTCCTTCCGTTGTTTCCCAACGGCTCGGCTATGGAAGAAAGCCAAGGATTTTACAAGGATTAGGCGTCCAACGATGCTCAAGCCGAAGACATTCTTTTGTGGGTGCAACGTTGCTTTCCGCATCCCCTCGGATTGAAAATCCAAGCCACCGACACGGTTTAAAAAACCATGCTACACTCGGCCTCCGGAGCCGCGCGAGCGATCATTCGCCCAGCTTCTTGCGCAACATCTCGCTGGCCATCTGCGGATTCGCCTGACCCTTACTAAAGCGCATGACTTGGCCGACGAGGAACTGCAGCGCGTTCTCCTTGCCGCTGCGGAACTCGTCCGCCGGTCCGGGATTGGCTTCAATGGCTTGATCAACAAAGACTTCGATGGCGCCGGTGTCGGAGGTTTGCACTTTACCGAGTTCCTCGGCGATCGCTTTGGGATCGCCGCCGTCGCGTTCGAGCAGCACGGCGAAAATTTCTTTGGCAGCAGTACTGCTCACCGTTTTGTCGGACTGCAGTTTAACCAAGGCGCCGAGCTGCTCTGGGGTCACACCAAAATTTTCGATTTCTTGTTCGCCCTCGCCGAGCACGCGCAGCACTTCGTTCATCACCCAATTGGACGCGGCTTTGGCGTCGCCCGCGGCGGCGGCGGTCGCTTCAAAGTAATCGCCCACCGCCTTGTCGGCCACCAGCAGTCCGGCGTCGTACTCGGGCAGACCGAAGGCCTCAACAAAACGGACCCGGCGATCGGCCGGCAGTTCGGGCAGGCCGGCGCGGATCGACTCGACTTCCTCGGTGGTGATCACAATCGGCATCAGGTCGGGGTCGGGAAGGTAGCGGTAGTCGTGGGCGTATTCTTTCGAACGCATGCTTTCGGTGACGCCGCGTTCGTCGTCCCAGCGGCGCGTCTCCTGCACAATCGGCGTGCCGTCGCGCACACACTTGAACTGCCGCTTCATCTCGTAACTCAGGGCGCGGTGCAGGCCTTTGAGCGTGTTCATGTTTTTGATCTCGGTCTTCACGCCGAGTTCGGTGGCGCCGGCGGGGGCGACGCTGCAGTTGATGTCGCAGCGGATGTTGCCTTGTTCGAGATTGCCGTTGGTCACCCCACTATAAAGGAGGATGCGGCGCAGCGCCTGAACGTAAGCAAAGGCCTCGTCGGCGTTGTGCATGCAGGGTTCGGTGACGATCTCCATTAGCGGCGTACCGGCGCGGTTGTAGTCGACGCCGCTGCTGCCGGCGAGGTGGGTGTTTTTGCCGACGTCTTCCTCGAGGTGGATGCGGGTGAGATCCACGTGACCGGCGACGCCTTCGATCTGGTAGTCGACGCGTCCGCCGATGCAGATCGGTTGGTCGTACTGGGTGATCTGGTAGTTCTTCGGCATGTCCGGATAGAAATAGGACTTGCGGTCGTGTTTGTTGCGCAGGTTGATTTCGCAATTGAGCAGCAGACCGGCGATGATCGTTTTGCGGATGGCCTCGCCGTTGAGCACCGGCAAGGAACCGGGATAGCCGAGGCAGACCGGACAGACGGCCGTGTTCGGTTCTTGGCCGAACGTGGTCGAGCAGCCACACCAAATTTTGGTTTGGGTGTTCAGTTGGACGTGGGTTTCGAGACCGATGGTGGCGACAAGTTCTTCGGGCATGTTCAGGGAAGGTGAAAGGTGGAAGATCGAAGGAAGCGTCTAGACTTGGCTTTGGGCGGACTCGACGGCGGAACCGACGCGGAGAATGGTGGACTCGCCGAGCGCGGGTCCGATGATTTGCAAGCCGATCGGCAGGCCCGCTTCGGACGCGCCGCAGGGAACGGACAAGCCGCAGATGCCGGCGAGGTTGACCGGAACGGTATAAATGTCGCCGAGGTACATTTGCAGCGGATCGTCGACGTTCTCGCCGATTTTGTACGCGGGCGTGGGCGCGACCGGTCCGAGGATGGCGTCGCAGTCGGCGAACACGGTATCGAAATCTTTCCGGATCAGCGCGCGGACTTTTTGCGCGCGCAGATAGTACGCGTCGTAGTAGCCACTACTCAACACGTAGGTGCCGAGAATGATGCGCCGTTTCACCTCCGCGCCGAACCCGGCCGCACGCGTGTTGCAGACCATGCTGATCGGATCCGCGCCTTCCTTGCGGGCGCCGTAGCGAACGCCGTCGAAGCGCGCCAGATTGGCCGAGGCCTCGGCGGTGGCGATAATGTAATAGGTGGCGATGGCGTACTTGGTGTTCGGCAGCGACACGTCTTTGATGGTCGCGCCGGCAGCCTCGCAGGTGGCGATGGCGGCGCGAACGCTACGTTCGACCTCGGGGTCGAGGCCCTCGGCGAAGTACTCGGCGGGGACACCGAGGGTCAGGCCTTCAATTTTTCCGTCGAGCGCTTTACTGTAGTCCGGCACCTCGCCCGGCAGCGAGGTGGAGTCGCGCGGATCGTGTCCGGCGATGGCTTGCAGCACGGTGGCGGCGTCGGCGACGGTTTTGGTCAGCGGGCCGACTTGGTCGAGCGAACTGGCGTAGGCGGTGAGGCCGTAGCGGGAGACCAGGCCGTAGGTGGGTTTGAGTCCGACGCAGCCGCAGAAACTGGCTGGCTGGCGGATGCTGCCGCCGGTGTCCGAACCGAGCGTGGCGACGGCCATGCCGCCGCTGACCGCGGCCGCCGAACCGCCGCTCGAGCCACCCGGAACGTGCTCCGGGTTCGCCGGGTTGCGGGTCACTTGCGCGGCCGAGTTCTCGGTGGTCGAACCCATCGCAAACTCGTCCATGTTCACCCGTCCGAGAATGATCGCGCCGGCCTCGCGCAGCTTGCTGACGGTCGTCGCATCATACGGCGAGACGAAGCCTTCGAGCAACTTGCTGCCACAGCGGGTTTCCTGTCCGGTGACCGCGAGCAAATCTTTGACGCCGATCGGAATCCCGAGCAGCGGCCCGGCTTCGCCGTCGGCGCGGCGTTGGTCGGCGGCGGCGGCGGCGGCGAGCGCCTCCTCGGCGTTGACGTGAACGTAGGCTTTGATGTCGCCATCCTTGGACGCGATCGCGTCGAGCACGTCCTGGCAAAGTTGGACGGAGCTCAGTTCGCCGGCGGCGAGTTTGGCGGCGAGTTCGGAAATGGTTTGTTCGGCGGGGCGCATGGGGGAGTGCGGAGAGTGCGTAGAAAAAAAGTAGGAGTCGGGTCGGGGGAGGCGACAGATTAGCCGTCGATAATCTTCGGTACTTTGACCAGGTTCTGAGCGGTCTCGGGGAAATTGGCGATCACGTCGGCGCGGTCGAGCGAGGGGCGGGGTTCGTCGGCGCGGAACACGTTGGTGATGTCGATCGCGTGCGCCATCGGTTCGATGCCGTCGATGTCCGCTTCGCCGAGTTGCTTCACGTAGCCCATGATTTGTTCGAGCTGGGTTTGAAACTCCGCCGCTTCCGCGTCGGTCAGGGTAAGTCGTGCCAGGCGGGCGACGTAGCGCACGTTGATGCCTTCGGTTGAGTCAGAAAATTCGGCCATGGCTCCTCTGATAGTTCGGGGCGGGCGGGCTGGCAAGTGCGCAAGTTCGTCTTGCGTTCGGTTCGACAAGTGGGCGTTGCGGCGAAACAGCACTCCGGACGGCCTTGCCGAACACAAAAATCTATCGCTAGTTCG
>Ga0209828_1004000_pt1 | contig 10849 bp, 7 predicted proteins | sample MaitaG_FD_187429 | JGI IMG/M metagenome (GOLD analysis project Ga0209828, IMG submission 187429) | Marine algal microbial communities from Maine, USA - Maine_Asex2 metaG (SPAdes) (version 2) | ecosystem: Host-associated > Algae > Red algae > Unclassified | place: Maine, USA | collected 2015-01-05
TGTGTTATAGGATTAAGTGATCATACCAAAGGCATAGGAGCTTCAGTAGCTGCGGTAGCTCTAGGGGCCCGAGTAATTGAAAAACATTTCACTTTAGATAGAGCGGAGGGTGGTGTAGATAGTGATTTTTCGCTGGAGCCAGATGAGTTAAAAAACTTAGTGGCTGAAACCAATAGAGCATTTTTGGCCATGGGTAATGTTCAGCTATCTTCCCAAAAATCAGAAATGGAAAGCATGCAGTTTAAGCGATCTATTTATGTTGTAAAAGATATTGAAGAAGGTGAAATTTTTACTAAAGAGAATATTAAGATTATTAGACCAGGCAATGGAATTAAACCCAAATATTTTGAAATGGTGTTAGGTAAACCTGCTAACTGCAAACTTTTAAGAGGCACACCTTTATCATTTAGTAATTTTTAGATTAATTAAACAGCAGTTATTATGCAATTGAGTAAATTGATAATTGCTATTTTTAAGCTACCATAAAGTTAAACAATGGATTTCAAAAATATTCTTAAAAAGCTATACCCTTCTTTAATTGCAGTTGCTATTTTTTTTATAGCAGCTTATACTTTCTTTTCTCCGCAATTGGAAGGCAAGAGAATGGATAGTCACGATAGTTTAAACCATAAAGCAGCATCCAGAGAAATAAAGGAATATAAAAAAGAAACTGGTGAAACCATTTTATGGACCAATACATATTTTGGAGGCATGCCAACCTACCAAATGGGGGTTACCTCATCAGGTAATTTCTTATACTTTAATGTTTATCGCTCAATACACCAGTTTTTTGGTGGGCCTGCCTTTTTTATTGTGATGGCTTGCTTAGGCATGTTTTTTTTACTAAAAGTTTTAAAAATAAATCATTGGCTATCAATTATAGGAGCGCTTGCCTACGGTTTTTCGACCTACCATTTTTTAAATATAGAGGCAGGGCATGCTTCAAAAGAAATTAGCTTAGCCTTCCTGCCATTTTTAATAGGTAGTTGCTTAATGGTTTTAAGAGATAAAAAATACCTTTTAGGTGGCGCGCTATCCGCACTATCAGCAAGTGTAATGATGGGAGCAAATCATCCTCAAATTGTGTATTATGGTCTGTTTAGTTTATTCGTTTTAGGAGGTGTTTACTTAGTAAAGTGGATAAAGGAACAAGACTATGCAACCATGCTCAAATCTATAAGCGTGCTGCTTGTAGCCGGCTTGTTAGGCGTTTTATCTAACTCAACAATACTGTTTCCAACCCAAGAGTATGCCAAAGAAACCATAAGGGGAAAGAGATATTTAAAAGCTCAAAGTGGTACAGAAAAAGAGGGCTTAACTCCTAGCTATGTTTTTAGTTGGAGTCAAGGTTTTTTGGAATCATTTTCTATGTTGGTACCAAATGTTGTGGGTGGCGCTAGTGCGCAACCATTAGGTCAAAACTCGGAGTTTGTAGATTTGTTAAAGCGATCAGGGAGAAGCTCAAAGGAAGCAAAAAAGATTGCACAAAATTCGCCAACTTATTGGGGCTCAATGCCCGTAACTGGCGGACCACCATATGCGGGAGCAATTGTACTTTTTTTGTTCGTTTTTGGTGCTTTTTATGTTAAAGGGCCCCTAAAATGGTGGTTGGTAATCTCAACTGTATTGTATTGGTTAGTTTCTATGGGAGATAAAATATTTTTGGGAGATATTTTGTTTAACTACTTGCCAATGTTTGATAAATTTCGGGCTCCAGTAATGATAATGAATCATTTAACCATTATGACTGCTGTTTTAGCAATGTTAGGTTTGAACCAACTGATAAGCGAAAAGAAATTGAAATTGGATACTGTTAAAGTTCCATTGCTTGCCTCTTTAGGTATTGTAGGAGGGTTGTGCTTATTTTTTGCTATTGTAGGACCTGGTGTTTTTAGTTTTGAAGGACCTAGTGATGATAGATTAGCGCAGCAAGGAATACTTGATGTTATGGAGAATGACAGAATGAGCATATTAAGACAAGATGCTTTTAGGTCGTTGTTCTTTGTTTTAATTGGAGCGGGATTAATTTTTGGTTTTGTAAAGCAGAAGGTGAAATTGAGCTTATTGCTACCCATTTTGGCCGTTGCTATTTTGGTAGACTTGGTGCCCGTAGCTAAAAGATACATTACCAAAGATGATTTTGTTAAAACTAAAAACTTTGGAAAGGACAGGTTTAAAAAAACAGCAGCTAATATTGAGATATTAAAAGATAAAGACCCCCACTTTAGGGTTTTAAATGCCGGTAAAAGATTTGATTCGGATGGAGTTACTGGATATTTCCATAAATCTATAAGTGGTTATCATGGAGCAAAACTTAGAAGAATTCAAGATTTAGCAGATAATTACCTTTTTAGAACTACAGCTCAATTCCAACAAAGTGGTGATGTAAATGCACTATTTAACTCTGGGCCAATAAATATGTTAAATACCAAGTATATCATTGCACCTACTAACCAAGGAGAGCGAGCGGTTAAAAACCCTAATAATTTTGGTGATGCATGGTTTGTAAGCAATATAGTAACAGTTAACTCGGCTAATGAAGAAATGGCAGCCTTAGGACAAAACAATCTTAAGGCCAATGCCATTATAGATGTTAGCCAAGAGGATAACAAGGCGTATTTGGGTGGTAAAACTAATTTTGGCAATGGAACTATTGAGTTAACAAAATACCATCCTGAAGTAATGACCTATACAAGTAACAGTAGTGCAGAAGGGTTCGCTGTTTTTCCTGAGATTTATTATAATAACAAGAAGGGTTGGAATGCTTATATAGATGGTAACAAAGTAAAACATGCAAGAGTTAATTATTTGTTAAGAGGTTTAATAATTCCTTCTGGTAAGCATACCGTTGAGTTTAAGTTTGAGCCAACCGTTTTTAAAACTAGTTTATTAATTAGTAGAATTTGTTTGGCTTTAATACTATTGGCTATTGGGTCGGTTATTTTTCTCTCTATCAAAAAAAATAAACTTCAAGCTACAGATGAATAACCATTTTACTACAAAATGATTTTTAACTCTTTTGAGTTTTTACTTTTTTTACCAATTGTATTTGTTCTTTTTTGGTTTGCAAAAAAACATCTAACAATTCAGAATTGGTTATTGGTAGCCGCAAGCTATTTTTTTTATGGTTGGTGGGATTGGAAGTTTTTGGCACTTATTATTATTAGCTCAACACTTGATTATTGTTTGGGACTAGCGATAGATTCTGCTACCTCCAAAAGAAAACAAAAATGGCTCTTGGGAGTCAGTATAGCGGCTAATTTAGGGATTTTAGGCTTTTTTAAGTACTTCAATTTCTTTATTGACAGTTTTATAACCGCATTTTCTAGTGTAGGCATTGAGATGAATGAATGGAGTCTCAACATTATTCTACCAGTGGGTATTAGTTTTTATACTTTTCAAACCCTAAGTTATACTATAGACGTTTATCGAAAAAAGATTAGGCCAACCAAAGATGTTGCTGCATTTTTCGCTTTTGTGAGTTTTTTCCCGCAGTTGGTTGCTGGCCCAATTGAAAGAGCAACCAATTTGCTACCACAGTTTCAAAAAACAAAATCATTTAACTATGCACAAGCTGTTGATGGCGCTAGGCAAGCACTTTGGGGATTCTTTAAAAAGATTGTAATTGCAGACAATTGCGCTTATTATGCGAATGAGGTGTTTGCTAACTCTGCTGATGCATCAAGTATATATCTAGTTTTTGGGGCGTTAATGTTTACGTTTCAAATTTATTGCGACTTTTCAGGCTATTCAGATATTGCGATTGGAATATCTAAATTTTTTGGATTTAATCTGAAGCGAAATTTTGCTTTCCCATATTTTTCCAGAGACATTGCTGAGTTTTGGCGGAGATGGCATATTTCACTCTCTACTTGGTTTAGAGATTACTTATATATACCATTGGGTGGTTCAAAAGGAAGCAAGCTATTTGTGATACGTAATGTGTTTATCATTTTTGTGGTGAGTGGTTTTTGGCATGGAGCCAACTGGACTTTTGTTGCTTGGGGATTTTTAAATGCACTTTATTTTATACCTGTGCTCTTGTTAAATCGAAATAGAAGCAATCTTGATGTGGTAGCTAAAAATAAACTGCTTCCAAGTTTTAAAGAGTTTTTTCAAATGACTACCACTTTTTTACTCGTTGTATTGGCTTGGATATTTTTTAGGGCAGACAGTATCTCGCATGCAGGAGATTATTTGATAAGTATTTTTAGCTTTCAAGCGGGTTCGTATAAATTTATGGCATTTGATCTTTATAAAGGTATATTGGTTAGTGGGCTAGTTGTTTTAATGCTATTTTTTGAATGGGTATTTAGAGAGCGAGAATTTGGTTTGGAAATAGCGCATAAAAGTGCACTATTTAGAAGAATCGTATATGCCATTGTTATTTTATTAATTGCCTTTTTTGGTCGTTTTGCTAAAGAAGAATTTATTTATTTTCAGTTTTAATGAAACAGTTTGTTTTAAAATCTTTCTTATACACTTTAATTGCATTGGCAATGGTATTAGCTATTGCAGCTTTCGTGTATAATGGATTTACTGATAATTATTACAAAAGATTTTCTAGCGAAAAGCAAAATTCTTTAATAGTAGGTTCTTCAAGAGCAGCTCAAGGCATTAACCCAGCATACTTCAATGATCATTTAAATAGATTTGAAGGTCCTTTGTACAACTATGCCTTTACTATGTCTAACTCAAAATATGGCAACGTTTATAATCAATCTATAAAGCGCAAGTTGAATAGCAATGTTAGTAATGGAATTTATATTTTAGAAGTTAGTCCATGGAGCCTTGCTTATGATACTGAATTGAATCCAAAAGATGATACTACAAAATATCCTGAGATAAATAATTTTTTGGGTAAGGTTAATAATACGAGCAGCAACCCTAACATTGAATATATGATGTCTGAAACAGGTATTGGCTACAAGGCCTTGATAGCATTTGGAAGAAAATTTCTTTTTAAAGAAAGCACAAAGTTAAATGACAATGGTTGGTTAGAACTGCAGGTTGGTGATTTGACTGAAAAGACACGAAAAGCAAAAACAGAACAAAAATTAAAGGCGTATACCAAAAGTTCAAAAACCCATAAAATATCTTCAAACAGGCTTAATTCGCTTCAAAATTTAGCATCTTACTTAAGTGGTAAAGGAAATGTATATCTAGTTCGAATGCCTTTGGATCGATCCATATTAAATATGGAAAACAGGGCTTTTAATAATTTTGAAAGTTTCATGAAAGGGCTACCTAATGTTCAATACATTGATCTAAACAAAAGTAACAGCAAGTACACATTTACAGATGGCAATCATGTTGATGCGCAAGGGACCAAACTCGCTTCAGAAGATTTGGTAAAATATATTATGGAATCGAATTAAAGTTTGATAAGGGTGAATAGGTTACAGCACTTTTTTCATCAATTTGTTAAAAAATTGATTCATTTCTGGTGATGCCTTACTTAACAGAATTAATGAGCCATAACTGAATAAAATAATTGTTGATTTAACCAAAATGTTTAAAATGGCGTTATTAATTGAAGGTAGGAAATAAGCGCCTATTGCTATGCAAAGCGCAATGCATATTACCAATAAATTACTTTTTTGGAACGGCAATATTCTAAAAAACCGCCAAACCAAATAGGTTCTAATAGTGTTATGTGAAAAAACGGAAATTAAACTTGCTAGCGCGGCTCCTTCAATACCCAATATAGGAATAAGAATTAAATTGGTTGTGATGGTAGTTATGATTAATAAAACGTAGGTGTAAAGGTCATATTTGTAGTATTTGGAAAATACCAAGATGTTAGCATTCATACCTGTAGCCAAATTAAGAAGCGCGCCAAAACCAATGATTGCAATTACCCAAAATCCATCTAAATATTCAGCAGGCAAAAAGGAGAACAAGTCCTTGAAATTAACCAATAATAGTATGTACATAATGCTTCCTACTATAAGGTTTATGTTTGCTACTTTTTTATAGAGATATGCTACTTTTGGTAAGTCATTATTTTTTAAACCCATAGAAAGTTGAGGTGCAACCACCACGCCTTGAGCTTTTACAGGTAAAGAAACTACACTGGCGAAAATATAGGCAATACTATATACTCCTGCGTTTGACAAACCCATTATAGAAGCTATCATTAACTTATCTATATGTTGCACTAAAACAGTAGAAGTATTACCTAACAATTTGAACGCATTAAAATCAAGAATCTTTTTTAACTTAATACCTGCCGCTTCAAAATTTACTTTAGGTGAAAAATTAAATTGCTTAAGATAAATGAGGTAGGTAATAATTCCGGTTAGGCCCACTAAAGGAACGAGAACATAAATGAGCAAAAAAGAGCTAAAGTTTATTAGTTGGTAAACAAACAATATTATCAATACAAAAATGCATAACCTATTTAGTATTTGGATGCAAAAAGTTGGGACTACTGATTTTGAAATAGCTCTGGCAAATGAATAAATTGCACCTAGCGCAGCCATGCTAATCATTAAAGGAATTGCTAGATAATAGTGCTTAACTATTAAGGGACTATTACTTATGAAAAAATTGGTAATAGGTGTTTTAAAAACTATTGAAACTACTGTTGTTAAGGTTACAGCTAGCACTAAAATAATGATAATTAGGGTTAAAAATCCATTGTGCTTCTTGTCGTCAGTTTTAAAAAATGGATAGAATTTTATTGGCATATTATCTAAACTAAATTTTGCCAAAATTGCAAATAGCGCAGCTATACCCATTATGCAATTGATTAGTCCCACCTGCTCAACAAGAAATACCTTTGGCATAAGTATACCAACATTCACATATCCAAGAGCAATGCCTGCAATCATTATCAAATAAACAGAAATGCTTTGGTTTCTAGTTTTGGACATAGTTCAAATCTAAATAGAAAAATAGTATTGTAATGTTAATATCATTTGTAAAAAAATATTAAAGGTTAAACTTCAAAAACAGAGCTATTCATAGGCAGGCTCTTGAAACAATGTTTAATTAGCACCTAAGTAAGTTGGTTTAAGTGGTTGTCTATGAAAAAAATATTTGGCTTCAAAAAACTTTTGGGTTAATACTTTGCCTTAACAATTCTAATTTCACATAAAGTTTAACGAAATTATTAGAACTTAGCTATTTGATGCCAAAGATGCAGTTGGTGGATACCAGTAAAGGTTAATGTGAATTTATATAGTTGCCATAAAAGATGCGTTAGGGAATTAATGCTTCTTTTAGAACGAAATGATGAATAGGGTTTATTTTCAAACATTAAAAATCAAGTAATAGAAAAGGAATTTAAATATAGTAAACAGATGTTGCACATTTCTTTGCAAGAGGCAAACAAAAGAATTTTAGCAGCAAACAAAAAATGGCGAAAGACTAAGGATCAATTTCTCTTTATAGGCGGGTACCTATTTACAGGGTTATTCGGAAGGTTTATGGGCAATGATTTGAAAACGCTAAAGCAACCTAACGCGATTTGGCTAGTGGTTACCTCAACCAATAACATAAACAGCATTAAGTTTCTTCTTGAAGCATTGCCGAATAGTATGTTAGTAGCTACTAGTTTAAAAAAGAAATATAATGGTAAATTAATATCGTCAATACCATTTTATAATGGGGTTAAGTTTTTACGCAAGTTTTATCCAATTTATAAAATGTATAAGAAAGAAATTGGAGGTTATGCAAAAGTTGTAAGACACAAAATATTTTTCTCAATAGGTGCTTATGAAACTGCTCTTCAAGTTTTAAAGTTAAACAAGCCAAAAGCATTGATTTTAGCAAATGACCAAAATATTAGAAGCAAAGCCTTGATTTGTGCTGCCAAGGAATTGAGTATTCCAACAATTTACTTGCCGCATGGAGACATGAATAAATATTCACCGCCACTTAGTTGCGATTTAAACCTATTATATGGAGCGTATAGCAAAGACAAATATTTAGAAATAGGATCAGCCAACGGTGAAGTTGAGTTGATTGGAATCCCTAAAATGGATAACGTAATAGGTGACTATAATAAACGAAATACAGTTAATGGGATTTGCATTTGTTCGAACATTATTGATGATGCCCAAGAAACAGAGCAGCTCTTGCAAAACTTAGTAGTAGATTTTCCAGAAATGGATTTTGGATTTCGAATGCATCCACGTGATGGCAGAACATTTTCAATTCCAAATAAAGTAGTATTATCAGACCCTAATAAGGAACATATCACTACTTTTTTAGGTAAGTATGATATGCTAATCGCATCTACAACTTCAACACACGTAGAGGCCGTTACATTAAATTTGGTAAGCTTAACTTATAATTTGAATCATCAAATTGACTTGGACGATTACTATGATTATGTGAAAAATGGATTAACAGTTTACACTAAAAATTATGAGCATTTAAAGGAAAAGATCAATCTTAACATAAAAAGAAAAGATGATGTTAGAATTAATGCTCAGTATTATAACGCTGCAATTGAAACTGATTTTGAAGGGAAGAGCTCAGAATTAGCAGTTCAAAAGATTAAAAGTTTCTTGAATCTTTAAAAAATCATTCTCGGTTTTGAAGCAAAAACTCAGCAAACTTTAAATCCAAAGCATTGTCAATGTCTACTGAATCTTCAGCATTCATTTGAAACTTAACAATCTTTTCAAATTCAAAATTATTTGCGTTTTGCAACGATTTTGTATTTATAATGTAAATAGCACCATTATACTCCCAAACATTAGGGCAATCTTGTCTCCTGGTAAAAGATCCTTTTTTCGATTTTTTGAGATAACCATTTTCGTTTTCCTCAAAAAGCACGTAATATGGATTTGAATTGGTTTCAAATACACTTACCACCATATCTAACTCATTACTGTAAAGCTTTAAAGCTTGTTCAATATGTTTTGATGTTCTAAGAGGGGAGGTTGGTTGCAGCAAAACTATAGCATCATATGTTTTTCCTTGAGCTTTATAATACTGTAAGGCATGGTTAACCACATCTAAGCTGGTTGCTGTGTCAGTTGCTAGTACGGTTGGTCTCACATAAGGTATTTCAATGCCCGTTTTTAAAGCAACTGCTCTAATTTGTTCATCTTCTGTGCTAACACAAATATCTACATCATCAAAAATTGCTCGGGCAGCATCAATACTATGTTGTATCAACGGCTTTCCTGCAAGTAACTTAATATTTTTATTAGGTAACCCTTTTGAACCACCACGAGCTGGAATAATGGCTAGATATTTCATTAAAACTCAATTTTACCAACGTCAATTTGGGCCTTTTCAAAATCATGATGTTTACCAATATCTAACCAGTAGCCAATTATGGTATGATGAATAACTTTTTTGTTGCTTGAAAAAAGTGTTTCTATCAACTCAGTAGCATTAAAATGTTGGTCTTTTGGAATAACATTTACATGCTCTTTCTTAAAAATGTAAATGCCAGCATTTGAGTAGTAAGTGTAAGTTGGCTTTTCTTTAAGCGCAATTATTTTATTGCCATCAGTTTCTATAATACCATAGGGTATTTCAACTTCATATGGTATGGTTGCCACAACCATATCAGCTTGTTGAGTTATTAAGTCACGAAACATGTCTTCAAAATTTATGTTTGTCAATAAATCCGAATTCATCACTAAAACATAGTCGTTTTTAAATTCTTCAATTAAATTAACAGCTCCAATGGTTCCTAACGGCTCAATTTCTCTAACATAATTGATGTTTAAGGCTTTGTTGCTTCCATTTCCAAAGTAGTCTTCAATTTGTTCTCCCAAATATTTTACTGATAGCGTAATGTTGCGAACACCAAAATCCTTTAATCGATCAATGTTATATTCAACAATAGGTTTGTTATTTACTTTTAATAGAGGTTTGGGGGTATTTGCGGTTAATGGCATTAGTCGCTTGCCCATGCCGCCAGCCATAATAACGGCATCAATAGGTAAGTAGGACTTTTGAAATCGAAAATTTATAATATCAACTACTCTACCATCATCATCTAAAACAGGAATAATCTTAAAATTATTGGATCTTAATTTTTCTAATTGTTCAAAATCAAAAGAACCTTTTCTAAAAAATTTAGGGCGGTTTTGAATGAAACTTGTAATATCATCTTCTAATCCTAATCCTTTAATTAGTCCTCTTCTTACATCACCGTCAGTCAGTGAACCAATTAGCTTTTGGTGGTCATCTACAATAAATAAAATAGCATCAGCGGCTAACTCATTTAATTTAGAAAGTGTTTCTCTAACGGATATTTTGGTGTTTATTAAATGCTTTTCTATCGACTTCAATGAATATTTTTTTGAGGATTTCCAACAACGGTTGAGTTAGAGGGAACATTTTTTAAAATAACCGCACCCGCACCTATGGTTACATTATCTCCAATAACTACGCCTTGCTTTATTACGGCATTAGCTCCAATAAATGTACAAACACCAATTTTAACATTGCCACAAAGCACTGCACCAGGAGCTATATGGCTAAAGGCACCAATTTGGCATTCATGTTCTATAACTGATTGGGTGTTGCAAATTACACCATCACCAATGTTTGCGCATGCGTTAATAATACAATTACCACTTACCATTACACCGTTGCCTAACAAAGCCGTGCTTGAAAGGGATGTATTTGTATGAATTGCGTTTATGGGTTCTATTTTTACTTTACTTATTATTTGTTGAGTTATTTGCTTTCGCAAAACATTTTCACCTATGGCAACAAAGTAATTGCAATTTTGTAAAACTTGGTCACTTGCTTTATCTTGCTCACTTCCCAAATAGGGCAAATCATAAGGGTTGTTTGTTTTTTGTTCTTTTTCAAAATAGCCATTTGGCTTTATGCCGTTGGATAAAAAGATATCACAAACAACAAACGC
>Ga0209828_1004003_pt1 | contig 10842 bp, 14 predicted proteins | sample MaitaG_FD_187429 | JGI IMG/M metagenome (GOLD analysis project Ga0209828, IMG submission 187429) | Marine algal microbial communities from Maine, USA - Maine_Asex2 metaG (SPAdes) (version 2) | ecosystem: Host-associated > Algae > Red algae > Unclassified | place: Maine, USA | collected 2015-01-05
GCACCAGTGGCGTGACTAAATTAAGCTGTATGTTCTGTTGAATCTGCGTTGCCGAGAAGTTTTCCAACGCGCCAAATTGACCGCTACCTGCATTGCAAATGATGGCATCAATTGAATGTGAATTAGCACTCGAGGTTCGCATGGCTTTGTTCAGGCTTTTTGCAAACAGCTCGACAGCATTGGCATCGGATAAATCGGTGGTGTGTTGTTCTAAACGCTCACGTTCATCTGTTGTTGTCCGAGATGCGCCAATTACAGTGTGTCCGCTAAGCAGCAGCGCGTCGGTTATAGCCAAGCCAATCCCTTTTGAATGTCCTGTTACGAGAATCGTTCTCATGTCACGCTCACGCACGGAAAGTACTGCTCTGGTTGAATGAAGTTCTGTAGTTGTGTTTCGCAGTAGTTCAATAACTGGCTTTCGGTTTGTGCATCGTAAGACAGCATGTTGTCTCGCATGCTCATGTTTGCGGCCAGTAGTTTTGATTCTGGATAGAGTCGAATCATTTTTTTGAAAAACGGTTTAGGTAGCCTGAATGGCCCAAGGCTCACTGAATGAATAGAGTCTGAATTGAGCTCACTAAAAACCTGATCAAACATCTCAGAATAGAGTTGTTCGAAGTTGTCTGCTTTTAGTAATGGGTCGAAACGCAGGCCAATTTTCCAACCGTGCTCTTGCAGTGATTTTAACGCACTGATTCGCTTGGCTAGTGATGGTGTCTTGTGCTCTTCTGCGCTAACGACGTCTCTTGGCGACAAGCTATAAGCAATAACACAGTTGTCGATAGCCGGGCGCGCTAAAAGGTTTCTAATTTGTGTGCTTTTAGTTCTTATTTCCAACATAGCGTTGGGCATAGTGCTAAACGCGTCCAGACAAGATTCAATGAAGTGTGTCATTGGTTCTAATGCAAGTGAGTCGCAATCGTAGCCAGAAAAATACCAACTAGGTTGGTCGTGGAGCTGCGCCTGATTTTTAATGTCGTTGAAAAAATCATCATAATTGACGAAAACAACATAATTAGCTGACCGATACATACCCTGCAAAAAGCAGTACCGACAATCGTAAATGCAATTGAGCATGTGTGAAAAATAATAATTATGCTCACCTCCAATATGATAACCAGGCGGTGTTGGTAAAACATGTTTACCGTGTTTTTGCGCAAGGATTAATGCAGGATTGTTTTTCTGTGTTCGAAAGTTTTGCGCTGGTGCGTTAAACACTTCGGTATATCGGTTTATGGGTACGTGGCGGGCACTGGGGTATTTTGCCAAAATGGCTTGTGTGCGAGGCAATGCCATAACCTCCCGTTCTATATAAATGGTGTCCATAGATTCGGCTTAGTCGCTGTGCTTGTGGATGGTTTTCGGCACGGTGTTAGTAACTGATGCGTGCATTGCTTATATCCGAAAGTAAGTGCTGCCGCACCGCTTTCGCCGATTTGAGGTTTAGCAGGCTTTGCGTCGATGGTAGCTCACCGCGAAGTGCGTTGTATCGATGAAGCAACTGTTTGAGCGTATGAGTTTCGGTTGTTGTGTAGTGCATTTGATCAATCAAAGTGGTGCTAAGTGCATTGACTGATTTTGCACATGGCAAGGTGTCGAACGGTAGTGATTGCAGTAATTTTTCAACGACCGGTACTGCATTACCAATTTGCTCAACCACCGAAGTAGCATTGATCTGTTGAATGCCACTTTGGTTGTTGTCAGAAATCACTTTGATGCTGTGCACAAAAGCTAAGTCGAGTACTTTGGCTGCAGCATTGAATATGCCTGATGCTTCCATATCGAAAGCGTGTTCAGGTGAATAGTCGGTTGCTGGCGTATCAACACTCAACACTTGAACTGAGCTGACGCCGGCAAGTTTTCGAACCGGCGGTAAGTGGGGGAACCATTGTTGTTGACTGGCTTTATCTTGTACACCATGGGCAATCACCGTATCACCAATGGGCAAATCGCTGCCTGCAATACCAACATTGATGATAGCTGCCACATCTGGAAGGTATTGCAGCATCGCAGCTGTGCCGCTTGCAGCATTGAGTTTTCCAACACCGCACTGCAGCAAATACCCGCTATCACCGTGGTAAAGGCGTAAGTAAGGGTGGTTCATTGCGCTCAGGCCAAAGTACTTGATGAACGGGCGAGCTTCCGCTGGTAAGGCGACTATTAAACAGGATGGCAACATAACGAGTATTGTAACTGTTTGGCGCGCGGTGGCGTTGGCCGGTACACTAGGCACTATCCAATTAAAGAGCTTTTTTATCAATGTTAATCAGTAATCTAGAAATATTGCCAGACTATCGCATCGTCAAGCATATTGGGTTAGTGCAGGGCAGCTCAGTGCGTTCCAAGCATGTTGGGCGCGACATCATGGCCAGTATTAAGAATATTTTTGGTGGTGAATTAGAGGGGTATACCGAGTTATTGCACGAATCTCGTGAAGAGGCGACAGCCAGGCTCGTTGTGCAGGCGCAGGAGATTGGTGCTAACGCCGTATTAAATGTTCGCTACAGTACATCTAGTATTGCGGCTGGGGCTGCAGAAATATTTGTTTACGGGACCGCAGTGGAGCTTGAAAAGCGTGATTGAAATTGTCCTGTTTTTAATTTTTATGAGCTGTGGATTTGTATTTGGCCAAATTGCAGAAAAACGTCATTTTAAAAGTATTGTTGAACGCGAAAAGCAATTGAATGCCGTGCCGGCCATTGCTAGCCGCTATCCACCAGAAGATACCGCCTACCACCAGCAGTTAGTAGCGGGCAATGTGGTTGTCGCATCCGATTATTTTAAGACATTCACAGCTAGTCTCATCAATATATTTGGTGGCTCTATTACGCCTTTTGAGTCCCTACTCGATCGTGGACGACGTGAAGCGATTTTACGCATGAAAGCGGAGGCGCAAACACTAAATGCCGATATGGTCTTTAACGTAAAATTAGAGACCTCTAGGATAGCTGCAGGTAGAGCAGGTGCGATTGAGGTGTTGGCTTATGGCACGGCAATGATACCAACCGGCGCAATAAGTCGTGATGCCGCGCAGCCTGTCGTCGCTGAACTTTCGGTTACAACAAAACAAATTTAGCTATAAATCTACATGCGATACGAAAACCGACAAGCCCCAGAAGGCATCAACGTCAGACAGGTCAACCCATTCGCGCAATTCTTAAAATTCTTTCTAGCAACCATTATTTTTGTAGTCATCATCGTCGTTGTGTTGCAATTTGCCGGTGGTGCAATTGCAAAGCTCGTCCCGTTTAAATATGAATTGCAGTTAATGGAAAAAGTAGATGTGCCATTAAGTTCAGAAGGTGCCTCCCCTGAGATGATTGCCTACCTAAATGATCTTGCCAGTAGAGTCGGTCCTGGGCTGTCGTTGGATGAAGACATTGCGGTGCAGGTGCACTATAGCGATGAGTCTGTGTTTAATGCGTTCGCCACTATTGGCGGTAATTTACTGTTCTACCGTGGGTTGTTGGAAGAGATGCCACATGAGAATGCACTTGCGATGGTTATGGCGCATGAAATGGCACACGTTAATCATCGAGACCCGGTAGCGGCCCTTGGTGGAGGCGTTGCCAGTCTGGTTGCTATGTCTATGTTCACAGGTATGTCAGGGTTGGCAGAGCGCGTTATTGGTCAAACACACATGTTAACTGGCACGCAGTTCACTCGCCGTATGGAGACTTCAGCTGACAAGGCTGCACTTGGAGCCGTAAATGCGCTTTATGGTCATGTTAACGGTGCCGGTGCTTTGTTCGAAGTGATGGGAGATATAAAAGGCGACAATGACACCATTCCAGATTGGTTGGAAAAATTTGCTGTCACTCACCCGTTAAGTGACGATCGAATTGAAGCGGTAGAAAAACTAGCGACAGAAAATGGATGGAGTAATGATGGTGAATTAACACCGTTACCAAAAGAATTTGTGAAATGGCTTTTCGGGTGGTGATAAGTCAATTTAAAAACCATTGATATTTTTGTTATCACTGTAAAGCACCATCCAGTAGTTGGTCAATTTCGGAGGCTGCTCAATATAGGTCCGTAACGAAGATAAGTCCGTTTTGGACCTGAGTTGATGACAGTGTAATCAACTTAGTTGGCAGGTATCTGTCAGTAAGTAGGGACATGCACCTGTGAACTACGAATATTTGTGCCCTATCGCGAGAAGATCCCCGGTTTAGTTTCGAGTTCACAGGTGCGCTTGGGTTCAATAACGAATACTCAGGGCATGCCGTTACACCGGCTCACCTATATTGCCTTCGCAGAGCTCAAGCTGCATACCCCGTTTCCGGATTTTCGCATTAGAGGAGCATCTTGTGAATAGTAAAAACAGTGAGAGTTATACTGCTTATATTGGTATTGATTGGGCGGACAAGAAACACGGAACATGAATTAGTAGTTACGTTCTCTGACGCTAATGGGGATATCACTTTAGGTCAGTACATAAGCGTATTTAGAACGGGGACGAACGATTCAGAGGATTATCAAGTTTCGGCAGATCAATTCAATATCGATCAATGGGATATTGATGCAGATGGCACGAGTAATATAGCTGAGTTGATTGGCGGAACCGACCCTTTAGTCAATGAAGATTCATTACTTGAAATTCGAGATGATGCAGGAGTTGATCTAGGATTTATCACCAATAGGTTTGAGTCACGAATCCCAGAGGACAGACCTTACAATAAGTATTATGAAGAAGAGCTCGTTTATCACGAAGGAGGCAGACCACCTTCCGGTGCTTTGCATATCATCGAAATTAATATTAACGAGAGTGGTAATGGGATGCTATCCGATTCTCGCTTAGAAGGCGTCGGAAGCTGGCCAATACCCACGTCATTCACCGGTACCCGGACTTATTCAGAAAACGCTATTCACCGGGACGGTCAACAGCAGAAAAGCGAAGATTTTGGCGATTTATACATCACTACAAACTCTGTTAGTACAGTATCTTTTATTGATGAGCGAACACGGAGATACGAAGAGACATACCGTTACACTTACGATACCAGCGATGAGTATACGACCAGCACAGAGCGACAAGTTGATTTGATAGGCGAGCCTATTGAAGGAACTACTTTCTGTCAACCTGTTGCTGGAACGGTTGAAAGCAAGAAAACTAGACCCCGCGATACTAACGGAACGAGCAACCGAACAACTATAACGAAGGAAATTGATGACCAGTACTGGAGGGTTAGGTCCACGGTGACAGGCGAAGAACCCAGTGAAACTGAATATTTGGCGCGAGAATTTAGCTCTACATTTCAATGCTATTTCGTAGAGTTTTAGAACAGTTCGCACAAATTCGTAACATGGCAGATTGTCTGGTTTGGGAATCAAGCCGCCCTGGCTATAATCGTAGCGAGTGTCGGCTATGTGTTTATGCACACCAATACATATTTTATGTAAGTTAGTATTATTGGAAGAGAGAAAATTGCTGTGTACGGTAACTTTGGGCTATTAAATTCGTGAAATGCACGTTCAAAAATCAAATTATAGTGGGCTTGTTGTTAGGCATTGTTGTCTATGTGAGCTGTATGATGTTTCCACTATTCGGAGGCGATCTAACATTTTTTCCTAATGTTTTTCTGTATTACTCATCTGGAATTTGGTTGGGGGATATTTTCATTCAGGGACGGGGTGAAGCTGCAATACCTCTAGCCATAATTATTGGTCTTTTCGCTTGCATATTAACCATGATTTTTTATTGCTATGTGTTTTGTAAAATTAATGCTGCCTTCGCGGATAAAGAGGCTACATAGTCAATTGTTAGGTTAATTCGTTTTCTTGAGTATGTGAGGTGACATTGTTATCTAGTTCCGGTTTGGGAACAAAGCACGTATTGGATTCCACGCCATCTTGGTCCGCTTTCTGGGACGTTGAAACTGTAAAGCTGCCGCTCAGCTATACTCGTTGAATGCGTGCTTTGTGCCCACAGCGGGCATAGGAATTCCGCAGAAATAGTAGTACGCTTTGCGCATAACTGCTGTTAGGATAATCTAGCGATTGAGATATACGACAAAATATTTGACTGGTATTGTGACTCTAGAAGTCCTGATGCTGGAGTCGAAGTAATACGGTTGTTCGCCCAAAAATTACAACCAGAGGCAACAATTCTTGATATTGGGTGTGGGAATGGCGCTCCAATCACGGCCACATTGCTCGAACTTGGTATCAATCCCTATGGAATTGATAGTTCTATAAAGATGGTGACAGAATTCAAAAAAATATTTCCTGACGTTCCCGTTCAACATTCTGATGTATTGAATTCAAATTTTTTCAACCGTTCTTTTGATGCGGTTATCGGGTACGGGTTTATTTTTCATCTTTCGCAGGAACAACAAGAAATAGCAATTGAGAAAGTGGCGAACCATCTACAGCATGGTGGCTATTTTTTATTCAATTCGGGAGATGAGGACGGAGGTGAAATGACCTCACCAGAATACAATGGCGGGGAGAGCTTCATGCAGTATTCCATGTCATGTTTCAATTATGAAAATATTCTTCAGAGGAATGGTATGAGTTTGACAAGCCATTATATTGAAGAGGGTTTTGGCAGCACTATTTATATTGCAAAAAAGGTTTCTAACAAAACCGTGCGGTCCGACAATACTTCCCATCTGCACTGACGTTGATTTTAGAACTAACTTCCCTAACCTTGCCTACTTCGCCTTCACGCCCTGAGTCATTCAGTCAAGCATTTTCGACTGTTCCTAGATTTGCTATTAATGGTGATCCTCTGCGCTGTAATGCGGATAAGTATTGAGATTCATTGTATGGCCTATTGGTCTTCCAGCAAGCGAACAGAATGCGTATCCACTTAAACGCCAGTGAACGCACAGCTGCATTGTATGAAGCGCCTTTATCTCGTTGTTGACGATAGTAGGCACCTGCCCAGAATGATTTATTAATAGTTTGGGCTGACCATTCGACAAACGTTTGTCTTAGAAACGTAGGGCAATGCCAACGCCAATGAACCCAATGCTTTTGACCACTTCGCTCTGTTACTGGTGATATGCCTGCGTACTGCTGCAGTTCAGCTGCTGATGTAAAACGCTCTCGTTGCTCGCCGAAGGCTGCTAGTAGTCGCGGAGCGAGAGAAGGCCCTGCGCCGGGTAAGGACTCGAACAACGCGTAATCAGCATGTTGAGGCGCTAACTCCGATATCGTTTCATCGTATTTCTTTATGGAACGTAAAATGGTTCGAAGTAAATCGATATGAACTAAAGCCTGAAGTGAGTTCGTTGCGATAACGGCTTTGTCTTTGGTTAGTGGCATTGATGAATTAATGAGCTCCAAGCGTTTGTCAATCAGGTCTTTGCGTCGAATGCTGTGGTCCTTGAAGAAGGAGGTGATTGTGCTTTGTCTGGCGCGCTTCACATTATCCAGAGTTGGCCAACGCTCAATAAAATCACAAAATGTGAATGTGTCAATTCGATCAAAAACCTCGAGAGATTGAGGGTAATATTGCTTTAACGTACTTCTAATACGGTTGGTCACACGTACTTTATCTTGTACCAGTTTTCGCCTCTGTTCAACTAATGCAATCAAGGAGCGCATCTCGGTACTTTGTGGTTTGAGCATTTTAAAACGCTCTGGATGTCGAAGTATGAGATCAAGTGCGAGCTCTGCATCCGTAGGATCGTCTTTAGCTCTGCTGGGGCTGAACGCTTCTCGATACTTTGCTAGTGTAGTCGGCGCTATCGGATAAATGTCAATGAAGTCGTACTTCTGCAGCGCATAGACAATGGGGCCAGCGGCTAACTCCATAGCAAAAGCCATTTTTCCTCCGTACTTTTCTTGAAGAGACAAAACCCATTCTTCGATCTTCGCAGGGTTGTGTGGAATAACGCCAAATGTTTTACTTGAATCGCTCTCATGGGCAGATCGGATACAAAAGTCATGTTTCTTATCAGCCCAATCAATGCCAACATAAGCGGTATAGGTGGTGTTTTGCTTATTCATATGCAGACTCAACAATGCTATATTATGAAAAGGGATATGCATGTTCGAGTTCTGCGAAAGCAATATAGGTGAGCCGGTGCTACGGCATGCCCTGAGTATTCGTTAGTGAACCCAAACGCACCCATGGACTCGAACGTGAAGCCGAAAACATCACGTGTTAGGGAACCAATATTCGTAGTCCATGGGAGCATGTCCCGCCTTCACTGACAATTTAATATCAGTACACATAAGTGTCTCAGAAAACAGGACCGGGTGACTATAGTGGGAACCAAGCCGCCTAAGCGGACACTATTGATAATGTCCGCGATAGAGAAATCAGGCTACTTTTCCAAACACTTCAAGCAAAACATCGGGACGCTTCATTGCGATAGCGATAAGGGATTTTGCAGCCCCAGAAGGTTCGCGCCGTCCTTGTTCCCAGTCCTGAAGAGTACGTTTCGATACGCCTAAAAGTAGAGCAAATTGATCTTGCGATAATCCGACTCTGTGTCTTGCTTCAACGATGTCAGATACTTCAATGTTGTGTACTTGAGAGCGTTGATCAGCTTTCATCTGACGCACAGACGCCAGAAGCTCTGACCCAAGATCGCGCTTGGCATCACGCTCTTCTAACTCTTTATTTGATTTAGTCATTTTCTATTTCCTCTCGGATTTCGCGCAACACGTGTGCAGGGATGTTGTCGCTGATGTTCTTTGTATAGATCAGTAACAGCCAGACTTCACCGTTCGCTCGTTTGTTGAAGTAGATGACCCTGACACCACCGCTTTTACCGCTACCTTGTCGGCTCCAACGCACCTTTCGCACACCGCCGGAGCCTGACACTACATTACCTGCATCGGCATTAACCGCAATGAAAGAGGCGAAGGCCGCCCGTTCATCCTCAGTCCAGTAGTCGGAGACTAGCTTGGAGAACAGGGGCGTTTCGACAATAGTGAGCATGGTTAAATACTATACGGCATGGCCGTATAGTGTCAAGTAGGTAGGAGTAGATCTACGAGCAGTGTCCCACAATGCCCTTGTGGGACACTAACCCCTCATAGCCCCATCTGATGCGGTTTTTCAAATTGATCATTGCCAGGCTGTCCCACATCTATAGATATCGAATGAAATGGGACACTAGACATCACGTGGTTTGGTGCATAGGGCAGTTGCCTTCCACACTCGCGCCTTTTGCTTTCGTTATAAAGCTGAGCTAGTTCACAAGATGTTTAAGTACTTGGTACAGCCGATTTGGTTGCACTGTCAATTGACCTTTTTTTTGCATAACAGCCAGTCTAAAGCTCTTATTAAGAGCAGCTTATATTTACAGAAAAGTCCTGAAAAGCGATTCTTCTGCAAGAGTTTCTTTCTATGTCAGACTTGTTTACGAAAAAAAACATATGTTTTATCCTGTTGATGATGCTGCTCGCCTTCAATATAAGCAATCCAATAAATGAGGCAGAGGCAAGAATATGGATGGAGAAAGAGGGGTATAAAGAAGTCAGGATAGTGGCCACCGGCAAGCGATGTAACCGGAATAAGCGCCGTTTTAAATTTTTAGCCATAAACCGCGCTGGTAATAAGTCAACTGGTACGTTGTGTTTCGGCGCTGTGCGAGCACATACCTCAGTCAACGAAAAAGCAGTAAACAGCCAGGCGGAATATAAAAGGCTTTCAGCGTTAATGGAAAACTGATCGTGTAGTAACCATGCCAACGCTGCAGCCTTAATATTTAAACTTGCCCTGATTAAAATCAGATAAAACCAAAAGATCTCCGTTAATCGTTATTACGTAAAATGCTCGTTCGATTCCAGCCAACGACCGTCGCCTTGGGGACTTTGTTAGCTGAAAAGGGTAACAAACTAAATGGCGCTGCGACGGTGCTCCAGGTTGTACCAGTCAACAAAAACACCTACCCAGACTTCGAGCATCTTCTATCGCACTAAAACCCTCTGAGGGCCTTAGTGGGCAGTATTTGCTGACTCCTTCTTGAAAGTGGGTCAAGCATTGGCCAACGTTGTGGCTATGGGAAGAATGGTCTAGGATGAGCGGTTACTCAAGGCAATTCAAATTGACAAGAATTTGACGACGTCCACAATCTAATCTCTGAGAGCACCAAAGGAATTTCAGACATACCTCTAGTCGGCCGATATCAACTCACATTCAAAATAATCGGGTCGGAAAATGCGGAGCTTGATAACACTACTATCCGTTGCATCCGCACTTCTATTTAGTCTTGTCGTGCTGATTAAACTCGGAGTGCCCATAATTATCGCACTATTTTTTGCTGTATTAGCAGGGTACGTATGGTGGCTCTATGAACGAAAAGAAGATGAAGATCGTGGAGTTATCGATTACTTGGTTGCCTTAATGGATGCCAGGGATATTCTTAAATATATCAACAAGCTGTTCTGAAATGGGTAGACGCAGGATTCGGATCGGATAGGCCGCGACTGTTACCAGCCGCCGCCCTCCTAAGAACCGTGCATGCGAGTTTACCCGCACACGGCTCGAGCCTTTGCTGAAGCCATTCACATGACCTAGCAATCCAAGAGTCAAACAGGCTGCCATAGTTCCTCGCGCTTGGACGAATGGCGCTGTCGTTTGCGCCGTACAAAGTATGAGGTGTAGGCTGGATCGTACGGTGTCGCCGTAGCAATCACCTTAACGTGTCGAACGATCTTGGGGTACTAGAGTTTTTCCCTCGTAAACGGACAAAAACGGCTAGATCCCTTGCCCTGTCTACGTTTCCGGAGGGGGTTACTTTTTTTACTAAAATTGAGATTTAGAGGTTTGGTGCGACATTTTTCAATAAATTACGTGAGAAGTGTCTGTTTACGAGAGAAAAACTCTAGTACCCCACAGAGGAATACCATTGAGTGGACAGCTGGCTTGGGTCTTCA
>Ga0209828_1004004_pt1 | contig 10838 bp, 17 predicted proteins | sample MaitaG_FD_187429 | JGI IMG/M metagenome (GOLD analysis project Ga0209828, IMG submission 187429) | Marine algal microbial communities from Maine, USA - Maine_Asex2 metaG (SPAdes) (version 2) | ecosystem: Host-associated > Algae > Red algae > Unclassified | place: Maine, USA | collected 2015-01-05
TGGTTGCGATCGACCCTGACTCGGTGGCGAAACGCAGATGGTCTCGGTGGCGAACGATAACGCCAGTGCCGGTCTACGATTGTGCGGTGACTGACACTGCTGACAATCGGACGCCTGACAAGGAGAAGCCATTCCATCTCCGCGGAAATTATGCGCCCGTGATGGAAGAGGTGACCGCCTTTGATCTCCAGGTGACCGGCGCGCTTCCACCGGAACTGAGTGGCCGGTACCTGCGCAACGGGGCAAACCCGCAGAGTGGCAAATCGCCGCACTGGTTCGCTGGCGATGGCATGATCCATGGCATTGAGCTACGCGAAGGCAAAGCTCTCTGGTACCGCAACAGGTGGGTGCAGACTCGATCTCTGAACGAGCCCAGTACCAGGATGATTGGCGACGATGGCTCGATCGACCGCACCATTGGCGTGAGCAATACTCACATTATTGGCCATGCAGGCAAGATCCTGGCATTGGTCGAGTCGAGCTTCCCCTGCGAACTCACGCCGTCGCTCGAGACCGTGGGCCCGTACGACTACAACGGCAAGCTCGAAAGTGCCATGACGGCACATCCAAAGGTGTGTCCGGTGACCGGCGAGCTGCACTTCTTCGGGTACGGGTTCTTTGAGCCGTACCTGACCTATAACCGAGTGTCGGCCGCTGGCGAGCTGGTGCAGTCAGAACCAATTGCGGTCAACGGACCGACCATGATGCATGACTTCTCGATAACCGAGAACTACGTGATCTTCATGGACCTGCCAGTGGTGTTCGATCTGGACAAGGCCATGACTGGCGGCATGCCCTACGCCTGGGACGATGACTACCCATCGCGAGTCGGTGTGATGCCGCGCAGCACCGACGAGGCAACCTTTGGTTCCACCGACGTGACCTGGTTCGACGTCGATCCTTGCTACGTGTTCCACCCGATGAACTCGTTTGAGGACAATGCAGGCCGCATCGTCATGGACACCGCTCGCTATCCGGAGTTGTGGCGCCAGGACACCAACTTTCAGAACGACGCAGCGCTCCACCGGTGGACGTTGGACCTGACCGTCGGCACGGTTAAGGAATCTGCCCTCGACGATCGTTCCATCGAGTTCCCACGGGTAGCCGAGTCGCTCGTTGGGCTCGAGAACCGTTTCGGGTACGCCGTCGCTTCCTTCGACGAAGAGAACTCGCTCGTCAAATACGACCTAGAGACGGGCGAGTCAGTCGCCCGAGACTTTGGCCGCAGCCAGATTCCCGGCGAAGCCGTCTTTGTTCCCAAGGAGAACAGCTCAGCTGAAGATGACGGTTGGCTGTTGGCCTATGTCTACGACAAGCCGACCGACTCCAGCAGTTTTGTGGTGCTCGACGCGGCACACATGGCCGCAGAACCGCAGGCAGTCGTGCAACTTCCCCAGCGGATCCCGTTCGGCTTCCATGGCAGCTGGATTGCCGACGAGCAAGGCTGAACGATGGCTTGGATCCGAACCGTCAACGAAGACGAAGCAACCGGTGTCGTAAAGAAGTATTACGACAGCTCTAAGCGAAGCTGGGGTGGTGTCGACAACATCATCAAAGCCCATAGCCTGAACTCGTCTGCATTGCGGGCACTCATGACGTTCTACAACGGCGTTATGCACGGCGAAAGTGAGATCTCACTCGCCCAAAAGGAGATGATCGCTGTCACCGTCTCCCAGCTCAATGAGTGCCACTATTGAGTACAACATCATGGAGAAGGTCTTCTCCGCGAACTCTCGCAATCCGCTCCAACAGCGGACAGTGCACAAGCGTTGACCGACGCCGTCAAGGGTGACTATCGAACCGCCGATCTGGGGCCAGCAGATCGGGCGATGCTCGACTACACGGCCAAGCTCACCGAAACCCCTACCAAGATGGTCGAGGGCGACATTGTTGCGCTGCGATCCGTTGGATTCAGTGACGAAGCAATATTGGACATCAACCAGATCACCGGCTTCTTCGCCTGGTGCAATCGAACGGTCGACGGGCTCGGTGTGGAACTTGAGTCGTTTTGGGAAAACCCCGGCCAAACGAACGTATAGGCCGAGATCGCTTCAGAAGAAGTCGGCCTGACCTAGCCAGTCATCTCGCCCTTTCGAGGGACTTGGCAAGACTGCGCATGCCAAAGGAGAAACCGGCCGCGCCCATCTTGTTTACGACCGGAGCCAGCAATTGCGGCAGGTACGGCACCGTGACTCTTTCGAACCACTCGATATGGGACCGCTCGCTGTCTCCGGTCACCACGAACCCCGCTTGGCCTTTCAGCACTGGCCCTAACTTCTCGACTTCGCATGACCCGTGTCCGGTCGTTTCGTTCCACTCGATTGCGTTCACACGCATGCGATCGACGAGCAATATGGGCCCGTAACCGGTGTAGCCGGTGAAGGTCTCGCCGACCTCGGTTCCGGTGCCGGAGTCCACCACGACGCGAGTCGCCGGAATCCAGTCACCATGGCCTGGCCAGTCGATCATGGCATCCCACAGAACTTGAGATGACGCAGCGAAGTCGCGGACAACGGTAAATTCGATCAGGGCCATACGGAAAGGCTGCCATTGAGAAGGCTCAAACAGCGACCCCACCGAGAAAGATTGTGCCTGGCGGGTGCGAATGTCGTTGTTTCGGAGTCGCCGCCATTGCTGATAGCTGACCCTCGGCAGCAGTGAGACGTCGCCGGAGTCGGCTTCGATGATCGGCGAGCAGTAGCCGTCCCACTTACATCCAGCGCACTCGGTCGATCGCATCGGCTCCACCAGCAATAGCGGGTCGTCTGGCCCTGTAGCTCGTGTAGCAGTGTCGGCGATGTCTATTCGAAAACCGAATTCGAAATCGTAGCGCTCCATCGCCGAACGCCGCTTCGTCTTCGCAGACGGGTCAGCTGTCGGCGTTCGATACTTCTGCTCATCGAGATCGTGCCACGTGACATGAGCTTCGGTGCCGATGATCCCGCCGAGGTTCACGGGGGCTTCGCGGCCGCAGGCTTCCAACATGCGCCGGTAATGAGCAAGCTGAATAGCGTCGTCCCCCTGCCTCCGCAGACCACCATCCCAGCTCATGCGCGGCGGCTGACTCGACGAACGGCAAATCGAGTAACGAAACCGCTGCCGGCGGAAGCGGCGACTTTCGATCCTCATCAATACCGACAGTGCGGTGATGCTTCACGTCGACTGGCACGCAGCGAACCCAGGAGGTGCGCTTGTCTCGGTGGAATCACCTGGCTATGTCGAGACAACCTACGACGTGCGCTTCCTCTCATCAGAAGCCGTGAGCATCATCTTCACGAAGGAATCCTACGAGGGGGGTGCCGGAGCTCATCTACCACTTCGAGCAGTAACAGTGAACCCTGGGACTGGTCGCCCGATTTACCCCTCGCAGTACTTTGCCGACGGAACTAACTGGTTCCCGATCCTCGAGAATGCCGTTTGCGAACGTGCTCCAGATCCCAACTACTGTCCCGTGACCAACGGTGCTGTATCAGACCCAACCCAGTTCTCCTTTGATGCAGAACACGTCTACTTCGTATTCGACGAACACGAGATTGGGCCTGGTTCAGCCGGAGCCATCGAGATAATGATCCCGATTAGCGACCTCTCGGAGATACTCGACTCATAGAACAGGTGTCTGCCTTTTGCTCAGGCAGGACCCTCAGAGAGTCGACCGTGACAAGACCCTCGTCGACCATGCGGTCAAGTGCGCCGGACAGCGTGCCGGCTGCAAGCTTGACCCGGCCATCAGTGAGGGTGCGGGCACGCTTGGCAATCGCATATCCATGCAAAGGGCCCGGCATCTTTACGCTTTCGCCAATTTGCTGAGATTTCGCCAACTTGACTGACATCGGACATTTGCAGCGATTCCGGCCGACCTATAATGGCTACTTCTACACGGATAATATCAGTTATCCGTGCGTACGGACCTTGAACGGAGAGCGGCCCGCCTGAAAGCCGCTGTCGTGCGCCAGCGGCTTGCCAGGGAAAACGACATGGTTTGTCAGTGGATGCGCCATCGGCTGTCGGTGGAAGTCCACAAAGCGTGAGATCCACCAAGGATAGAAATCGGATGCGTTCTTAAGATTCGTGTGTGGCGCACCCGTTTATCCACGCCCAAGTCAGAATCGGTTCTGAGCATGTGCACTCCAGTTGAAGATCCATAGCGAAGTCGACACACACTTGGCTATCGGTCGCCAACTCTCCCGACCCGCAATTATCGTTGTTGAAGGTATGGCCGGCCATTCCATCTACGCATATTTGTTAGAGTATGCGTATGCCCAATCGAACTGTGTATCTACCTGATGATCTCGATGAAGCAAGCCGTCGGCTCAAGCTCAATCTGTCGCACGTTGTCCAGCAGGCGATTCGCGATTTGGCAGCCGAGCGCGACCCGCTCGACGTTGAGGCCGAGATCGAGGCCGCCTCGCTCCGGGCTAGGGCTTTAGGTATCGACTGGTCTGACTTCTCACTAGCCGAATCCCGCGATGGTGCCCAAGAACGATGATCGTCGTCGACGCGAATGTCGCCATAGCGGTACTCAATTCGAACGATCCGTTCCACAAGAGTGCTGTAGAGCGATGCATTCGCGCTCGAGAGGTTTCAATCCTCAACCTCACACGTGCCGAGGCGTTAATCCACCCGACAAAGGCTGGCGTTGTCGAACAGGCAGCAACCGCACTCGAAGCGCTCGACTTTGTGACACATCCCGTGAGCGATGACGTTGCTGACCAGGCGCGTCTCCTACGAGCCGCCTACGGAAACCGCAACTTCCCGATCATCGACGCAATGGTGGTCGCCTTCGGCTTAGTCCACGACATGACCATCGTCACCGCAGACGCGAAGTGGCCTGCGATCGCGGATGTCAACCTCGAGGTACTTAGACCTGATTGAAGGTTTCAGGCCCCCCGTGACGGCAGCTGCAATGAGGGGTCATCTACTATGGATTGGGTTAGTCCCTCGGCAATCTCGTTGTTTAGCCACACAACCTGTGTCGCGAGTAGCCGCCAAGTGCGCAACCTCTTTCAGAGGACGCGGATGGGGTCCTGGCCTTTCCAGTCGATCGAAGCGTTGCGCACCATGTCGTAGAAGTCGACAAGGCCGGGGCTGTCGTGATAGATCTCGACCAAGTGTCCGAGTTCTGCCCGGGCATCGTGCATGGCGAATGCGGTCGCTCCGGCTTCGGCGTAGAGCGCTTCGGGCCAACCGTGTGTGGTCAGTTGTTCCTGAGCGGAGGAAACGTCATCGACGTAGAACGCCATGTGGTGTACGCCTTGTTTAGGGCCGATCCGCTCTGCGTGGGCGTGGTGTTCGCACAACAGCTCCACCATCATCGGACCCCACTGGCCATATGCCGACGAGTGGTCGAACACAGCGTCGACACCGTGCATACGACTTGCGCGCACCTGAATGTGATGGCGCACAAAGAACGGACCAGCGCCGCGTTCCACGCACGAGGTCGCCGCCGCGACGACATCGTCGACGGCGTACGCGATCTGTACAGGTCCTCGCAACTGACGCCAGATGCTGTTCATCAGATCGTGTCGATCGTGACCACGATCTGAAGCTTCTTCTCAGTCGGCCATCGGAGATCGGTCGTGATGAGGCGGTCAACCTTGCCGAAGGCCGAGGTTGCGATCACGAGCGCATCGGGTAGCCGGAGGGCACGATGGCGAGATCGGAGTCGAGCGGGTTCGATGGCAATTTCTGGGTTGAGGTCGCTGAACCATGGTGGGCCGCGTCGGCATTGAGGAATCCGATGAAGACGCCAGCGTCGAGGTGGATCAGTCCCATTCAGCGCGTAGATCGTCGAGTTCATTTTGGTTAAAGACGCCAGTAAGTGCGCCGGCGAGTTCGGCCACGACGTCGCCTTCGCGCTCCAGGATGACTCGTCCTGCTCCGTCGGCGTGTGCAAAGACACGGTCGCCGACTTCGAGCCCAGCGTTACGCAGAGCTTCGACGGGGATGGTGATCTGATGCTTTGAGCTAACCTTAGATGCCCCTCGTCGGCGTTTCTTTACTGTTGACATCAATGTAAGGGTAGCGACGCAGGGTCTTGAGACCAAGGTCGAACTGATCGGCTATTGCCGGAGAAGAACCTGCCGCGATTGGTGTTCGCAGACCAAGGTCTCGGATTCGCTTGGTCACGGCCCAGGTGTTAACCCCGTGTATTGCGGCGATCTCAATGTTGCTGAATCCGTGATTGGGGTGGCGCTGAAGCTCGGTAGGCGTGACCGTTAGCGGAGTATGTCGCTACCGGCCTGGCTGAGCCGCAGCTCGAAGCCGGTCTGTGCACCGTTTGTGGATTGGGCTTCGTCGAGCTGCTCGTCGTGTCGCCAGATCCATACACGCACATCGCTTAGCCACTCCCCCACGTTCAACGCGTCGTTCACGCGTTTGCGCACAAACTGAGCTTCAGAAAGTGACGCCAGCTCAACATCGATGACTTTGCCCATGCGTTTGCGCAGGCCGCCTGCTATCTCGGGTGCGAGCCGAAGCGATTCGGCAACGGCCTCAGAGGTCGTGTCGTCGAGGTCTCGATGAGCTTGACGCTCGCTCTGCCGGCGCTGTTTACGTGCCGCCTTCTTGCGCTGTTGCTTATTGAGGAGCCCGCTCGGAACAGGCTCGGGGGATTCGCTCACCGCCAAAGCCTAGGCTCCCAACGTGACGACACCTTTCCCGACCGAACTTGCGTCTAAGATCGGCGAACTACGCAACCGTCACCAACGCCGGGCCAGTCTGCGAAGGAAAGTCCGGTGACTCGTTCATACGCTTCGATGTAGCGGGCCGTGGTTGCTTCGGTCGCATCGGCTGGCAGCGTCGGCGGCGGGTACGTCTTGGCCCAGTCGAGGGTCTCTAGGAAGTCGCGAACCGGTTGTTTATCAAACGATGGCGGAGTCGCTCCCGGCTCCCACGCTTCGGCAGGCCAGAAGCGTGACGAATCCGGCGTGAGCATTTCGTCGGCAACGACCAATTCCCCATTCACGTGGCCCAACTCAAACTTGGTGTCGGCGATGATGATGCCTCGCTCGCGAGCAAAGGCTGCACCTCTTTTATAGAGCGCGAGCGACAGGTCACGAGCTTGCTCGGCGAGATCACCACCCAGAATTTCCACCGCATGGTCAAAGGTGATGTTCTCGTCGTGAAGACCGTCTTCGGCTTTGGTCGATGGCGTGAATACAGGCTCTGGAAGCTCGCTCGCTTCGAGTAGATCCTCGGGCATCTGGGTTCCGTGCATGGTTCCCGAGCGTTGGTATTCCTTCCAGGCCGATCCGGTGATGTAGCCGCGGACGATGCACTCGACGGGCAACATGTCGGCCTTGTGGGTCAACATCACACGACCCGCTAAATCCGGCACCGCTGCAGCTGCTGGCACGTCGTGAACATCGGTCGAAATCAGGTGACTTGGGGCTAGGTCGCGCAGTTGATCAAACCAAAAGGCGGAGATGGCCGTGAGCACCCGGCCCTTATGCAGGACAGGTTCGTTCATGACAATATCGAACGCCGACAGCCGGTCGCTTGTGATCATGAGGTACCGGTTGTCTCCGGCGTCGTAAATGTCTCGGACCTTGCCCGAATACACATGAGGAAGGTCGACAACGTAGGCAGGCTCTCGCATCACGCGACCTTATTCGGTCGCCCTGCCTTTGCGTGCGACCCAAACTGACCAGCCGATCACTTCGCGATCGCGCTCTCTAGCGATCCGCCAGTCAGCCTGCTCAGCAATCCACTGCTCGGCTCGCTGCCCTGGGTTGGTCTGGCGCCATTGTTCGGCCGCAACCGCAGTCCGGTCAAGGTAATCATCCCAACCTGCGTCGTCTGGATCCACCCGGTGAAACGGGATCAGAGAGTGCTTGGCCAGCGTTGCCGCCATGTCGTCGATCGTGTCTATCGCTCCAAACTGCCGGGAGACAGCGCCGCTATCGGCCTGGAGATGCAGCCTCGGTGCACCGATCACTGCAACACCGCCAGGCTCGAGATGGTTGGCCAAGGCACGGGCAGTGCCCGAAAAGTCATGCCAGATCCATTCGGCACCCAAGCAAAAGGCAACATCGGGTTGTTGGCCGGGGGCATAGTCGCGTGCCTCCCCGAGGACCCACTGAATGACCGCGTCGGGAGCGCGACTTTGACTTGTGGCCAGCGCGCCAGCGATCATCCAGGGTGAAAGATCAATACCTTCGGCCGTAACTCCCCCAGCACCGCACTCCCGTGGCGATTCTTTGCCGGGCAACGCCGAAGTGCGCTCCGCGCAGCGGACCAGTACTTCGCCGTAGCCGCATGCAACGTCGTACAGGTGCTCCCCGCCGCTCAGTGCAACCGCATCAATCACTTCATCGAGTTCGGCGTCGGTCATCGGATTGCAGATCTGCATCGAGTGATGCAGCGCCTCGAACACTTCGAATCGTTTCGCGACGTCCGCGATGTCGGTCCCGGGCCGAACCAGGATCAGCGGATCAAGGTCGGGAGCGCCATGGGCCATCAGGAATCGAGAAGAGCTGCTGCTTCGAGAGCGGCGTAGGTGAAGATCAAGTCAGCGCCGGCGCGCCGGAATGCCGTGAGGCTTTCGAGAAGGCATGTGTCGTAGTCGAGCCAACCGTTAGCCGCAGCGGCTTTCAGCATCGCGAACTCGCCACTCACCTGGTACGTGGTCACCGGCAATGTGGTGTTCTCTCGGAAGTCACGGATGACATCGAGATACGGCATGCCGGGCTTGACCATGACCCAGTCGGCGCCCTCGAGTTCGTCGAGGCGGAGCTCGCGCAGCGCTTCGCGGCGATTCGCAGGATCCATTTGGTAGGTCTTCTTGTCGCCGCCCTTAGGCTCAGAATCGAGTGCCTCGCGGAACGGGCCGTAGAAGCCGCTCGCATATTTGGCGCAATAACTATTGATGAGTACGTGTTCGTAACCGGCAGCGTCGAGAGCAGAACGTATTGCCCCAATGCGACCGTCCATCATGTCGCTTGGCGCAACAACATCGGTTCCCGCCTCGGCCTGGGCGACAGCCATTGCGGCAAGAATCTCCACACTTTCGTCGTTCACGATCTGTCCGTCGACGACCACACCATCGTGACCATCGGAGCTATAGGGATCAAGGGCGACATCAGTGATGACCATGAGCCCAGGCACCGCAGCTTTGATCTCGCGCACCGCTCGCAGGTTCACATTCTCTGGATTGGTCGAGTGGGTCCCGTGGGTGTCTTTTTGAGATTCAGGCAGTGCGGGAAAGAGTGCAATTCCAGGCACTCCCGCCTCGGCGACGGTTTCGCAGTGTTTGACCATGAGGTCAAGAGAGAGCCGGGAATGGCCCGGCATCGAAGCGATCGGTGTTGACTCGCCCTCACCCTCCTGCACGAAGACTGGCAAAATCAGGTTGTCGACCCGCAGGTGTGACTCTCTGGCCATAGCTCGTACGGCTGCGGTACTGCGATTGCGTCGGGGCCGTTGCTGCATGTCATCACGGTAGCCGACCCGCTAATCCCGCCAACGTGAACGCTCTCTGCGTTCGCACAAGGGGTGCTCCTGGTTCATCTGCTCGCACAGGTCCGGGTTCGTTGCTAGGTTCCAGCAGGTGGAGATGGGAGCGGGCGCGGTCGACGACAGGCTCCGTGACCTCGTCGACGATCTGCATCGCAAGCTGCCATCATCTGATGGGATCGTGATCCTGCCGGAACCGGTCTCGGTCAAGGCGACAACTCGTCATTACACCGCAGGAGTCCCCCTGTGGCTTACGTTTGTGGCACTCACGGTCCTTCTCGTGCTGCTTGGTTTTGCGGTCGTGCAGCCTTGGGACGAGGAGTGTCCATTCCGCGGCGAGCTCTGCAAGATCGCGGCCGTCGACCTCGACGACCTTCAGCGCCAGATCCCCGACTCCGAACTGCTCGTGGTGCTGCCGGACCTGCCTCTGATCGACCTACAGGGCGACATGACAGCTGGAGACCTGTTCGCCATGGAACGATTCTCTCATGTCGACTTTGCGGCACTCATCTCGCCCGACGACATTCAAACACTGCTCGACGACACGTAGCGACTGGGCCGCCCTGACCCAATAGTGTGCAGGCATGGAGTTGTACGAGGCCATGCGCACCAATCCGTCGTGCCGCTATTTCACCAACGAGCCGGTCGAGTCAGCCACGTTACATCGGATCTTTGATCACGCCCGCTTTGCATCATCGGGGGGCAATCGCCAGGGCTGGCGCACAATCGTAGTTACTGATCCTGGCCTCAAAGCCAAGATTGCTGGTCTGCACGCCCGCCAGTGGGACGTGTACCTGCAACACGCTCGCAAAGGCGTCGTTGGCTACCAGACAACGGATTCTGAGCAACGCATGGATAGCTACAACCCCGCTCAACAACGCCTCACGCGTACCGATGACTTTACGACCGCGCTCGCCGACGTGCCCGCCCTGCTCATATGTTGCGTAGAGCTTTGGACGCTTGCGGTCACCGATCAGAATCTTGACCGCCAGAGCATCGTGGGGGGCGGATCGTTGTACACCTTTGTTCAAAATGTGCTGCTTGGCTGTCGCAACGAAGGCCTGGGTTCTGCGCTAACAACGCTGCTCGCCGCCGAAGAAGCCGCCGTAGTGGAACTGCTGGGCCTCCCCGACGAGGTAGCCGTAGGTGCCCTCATTGCGGTTGGTTGGCCGGTCCCCGAGAAGCAGTACACCAAGCTGACTCGCAAGCCCGTCGAAGAAGTCGTATTCCATAACTACTACGGCAACCCGTTTGTTGGTGAAGCGGGCGCCTGAGCAGCCACTTGGTCGCGCCGGACAGCCACTACGGTGACCAAGTGGCTCTGTTGACCGCTGTCCAGCGAGGCGTTTCCCAATGTGGCTTTCCTCGCCTTGTCGGTACCGACG
>Ga0209828_1004005_pt1 | contig 10838 bp, 7 predicted proteins | sample MaitaG_FD_187429 | JGI IMG/M metagenome (GOLD analysis project Ga0209828, IMG submission 187429) | Marine algal microbial communities from Maine, USA - Maine_Asex2 metaG (SPAdes) (version 2) | ecosystem: Host-associated > Algae > Red algae > Unclassified | place: Maine, USA | collected 2015-01-05
AGGCAGCGGGGCGGCGGCTGGAACGTCCGCGTCGACGTGCGGCCAGTGTGGCGGCGCAGGTGCCGTCCGCCAGGTGCGGCAGTCGATTCTTGGCCAGATGGTCTCGACGGCAACGTGCCCGGTCTGCGTCGGGACCGGCGAGATCATCGCTGATCCGTGCGTCGACTGTGAGGGCGACGGCCGTCTCATCACCGACAAGACATACACCATCGATATCCCAGCCGGTGTCGACAGCGGTTCGACGCTGCGGCTCACCGGGCGAGGCGCCGTCGGTATTCGCGGTGGGGGCTTCGGCGACCTCTACGTCCAGATCCGAGTTCGTCCGCACGAGCGTCTTTGGCGCGAAGGCAACGACCTCATCGACGAGTTCCACATCCCGGTTTCGATGGCGACTCTCGGCGGGCACCTCAAGTACGAGACGCTCGAAGGCGAAGAGGATCTCGTCATTCCAGCCGGCACCCAAAGCGGCCGCGTATTTCGACTGCGTGGCAACGGCGTTCCCAGTGTGCGGGGGAGAGGCCGCGGCGATTTGCTCGTGCGCATCGCCGTGGACACACCGACCGAGCTCACCGCTGACCAGTCCGAGCTCATGCGGCTTTTTGCCGAAGCTCGGGGTGAAGAGGTTGCGCCAGCTGGCAAAGGTTTCTTCGACCGCATCAAGTCAGCCTTCACCTGATGCCAGGCGCCGATGCTCTCCATGCGGCGCTAGCTCTCGCCCGTCAGTCGGGTCCTCATACTTTCGTTGATGATGTCGAGGCGCCGGTGTTGTCCGAGCCGGATCACCGCCACCTCGAACGGTCGCTTCGGCTTCGTGAGGGTGATGCTCTCACGGTGGCTGACGGACGCGGTCGGTGGCGGAGCTGTCGTTTCGGCGACTCCCTTGAACTCATCGGCGAGGTGGTCGACGTTCCGCGTTTCGAGCCGGAGGTCGCGGTCGGCTTTGCGCTCGTAAAGGGTGGGCGACCCGAGACGATTGTGCAGAAGCTGACCGAGCTCGGCGCCGACCGCATCGTCCCATTTCAGGCTGAGCGGTCCGTCGTTGTTTGGGACGACGCCAAGGTGCACAAGAATGCCGCCCGCCTCGATCGGGTGGCCCGCGAGGCGGCGATGCAGAGCCATCGGGCGTGGCTGCCGGTCATCGAACCGGTTGCGGCGTTCACCGACCTTGCCGTTCGCCCGAACGTTGTTCGCGCTGATCTCGTCGGCGACCCGCCGCAACTCGGGCAGTTCGTGCTTGTCGGACCCGAGGGCGGTTGGAGCGACGAGGAACGAAAAGCCGTAGTCGCAAGTTCACTCTTCGCGCCACACGTTTTGCGATCAGAAACCGCCGCGATCAGCGCTGGTACGTTGCTCATCGCGGCCCGTTGGAGGTATCTCGGAGGCTGACCGGTGGAAACGATGTTCTTCGTTCCGTCAGAATGCTGCATTTCGAGCCGTTTCAGTTGTTCTTTCGACTATCGGTCGAAGCTGTTACGGATTTGGAAATATGTGAAAAGCGGCTCTATCGTACGAACGCTGTGTGGTCATAAGGTGGCAATGGGACCACGGGGTGCAGCTTTCAACCTGGCTGGATGTAATTGTTGGGTACAAATATGAGGTCATTGTGGAACTGAGCGCAGAAGCCAGAGCTGACATGGAGACGAACTACATTCGTCGCGTCGGCTCCCGTCTCCGCACCATCCGTCGACAGAAGCGAATGTCGCTTCAGGAAGTGGAAGCGCGTTCAGCGAAAGAGTTCAAGGCCTCGGTGCTCGGGGCCTACGAGCGAGGCGAACGAGCGATCTCGGTGCCGCGCCTGCAACGACTGGCATCGTTCTACAACGTCCCGGTTGACCAGCTGTTGCCGACGAACGAAGAAGACTTCGGCGTGAACGAGGCCGCGGTTGTCGATATCGCTGGCCGGCCGCGTCGCCGAGGGCCAGTCACGATCGACCTCGCCCGCCTTGAGCGGCTCACGGGCCCTGAGGCCGACATGCTGACTCGCTACCTGACCACGATTCAGGTGCATCGCCAAGATTTCAACGGACGCATGCTCACCGTTCGGCTCGACGACCTGCGGGCGATCGCGTGCATTCTCGGAGTTCGCCCTGATGGGGCCGTCGGCCGGTTGTCCGACCTGGGCCTCGCCTACTCGCGTTAATCCGCAAGCGGCTTTGCGCCGGTGCCCCCTTGGGGCCACCGGCGTCAGCAGCGTTACGAGCGCTGATCGATTGGGACGAAGTCGCGCCTGGCTGAGCCGGTGTAGGCCTGGCGAGGTCGAGCGATCCGGCTTTCCTGTTCGAGCATCTCGTTCCAGTGGGCCAACCAGCCGGACGTTCGGGGAATCGCGAACATCACGGTGAACATGTCGGTCGGGATACCGAGGGCCTGGTAGATGAGGCCCGAGTAGAAGTCGACGTTCGGGTATAGCTTGCGCTCGATGAAGTAGTCGTCGGCCAATGCGTACTCTTCGAGCTTCAGGGCAATGTCGAGTAGCGGGCTCGAGCCGGTGACCTCAAACACCTTGTCGGCGTGTTCCTTGATGATTGTGGCCCTCGGGTCGTAGTTCTTGTACACCCGGTGGCCGAATCCCATGAGCCGGCCTTCGCCGCGCTTGACTGCGTCGACGAAATCGTCGACTTGGTCGTAGCTGCCGATCTCGTTGAGCATCTTGAGTACGGCTTCGTTTGCGCCGCCGTGACGCGGGCCATACAACGCGGCAGCCGCTGCGGCGACGGCGCTATAGGGGTCGGCGTGGGCCGATCCCACGACTCGGGCCGCGGTTGTGGAGCAGTTCTGCTCGTGGTCGGCGTGAAGAATGAACAGAATGTCGAGGGCCCGGGCAAGCACTGGGTCGCCGCGGTACTTCGGCTCGGCCACTTTGTACATCATCGACAAGAAGTTCGTCGCAAAGTCGAGGTCATTGTCGGGGAAGACGAACGGCATGCCGTCGCCAAAGCGGGCTGCGGCCGCGGCCATCGTCGGCATCTTCGCGATCATGCGGGTCATCTGCAGCTGGCGATTGGCCGGGTCTTCGATTTCTTTGGCCTCGGGGTAGAAGGTCGACAGCGCCGCGACGGTGCTGATCAACATCCCCATCGGGTGGGCGTCGTAGTGGAACGACTCCATGAAACGTTTGCGGAAGTTCTCGTGGATGAACGTGTGGTGCGTGATGTCGTGGACCCAGCTGTCGTACTGCTGCTGGTTGGGGAGTTCGCCATTGATGAGGAGGTAGGCGACTTCGAGGTACGTCGACTCTTTCGCAAGCTGTTCGATCGGGTAGCCGCGGTATTGCAGATCGCCTTCGGCTCCATCGATGAACGTGATGTCGCTTTTGGTCGCCGCGGTCGTCGTGAAGCCGGGGTCAAGGAACCAGAGCCCAGGGAGGAGCTTCTGCCACTCCTTGGCGCTGACGGCACCGTCGACGATTGGGACCTCGACCGATTCACCGGTTCGGTTGTCGGTGATCGTTATCGATTCGGGCACGCGTGATTCCTCCTGGCAGTTGGACTGCCATCAGTTCAAGTTCGTTCTGAGCGCCCCTCCGCCTCAGTGCGGAGCGTCCGCGCCTGCATGGATGGCCGGTACTACGCGGCGGTCCGTGCATCTCGCAGGCTAACGCACGATTGCCCCTCTAGGAGAACGGTGGGTCTTACCGCGGACCTCTTGAACTCCGCGGGCGTGCGGCCTGGGACGTTTTCGCTTTGCGAAAATCTCTGTGAGTGCAGACTTGCGAAGCAAGTCAAACGACGTGGGTCTTACCGCGGACCTCTTGAACTCCGCGGGCGTGCGGCCTGGGACGTTTTTCGCTTTGCGAAAAACTCTGTGAGTGCAGACTTGCGAAGCAAGTCAAACGACGTGAGGGTTCGAGTTGGTAATCGCCGGTCTCAGCGATGGCTACAGCGGGATGTTGTCGTGACGCCGACGGGGCAAGCGCTCCCGTTTCGATGCCAAGACGTTGAGCGCCGCGGCCACTCGCTGCCGCGTTTCGGCGGGGTCGATCACTGCATCGATTGAACCGCGTTCGGCTGCTCGGTACGGGTTGAGAAGCCGTTCCTCGTAGTCGGCTTCGAGTTGGGCTCGTTCGGTTTCGTCGGCGTTTCGATGGAGGATTTCGATCGCGCCTTTGGCGCCCATGACGGCGATCTCGGCACTGGGCCAGGCGTAAGCAACGTCGTTGCCCATCGGCTTCGAGTCCATGACGATGTAGGCGCCGCCGTACGACTTCCGCAGGGTGACCGAGATGCGGGGCACCGTTGCTCGGGCGTAAGCGAACGCGAGTTGGGCACCGTGGCGGATCATGCCGCGCCACTCAAGGTCCTTGCCGGGCTGGAACCCGGGCGTGTCGACGAGGGTCAGGATTGGCAGGTTGAACGCGTCGCAGAATGACACGAAGCGGGCGCCTTTGTGCGACGCGGCGATGTTTAACGTGCCGGCGAGAATCTGGGGCTGGTTCGCAACCACACCGACGGCATGACCGCCGATCGTGGCGAATCCCGTCACGAGGTTGCCGGCCCACCGGGGTCGGAGCTCAAGAAATGACTCGGGGTCCGCGATGCGTTCGATGACCGCGCGCACGTCGTAGCTGCCCGTCGGCGTCTTCGGCACGATGTCGTTGAGCGTTGGGTCGGAGTCATCAGGCGACACATCGATGGGCGTCAGCGGCGGCAGTGCGGTGTTGTCGGATGGTAGGTACGACAACATGTCGGCAACGATGTCGAGTGCATGTTCGATCGATTCGGCCCGCGCCGACGTGAGGCCGCTGGTTGTCGCATGGATGTCGGCGCCGCCAAGCGCCTCGGTTTCGATCGGTTCGCCGGTGTACGCCTCGACCATGCCCGGACCGCTGACGAAGGCGTAGGACTCGTCGATCATGATCACCTGATCGGCAATACCGAGCAGCAGCGCGGAACCGGTAACGACTGCGCCGCTCACGATGAACAGCAGTGGCACGTGTCCGGAGCACTGCACCATGGCTCGCGCTGCTCGGCCCCAGCCATGGGCCGCACCGATTCCTTCGCGTATGTCAGCCCCGGACGAGCTGGCGATAAGGATCAACGGCAGGCGTTTCTCGAGCGCGAGTGAACAGGCGGCCTCGAGACTCTCGGATACTGCCTCGCTGAGGGCCGCGAGGTGATCGCCAGCGTCGAGGCGGCACATCACGACCGTGCGGTCATCGATGCGACCGATCGACACTGCCGGCCCCGGCACCCGAGCTCGCACCGTCACCGCGGTCGGATCGAGCGCGCCGACATCGGCGGGCGGGCGGGTGGGCGAGTTGATATCGGTCATGTCAGGGGTAGTCATAGGGCGTATCGGCGGACTTCGGAAAGATACCGGCTGCTCGGTCACTCGGGGGAGCGGTTAAGGAGTCGGACCGGTCTCGATGTTTGGGAGGTAGACGCCGACGGGCGATGCCGCACCGGCTTGGGCCGCGCTTCGGACGATGTCGATAACCGCCCGGGCCGGAACCGACGGTGATGAGTTACTCGGCAGGGCGAGGCCGACCCGGCGGCGGTTGATCCCCTGGACTGGCACACCGACGACGCTATCGGAGTCGGGGACCGCGGTCGCTGGGAGCAGACCCGCGTCGTGGCCACCGACGATCAGCGCACCGATCAACCGAATGCCGTCAACCTGGGTCGAGGGCGTCAGGCTCAACCCGTGGCGAGCAAACTCGAAGTCGAGCTCATCACGGAATGGCGTGTTCTGGGGCGGCAAGATGAGCGGCACGCCTTCGAGCTCGCCGGGGGTGACGGTGGCTTGTTTGGCGAGGGCATGGCCGGGCTGGGTCACGAGGAGGACGTCTTCTTCGAAGAGCGGCTCGATCTCGACGCCGGGAAGGTCGACGGGGAGGCTGACGACGCCGGCATCGAGGCCGTTGCCGTTGACGAGCGACAGGATGGTGCTGGTTGGCGCTTCTGTGACCGCAAGGGTGACGCGGGGGAGCTCGACCTCGATGATGCCGAGCACGAGCGACACCAGCCATCGGGCCGTCGATGCAATGACACCAATTCGTACGTCGCCGATGATGTCGTCTTCCATGGCGGCGAGATCCGATGGGATCGACTGCATCTCGTTCATGATGTTGCGGGCCCGCGCGGCGACCGCCTCGCCGTCGGTCGTCAGCTCCTTCGTGCGGCGATCGATGAGCTGGGTGCCGAGTTCGGCCTCGAGCCGTGACACCCGGGTCGAGACGTTGGATTGCACCGTGTGAAGGGCCTCGGCCGCAGATGAGAACGACCCGAACTCAACAACGGCGAGGAGGGCTTCGAGCTGACGAATATCCATCGTGTCCTTCGGTGCGGTTGGGCCCTCGTCGGCGCCGTCGTCGGCGCCGTGCGTGGCGCCTGGGGCGTCGCCGTGGTTTCGACAGAGCTGTGAGTTTCGACAGGGCGCCGTTGATATTCGCTCAGGCGAATGTGAAAAGAAGCGCTATCTCATTGAAAGATACTCGATATCTACGTTTGCTGCTTGGCAAAGCTTGTGCACAGATTCACAATGGGTTCACAAAGACGTTGCGAAGGCATCCCCCCCGAAGCCACCAACGTCTGTTCCGAGGATCAGGTCCCCCCCAAGGATTCTCGAGAACCGCAAAGAGAAGAGATCGGCCCCCCGCCGATCTCTTCTCCGCTTTTCGGGCGACGTCAGGCGTCGATGGCCAGGTTGTCTGCGGTCAGGTTGTTAGCGCCGACGCAGCTTGAATGCGGCTCCCGCACCGAGCATCAAAATGATGGCGGCGGCGATTCCGGCGAACAACACCCGGGTGCGGCCGACTTCCTCAGCGTCAACGATCAGTTGACGGGCCGCTGCGGATCGTTCGACGGTCGCGGCTCCGTCGGCTTGGCGAAAGGCATCCCGCGCGGCGCGAAGCTCGGCTTCGGGCTCAGCTCGAAGCAAACCGACGCGGGTAAAGAAGCTGCGCTCGGCGTCGACGGTCTCGGTGGCGTCGGCGAGCGTTTGGAGATTCGTTTGCCGGTCGGCGATTTCGGCCATCGCAACATCGACGGTTGCCGGTTGTGTCCAGGCCGGCGCGGCCGTTCCGATGTCGGCAGCCGATGCTTCGAGGACGGTTCGGGCTTCGGCAATTGCCGTCAGCTGCTCGCGTTCGGCCGCGGTGAACGAGGCCAGGTTCGCGAAGTCCGATGCGAACCGGGCGGTCTCGAAGCGCTCTTCGGCTTCAGGTGACAACGCGATATCGAGCTCGTCTGCGAGCAGTTGCCCCGCGTCGCGGTCGTCGAGCGCGGCGACGGCCAAACCGGTGAGGTCGGTCGCAGTAGTGAAGTCCCAATGGGTCAAGCGTTGGCGGATGCCGAGCGGCGGCCCCCAGGTTCCACCCGACGCCACCAACTGCGAGTACGCCTCGTGCGCCGCCTTGCGTTCCAACAACTCGCCACTCGTGTCTCGGCTGAAGACGTACTCGACCAAGAGTTGCTGGGCCTGCTGCGACCCACCGCGCCACTCGACAGTGTCGAGGAATCGACGCGCCGTCGCCGGGCCGCTCGCGATTTCAGGCTCACCGTCGCCGACAAAGGGAATCTCACGGTCGAGGAGGACGTCGACAACGTCCGCGAGGCCGTCGACGCCAATCTCTTCGCTCAGTGCTCGCATGACCCACCAGGCCGCGTTGTAGTGGTACTTCTCGAACTCTGGCTGATCCTCGCGGTCGCGAAGCTGGGCGGCGTAGGGCCATTCCTGCAGCGGTCGAGCGACGGTTGCGTCGAGGTCCGGCCGGGTTGGATGCAATGTCGAAGGGTCGGCGCTCGCGTTCACCGCCGCGAGTGCTCGACTCGAAAACTCTTCAGCGAGGCCTTCGATGATCCAGCGCTCTTCGCTGAGTTCGCCATTGAGCCAAGCGTGGGAGAGTTCGTGGAGCACGATCTTGTCGTCGAGGTTCTCGCCAATTTCGATCACGCCGTCGGTGTAGGTACCGCCGTAACCCTCGAGGTAGGGCGAGACCGTTTCGACGACGATGAGCTTCTTGTCGAGGGGCCACGGTTCGCCGATGAGGTCTTCGAGCACTGGCAGGTCGGTTTCAATCGTTTCGGCGACGAAGTCGGCCCATGCCGGATCGTCAGGCCACGACCGGACTTCGGCGGTGTTGTCGCCGAATTGCACAACCTCGGCGACGAGTCCATCGTCGTTGCGGGCAAACATCGTTGCGACAAACTCGCTCGGGTCTTCGATAGCGAGCGCTTCAAGCCGTCGCCCGCCGTCCTCGGTCACGACCGAGAGCTCGTCGCCTTGTTCGCCGAGCAGGTCGATGTCGAAGCCACTCGGGATGTCGACCCGCACGTTCGTGGTTACTGGATCACAGCATGCGATGATCGGAAACTTGATGTAGGAGGGGCTGACGCGCACAATCGCATCGTCTCGCACCGCGCCGCTCGGCAGGCGCCACGACACTTCGAGGGTGATCGTCTGCTGGTAGTTCAGGTTGCGGGGCAGGCGGATGTTGATGATCTCAAACGTTGTTTCGTCGGCAATCGGCTCGCGTGTCACGGTGAGCGACTGTCCATTGGCCGTTGCGGCGACATCGGTCGCCTCGGTAAGTACGGCAAACGAGAACGTCTCAAACCAGTACGAGCGGGTGTACGTGGCGAAGTATTCGGTCGGTTTCACGTTCGTGAGAACGAAGGTCGCCGCAACGTCGACGACACCGGCTTCGGGCTGTGGTGAGTAGACCTTGTCGGAAGTGATCGCCAGGCCGTCGCCTGCTGCCGCGGCCGGCACGCTGACGGCGAGCGCCGCAATGGTCAGAAGTACGGTCGCGAGAAACCAACGGCCGAGTCGGTTCGTCTGTGGAGTCAATGCAACGACGCTAGAACGGGCTGGACTTCGACGGAATCGTGGCAGCGAGTTCATCGGCGGTCGGGTTGTACGGCTTGCGGGCGACGTCGGGCAATAGTTCGCTGATCGCAGTCATGATCGTGGCCGTGTTCTCTCGGGCTTGGTCGGTGTCGAGGAGCACGAGTGGCTCACCGATCGTGGCCGATACCTCGGGCCGGTTCGTCGGGTCGAACGATGGAAGGCTCGCGTTGCGGGGCCACACCTTCTCGGTGCCCCAGAGCCCGATCGGTACGACGGGGGAACCGGTGGTCGCGGCGAGCCGAGCGATACCCGGTCGGCCGACGAGGGTCGGCTCGAAAAACGCTTCGCCGCGTGGGATTGTCCCTTGCGGCAGTATGACGACCAGCTCGCCGGCATCAAGGGCCCGGGCCGCTTGGCGCAGCGGCGCCGCCGAGCCGGAACCGCGGTCGACGGGGATGACCCCAAGCGCGTCGAGGAGCCGACCGGCGAGCGGAAGATCGAAGAGTTCCTGCTTCGCCATAAAGCGGGCGGGCCGACCGATCTTGGCGAGGATGAGGGCCAGGACCAGCGGATCGAAATAGCTGCGGTGGTTCGCCGCAAGGAGTGCACCGCCCGTGGTCGGTATGTTCTCGATGCCGCCGAGATCGAAGTCGGCAGCTGCGGCCATGATCGGCGGCACAATCGGTAGTAACGCCTCTTGCAGCTCGATCCCGGCGAGACGCGGCGTGCTCGCACCGGCGGCGAACGATTCGACCGGCCAGCCGCGGGCTGCTGCGGTGAGGCGGAGGCGGGCGTCGGGGTTGACGGCGATTGGATTGCCGACGAGTTCGAGCATGGGGACGTCGTAGGTGCTGTCGGAGTACGCCCACGACTCATCGAGGTCGACGTCGTTCAAGCGGGCCCAGTGCGCGACGGAGCGAGCCTTTTCATCGCCCCAGACGAAAGTGCCATCGACCGAGCCGTCGTAATAGCCATGCAGCGACCGGTAGCGAGTTGCAATGACGGCATCGAAGCCAAGTTCTTCAGCCAGCCCTTCGACCAGATCGCTCGTCGAGGTGGTCGCAAGAACAAGCAGTGTGTTGTCGCGGCGGTGGCGCTCGATCTCGGCTCGGGCAAACGGCAGCACGTCGCGGCCGAGGGTCTCTGCGGCAATTCGGCCCGCACTTCTGACCGCATCGACCCGATGGCCAGCGAACAGACGCGACCCCTGGCGAGCGAGACGCATGCTGAGTGGGTCCTCGCCAAACCACTCGTAGAGCTGGAAGAACACGGATTGGACCGGCACGGTCATGTCGATCGTGCCGACATCGGCCAGGGCCTTTGCGAAGACCGGCGCGCTCGACGACGCAAGGAGCGTGCGATCGAGGTCGAAAAAGGCCGCAGTCTGGCCCTGCGATGCGGACTGTGCCGACGTGTCGGTCATGTCCGTTGCGTTCCCGCCGCGTTCACCTGCTCCAGCCTAGGGCTGGTCGCGGGTTGGGCGTGCTCGGGTGACATGGGCCGATGGGTTCGGGCCGCTCAGCTCGAATTGGTTCACGCCTCAGCGATTCAGGTCGAACGACCTTTCGCCAACAAAACGAGGTCTGAAAACATGCGAAAAGCCAATAATCGAGTCGCCATGCCCGTCCGCATGGCCCTGGCAAGTGTCATTGCTGCACTGATCGGCGTTCTGGCGTTTGCCACGGCCGCATCGGCGCAGACGTGTGCCAACGATCAAGATTGTGATGGGCTCACCGATGCCGGTGAGGCCCAGTACGGCACCGATCCGAATTTGTCGGATACCGATGGTGATGGGGTGTCGGATCTCGACGAGGTCTACACGTTCGGAACGAACCCGCTTGTCGCTCCGTGTGCGAATGATGCGGACTGCGATGGACTCACCGATGCCGGTGAGGCGCGGTATGGCACCAACCCTCGCAAACTCGATACCGATGGTGATGGGGTGTCGGACTTCGACGAGGTCTACACGTTCGGTACGAACCCCCTCGACCCGACGAATGCGGCGCCGGAACCGACCGTCGCGCCGACGGCCGAGCCAACCGCGGCCC
>Ga0209828_1004008_pt1 | contig 10831 bp, 10 predicted proteins | sample MaitaG_FD_187429 | JGI IMG/M metagenome (GOLD analysis project Ga0209828, IMG submission 187429) | Marine algal microbial communities from Maine, USA - Maine_Asex2 metaG (SPAdes) (version 2) | ecosystem: Host-associated > Algae > Red algae > Unclassified | place: Maine, USA | collected 2015-01-05
CGCGATCGACGCCTCCCCGCATCGGGACAACACCATCTTGGTCTTGTTCTCCGATCACGGTTTCCATCTCGGCGAAAAACAACGCTGGGCAAAACGAACCATCTGGGAAGACGGAGACCGAGTGCCCCTCATCGTTGCAGCGCCCGGGTACAAAGCGGGTCAGCGTACGATCAAGCCAGCCCAGCTACTCGATATCTTTCCAACCCTGCTCGAACTCACCGGCCTGCCGGCGGACCCGACCCAAGAGGGCCACTCGCTGGTTCCACTATTGACCGATCCACAGGCTGACTGGTCAAACGTGTCGTTGAGTTCGTTCGGCAAAGGCAACTACGCGGTGCGGTCCGAGCACTACCGCTACATCCGTTATCTCGATGGTTCGGAGGAGCTGTACGATCACCGCGAGGACCCGCACGAGTGGCATAATCTCGCCAAGCAAAAGGATCTAGAAGCCGTGATCGCAGAACACCGTCGCCATTTGCCCAAGAACGAAGCCGAGGTGCTGCCCGCCTCGTCCACCGGGCACAATGCCTACGATGCCGCGAGCCGATTTGTTCGCCCCTGATGTAGAGACATCGCAGGGCAAAGGATAGATCATGAGAGAGATAATTTTGATTCTGAGCCTCATCGCCGCTGGCTTGCTGGCGCAGGCAGGCGAGAGGCCAAACGTCGTATTTATATTGAGCGATGACCAGAGCTGGGGCGACTACGGCTTCATGGGGCACCCGCACCTGAAAACGCCCCACCTCGACGAGCCACGGGAAACCAATTGGGTTTGTTCGCCGGTTCCGAGTAGTCGCTTCCTGTAGACGTCGCGGTCGGGCTCTAATTTTGGCGGGAGAATTGCACAAGTTGCCTGCTCAGGGCGAAGCGATTTCAATCCCTCCTCTTCCCCAATAGTGTTGCCGCATCTCGACGTGCGACATCGACTTCAAAAATTGCCACATCGCAATGAAGGTAGCGAGAAGCGGCGGCGGAGGCCCTTCACCTTCATGGCGGATCGGTGTGGCATCATCTCCGCCTCGAACGCCCCCAGCGAATGCTGCACGGGGCCGACCTAAGGGTTGAACCAATACGGACTCACCTACATGAAGCCGTCAGTCAGATTGGGTTTTTGCCGTCTGTTCTGCGCTTCAATCCAATCGGCGACGCCGGCGCGTTTCTTGATGGCGGCGGAGGTTTTGGGTGGGACCCAGCCGTAGATTGGAATCTCGCGGTAGCCGCGTTTGCTTCTGCCGAATCCCCATTGGATGCCGCCGTAGGTCGATGGATCGCGACCATCGAGGCTGAGCCGATCGTTGAGGTAACAGGCGGCGTGCCAAGCCTCCTCAGGCGTCGGCGTCCATTTGATAATTTGTTTTACCCAGTACATCCGCAAGTTGTTGTGCATCCACCCGTCGATCAGGAACTGGCCTTGGGCCGCGTTCCAAATGTCGTCGTCGGTCTGGGCGTGGGCTAACTGGGACAAGGTGTAGGTCTTCTCGCGTTGGTCCGTGCGATGTTCGTCCAAGGTTTTGCGACCCCAAGCGGGTACGTTTTGATAGCTGCTTGGATCGTCCGAGAAACGAGCCAGATTGAAGTAGAACTCTCGCCACGTGAGCAGCTCATCAAGATACTTCCAACGAGCGGCGGCATGTAGCTCCGCTTCGTTGACGGCTTTGACAATTTCTCTGGGACCCAAAACGCCGAAGTGGAGATAGGGAGAAAGCTTGCTGGTTGAATCGGGGAGGGCTGGATTGTTACGCGTCCATTTGTAGCGAGGCACCACGAACTCGAGAGCGTGAGCCAATTGTTTTTGCGCGGACTCGCGGTCGCCGCGAAACATCGGCGACGGGGGAAGGCTCATATCGACGCCGCAACGCTTGACGATCGTGTCCAAGCGACGGTCGGAATAGCCTGCGATATCATCGTGCTCAACACAAGGGGTGCCGGTGAATTTGCGAACCGTTGGTTGCAGGTCGGTTTCTGCCGCGACGGATGCTTCGCGCAGTGGACGATGTTTAGCACGAAAGGTTTTGGTCACTTGGATGGACGTCTCGAAGCGACTCATCGGCACCGCGCAGGCCGCATCGACGGCGATCACCGGTAGCGCCAAATGCTCCGCCGCTCGATGGACGTTGGCCCGGGCCGTATAGGTCGGCATGTCGTCGGTAACAACGCAGGCCGCGGACTCGGCCAGCCGCGACAAGAGGTTGGGTTCGGGCCGATCCGGCTGGCAGATGTGACGGCAAAAACGCAGACGTCGTTTCTCCACGTGTTGTTCGAGCGATTGCGATGCTTCCAAAATAAACCGGTGAAAGCGATGCGACGCGTATTCGTGACGGTTGTCCACGCAGTGGTACACGAGGACGGGCAAGCCCACGTCGTTGCCAATCGCAACCGCAACGTCGATGATCGGATTGTCCACGCCACGTAAGGCCTGTTGCAGCCAACACAGCACGTACGTTCGTCCGGTTTTCATCTGCCGCCGGTTTAGGCGGCGCGTTCGTTGCTGCAGTGAACTGGGGAGAAATTTCATGGCCGAGTGGATCGAGTATTCACCGCTTGATGCGGCAGTAGGCCCATCTGTTCAAGACCTACGCGGGCGTGAACGTGGTTTGCTGACATACCGACTGCCCTCCAATAGAAATCGCCACTGAAGGTCCGCGGCCTTCGTGATCCCAATCCGCGTGTCCGAGACAACGTTGCGACTGGAGTCGCCGAAAAATCCTCGAACGACGTTCGGGGTTTCATCGACGATGCTATCGCCGTGACTATCGGGGCCGATGCCCATCGCTTGTGTTAGTTTGCCCGGGCCGGAACACAAATCCTGCACGTGTTGTTTGTTGCGGCGCGCTTTCATTTCTTCAATCCCGTACGTCGGTTCGATCGCTCGGATCAGCACAAATCCATTGGCGGTTTCATGCTTCGTCAAAACATTGAAGAGCCAGTGTACGCCATAGTTGAGATAAGCGTAAATGGTGCCTGGCGGTTGATCACGGACAAAATCCCTGGCCGCATTTCGAACAAAGGTCCGGCACGCTTCGTCACCAAATTCCGCGTAGGCTTCGGTTTCGACAACCCGTCCACCGGTGGTGCCCCAGAAAAATTCCGTGCCGATCAATTTGCTCGCGCAGTCGACCGGTGTTGCTTGAAAATCAGATGCGTTCCAACGCCGGCCGGCCGGCGTTGGGTTGGTGGGAGAATTCATAAGCATGGTTTGGAATGTCCGAAGAGGCGGAGTCGGGAAACCGCTCAGTCGTCATCGGCCTGGTGTTTGTCCAAGGTCAGCCACCATTGCGCGTACGGCGTGTTCTTGATCAATTTACGATTGTGGTCGACGTCGTCGTCCCACCAGGTTGGACCGCGTTCGCCCAGCGATACTTTGGCTGCGTTTACCCGTGCCCTCGCCTCTCTCAGTTCCTGCGAATCACCTGAAGCCTTGGCCGCCTTGACCGCGCGACGGGACGTCATCAACTCCTTCACCAATCGAGACGCTTCGCGTTCATCCAAGGAAGGATTAGTGCAACGCCATAGACGTTCTTTGTGCACAAAGTACCGACCGTCCGGCGTCTTCGGATAGTTCTTAGTCAATCCCACCTCTCCCCCAATATTGTAGCCGCATCTCCACGTGCGACATCGCCTTCAAAAATTGCCACATCGCTATGCAGGTAGCGAGCCGCGGCGGCGGAGGCCTTCACCTTCATGGCGGATCGGGGCATCATCTCCGCTTCGAACGTCCGTAGCGAATTCTGCACGGCGTCTGCTTTTGGACACCCTTGCCCATAAAGAGACCGAGCCAACGAAAGCGCGTCTAAGATGGCTTGATTGGCCCCTTGCCCTTTGAACGGACTCATCGGGTGCGCGGCATCGCCGAGCAGTGTCACCCGAGCGTTTGCTGGCAGCCACGCGGCCCGGAGGAGTTCACGGTCGTAGGCGGGATAGCCGGTAATTTCTGATAACGGGGTCTTGGTTAGAATGTCCGTCACGGGTTCATGCCATGACGCGCATCGACTCAGGGCTTCCTCTTTAAGCGCTTCCGCTCCAGCGCGGTTGAGATCTTTCGCCTCTTCCTCCGGCAGTGGAAAGCTAAGCTGCCACATGATCTCCGTTGCCGAAAATGGCATCATGTACATGCGCGCATTGCCGTTGGATGTTTGGAAAATCGTTTTGCCATCAACGAGTGGAGAGGGGTTTAAAATGTCCAGCTTGCAGATACCCAAAATGACGATGCAGTCCAAATACCGCAGCGGCGACAGCGTGTCGCCAATCAGTTGCGTTCGTACCGCAGAGCGAATGCCGTCGGCCCCAACCACAATATCCGCTTGCACCGTCACGCGATCCGCTCCCACCTCAAAGGTGAGGTCTACCTGCTCCTCCCCTTCATGAAAATCGATCAAGCGATGATTCCATGTCACCTGTTCATGACCGCCGAGAGTTCGAACCAGCCCCATCCGCAGGGCCTGACGGGCAATGTGCATGTTCCGCCGACGGGGAGCGGACTTCGCAGCCGGCCTTCCCTTTTTCCTCAATCCCCATTCCCCAAGGATGGTGCCGTCTTCACCGTGCACCACATGCTTCGTCGTGGCCAAGGCGCCGGGCAGACCATGGATGCCAAGGCATTTCAGGGCCCTACTCGCCTGCTGCAGGGTCAGGCCATAGCCTTGAGACCGCTGATCAAAATCTTGATCGCGTTCGAAGATGGTAAAGGGAATGCCACGGTGACGACAAGCGATCGCCAGCGCCAAGCCTCCGATCCCCCCGCCGATGATGGCCACGTTCGGGTATCGCGGATCCGGGGCCGTGGGGGTCGCAGATTCTTTCAACCCCGAACCCTGACACTCCGGACAATGTTCGATGTTCGGCACGGGTGGCTTTGGAGGAGGTTCGCCGGACTTGGCATCACGCAGGGCCCGTTGGTAGCGACGCAGAATGAGTGGAGAAGGATCCCGAGACCATTTTCCGCCACCGTGGCAGGCTGGGCAAGCCCTCCAATTCCGTAGGCTAGCGTCTTCCTCCGCCAGAGGGAATTCTATGAACTGATGCCTGTCGTCGTCGTTCGTCATTTCATTCTAAGCAACTATGCATTCTCTCTACAGGCCAGTATGGTTGTCATCAATCCTTCTCTCCCAAGCGCGTTTAAAGGATGGCGAAGCGGTGGAATCACTCCGCGCCGGACGGGTTGCGTTCCTTTCCTCTGCATGCCTCCTTGGTTCAAGGGCAGACCTTGTTCGTTCAAAAAATTTGGTTTGGTGGCGTACTCAACAGCGTCCGCTCACCGAACCAACTTCGGCCGCCATTGCTGGTGTTCGAAGCGGCGTTCGACTTCATCCGCGGCCATCGCGCGGTTGTGCAGTTTGAAGTCGAAGTAGGTGGCGTGCGGAATTTGGTCGTTGGTCCACTGCGAACGACCGAGCCAGTTGTTGATGTCGTTGATGCTCTGACAGGAAAAACCGTTGAGCTCTAGTCGGCAGCTTTCCTTGCCGTTGATGTAGAGGCGAATGCTGTCCTCGGCCTTGCTGACCACGATGGTGACGAGTTGGGGCTGGCCGAGCACGAGTGGGATGGTGCTTTCGATTTCGGCGGTCGCGACTTCGTTCACTTTGAACCCCAGTTGCTGGCGGTTCTCGTCTTTGATTTGAAAGGTCAGGTTGAGAAACTCCTCGCCGGTTCCGTCCTTCTGTCCCGCCTGGTGAATCTCGCCTCGCGAATTGTCGCCGAACGAGCACAGCCGCGCGTAGCGCCCTTCCACTCGGTTAAGCCGCACCACGAACTCAAGCGTCACTTCGGGGTGTGCCGAGAGAATATGGTTGGGCAAATCGACAAAGTCGTCGTTACCGTCCAAGGTCACGCTGCCGTCGCCGGCGAGCCGACCGCCGCCGCGTAGCAAGCCGTTCTTGCCACCAACCCGGTCGAACACGATCGAGCCTTGCCCCTCAAAGTCGTAGTGGTGGGCGAGCCCGTTGGGGACCGGGTCGGGTTTGGGGCTACACCCGGTCAGGGGCGTGAACGAGAACAGCAAAAGGACGGCGATCGGTCGGTGCAAGACCACCTCAACTAGCCACCCACTATTTATACACGCGCGGTGCAGCCAAATTCGCCTCCGTTTTTTTCTCATCGGTTCGGCGTTTCCTTTTTCCGCCGCCGGATCCATTCGGCGACCAAGTTGCGGTCGCTGACCGCTTCGAAAACACACAGGCAGAACAGTATCGCCGCCAAGACTTCGGCGGAGCTTTGCAGCGTGCGCGCCACCATGGCCGAACAGGGAAAAACAGCGGGGATCAGGCCGATCCAGATCAGCATGGAGAGCGGCAACAGCAGGCGTGCGGCGGCGGCGTGCGGGGCGAGTTCGCCGGCTTGTACGGGGATTTTCATCCAGATCAGACCAACATGGACGAACTTCGACAGGGGGCCGAAACGTGCGCCAAGCCAGCCCAGATCGAACCAATGAAAGCCGAGCAGGCCCAGCAACAAAGCGATGCCACTGGCCACACCGGGGGCGCCCGAGCGCCAGGCCACGAGGATCAGAAACAGCAGAATTGCCGCTAGAACGGCCATCCAACGGGGGGCGCGGCGGTCGAAGATCCGGGTCGCATCGGGGGCGCCGTCGGGTTCTTGCTCGGCCTTTTTGTTATTTTTGGGTTGATATACCACGATTCCTGCCTACGTAAACTCTCTCTTTGGCGTGGAAAACGCCTACATTTATCGAAGTTTAAGCTCGAAAGTAAAAAGCATGAGTTATCGCGGACCAAAAGTTAAAAAGTCTCGTCGTTTAGGCGTGGCCCTCAGTCTCAAAGCCCAACGTGGCATCGAACGTCGCCCCGGACCTCCCGGCATGCACGTTCGTTCCCGCCGTCCGAACAAGATGTCGGATTACGGCCGTCAGCTGCAGGAAAAGCAACGCCTTCGCTTCCAGTACAACGTCAGCGAGAAACAGCTGCGTAAATACTACAAAGAAGCCACCCGCCAATCCGGCGCGACCCCGGAAGTGCTCATCCAGCTGCTCGAGTCGCGTCTCGACAACCTCGTGTTGCGCGCTGGTTTCGCTCGTTCGATCCACGCTGCCCGTCAGTACGTGCGCCACGGTCACTTTAATGTGAACGGCAAGCCGGTCGACATTCCGAGCTTCCATATCAAGCCCGGCGACAATATTTCCGTACGTGAGAAGTCCAAGAAAATGGACTGCTTCGCCTACGCCCTCAGCACCACCGAACGGGTCGGCTACATCAAAACTGAAGACACCAAATTGGGTTTCACCTACAACTCCGTGCCGACCCGCGAAGAGATCACGCCGATCATCTGCGACGTGCCGGTCGTGGTCGAATACTACTCCCGCTAAGCTATCACGTTCTAAGTTAACACTCGCTAAGACGCAACCGGCGGTCCTCCGACCTGCCCTGTATTCGAAAATAAGCCCGACTCACCTCGGGCTTTTTTCGTATTCCTGACTCGATGAAAGATTCCGCCCGCGCGTTTGCGCCCGCCAACATTTCCCTGATCTTTGAAACCTATCGGGGCGCGTCGATTGAAGAGACCGGCTCGCTCGGGGTGGGTGCGACCTTGGAACGTGGGGTGGTGGCGGAGGTTCGGCGTCTAGGGAAAGGCAAGGATGTCGGCGCCGACACGGTGATCACGGTCAACGGCGAGGTCTGGGATTTTCCGACCGCGCGCGCGGTGGCCGCGTCGCTGGCACCCGAACCGGTGGCGATCGAGATTACGGCGGCGTTTCCGTTCGGCTGCGGCTTCGGCATGAGTGGCGCGAGCGCGCTCGCCGTGGCCTACGCCGTGAATGCCTTGTTCGAACTCGGCAAGACCGAACGCGAACTGGCGATGTCGGCGCACGTGGCCGAAGTGGAGCAGTCGACCGGACTCGGCGATGTCGGCGGTCAGTTTAACGGTGGCTTGATGATGAAAACCAAGCGCTTCGACCCGCTCGCGGTGGAGCGGATCAGCAGCGAGGAGATCGAGGTCTACGTGCGGGTGTTCGGTCCGATTCTGACCAGCGAGGTGATTACCAGCAAGAAGCAGTTGGCGGACATCAATGAAGCGGGTTCGGCGGCGATTTTGAGTTTGTTGGAAAACCCCAATCCATCGTTCGAGTCCTTGCTCCGGCTGTCGCGTATCTTCGCAGTGGGTTCGGGCTTGTTGCAGAGCGAAAAAGTGTCCGAGGCGATTGCCGCCGCCGAAAAAGTCGGCGGGGCCGCGAGCATGATCATGCTTGGCGAGGCGGTGGTCTCTTCTGTTCCGTTTCCCGGCGCCGAACCGGCCCGGATTGTCACCCAGGGCGTTCATTTATTGGATGACGAAGCGGCGGCGGACAAAGAGGACAACGAACTGCCGACCTCGCATCCACGACATCAGTCACTCACCCTGCGCAACCGGATTGTCGCCGGCGTCGAACGCGGCGTGACCTCGATCCACGGCTTGATCGCGCACGGACGCGGCGAGGCCTACGACTATTTGCTGGGCGAGAAGACGCATCCGTTCGCGGAGACGGCGATTGCCGAGGCGGCGCGTCTGTTGCGTTCGGCGAAGCATCCGGTGTTGTCGATCAACGGCAATGTCTGCGCGCTGGTGCCCGAACAAATGATCCGCCTGGCGCGGCTAATCGACGCCCCGCTCGAGATCAATATTTTCCACGCCTCCGACGAGCGCGAACGCGCGATGCGCGGCATGCTCGGGGAGCACGGTGCGCCGACCATTCTGATGCCGTCCCGAACCCACGCGATCGAGCACCTCGACCACAACCGCAAGTGGGTGCATCCCGAAGGCATCTACAAAGCCGATGTCGTTCTGGTTCCGCTGGAGGATGGCGACCGCTGCCAGGCCTTGGTCGCCAATGGCATCCAGGTGATCACCGTCGATCTCAACCCGCTTTCGCGCACCGCCAAGACCTCCACGGTGACCATTGTCGACAACCTCGTTCGTTGCATTCCGTTGTTGTGTGATGCGCTGGAGCAAGATGAACTCGGCGGGGCAGGGGACTACCACCACGCGGTCGTGTTGGCCGCGGCCGAACGCACGATTCGCGGCGGTTGAGCGAACAGCCAGTCTGTCGGATTATTGACGACGGTTCTGGAATCATAGGTGGATCCTACGACGTCGATGCTTTCGCCATCCGAGTTGGTTTTAATCTGGGAACGCCTTTGCAGAGATCCACGTTTTCAAGATCTCGGATACTAGGATTGAAGTCCAAGCAAACGGTAACTTGCATCTGTCCACGGGGAACATTTGTCGTAATCTGCTGCACTTTGAGGTGGGGCGCCTATTGTCGTCTGTTCTGTCTGGCGGCCGCCCTTCCACCGAAATGGCCATTCAGATATCCAAAGGCAATTTGGTTCCGCATTTGTGTTGGTGTTCGGATGCGTTTCTTCAACGCGAAGCGGATCGATATTCAGCCGAAAGCGCACCGGAAGTTTGTGTTGAGATCATGTCTCCCTCGAACTCCCCTGTGGAGATGGAACTTTAACGAAAGGCCTATTACGAAGCGGGTTGTGACGAGTTCTTTCTCGTCGACACCAAGGACTTTGTCACTTTTTTCACGCGGGAAGCGCAGCTTTCAGAGAGTCGGCGAGTACCGGGATTTCCGGGTCTAATCGAAATGTGACGCGTCGGGCGTCGCCGTATTTTCTGCCTTTACTGCGTTCAAATCGTCAAAAATTTGCTCTCGACTTGCAGACCGTTTGAGTTACAATTACCTTCTTTTTCGAAGGCTCGGTAGCCAAGTGGTAAGGCAGTGGACTGCAAATCCACCATTCGTCGGTTCGATCCCGACCCGGGCCTCCAATTTTTTCCTCCACCTAAGTTTCCCCGCGCCTCTAGTTTCCCCTCCGCCTCTAGTTTCCTCTCCGCCTCTAGTTTCCCCTCCGCCTCTAGTTTTTTCTTGGGCTCTCTTTACTTCCTGTTCGGCACGCTGCTATATCCGGCTGTATGAACATCCCCGAAGACCTCCGTTACACGAAATCCCACGAATGGGTCCGCCGCGATGGCGACCTTCTTGTGGTCGGTATCACTCACTTCGCGCAGCAGCAACTTGGCGATCTCACCTTCGTCGAACTGCCCACTGTCGGCGACACGTTCGAGGCCGAGTCCGATTTGGCCGTGGTCGAGTCGGTAAAGGCTGCGTCCGATATTTACGCCCCGGTCAACGGCACCGTTGCCGCAGTGAACGAAGAACTGGAAGACGAGCCCGAACTCATTAACCAGGATCCCTACGGCAAAGGCTGGATGTTCAAGCTCACCGCTGAAGCTGGAACCGAGGACGGCTTGCTCGACGCCGCCGCCTACGCCGAACTCGCGCCCAGCGAGGGCTAGTGTTGTCACTTTAATTTCGCCCTGTTGTTCGAAAAAGTATGTTTCGCAAGGGCAGGTCACAGCCGCACGCCGCAGGTGGCTTAGAATTCATTCTGAGTTCGTCGTGGCGGAATTCATTCCGGTCGCACGTTTTTCGACAGCTTGTGCAGTGGGATGAATGGAAGAGTCGAGGATGTAGGGGATCATCGCTCCACCGGGGCAAGCCCCATGGTGGCGTCTGCAGCGTGTGGACGATTCAGAAACGGATCATGGCTCCACGGGGACAAGCCTCGTGGTGGCCTGTTGCAACGACCCAAGGACGCACATGGACGTCCTGATTTTCGACGAACCCGTTCCGTACGCCGACGCGCTCGCTTTGCAGGAGCGCTTACTGGCCCGGCGCATTGCCGACGAGATACCGGACACGCTCGTCGTTCTCGAACACCCTTCCGTCATCACCCTCGGCCGCCGCGGTCGGCGCGACTTTCTTCTGGTCTCCGACGCCGAACTCGAACGGCGCGGCGTGGCCCTCGTTCACTCAAGCCGCGGCGGCGATGTGACT
>Ga0209828_1004009_pt1 | contig 10830 bp, 7 predicted proteins | sample MaitaG_FD_187429 | JGI IMG/M metagenome (GOLD analysis project Ga0209828, IMG submission 187429) | Marine algal microbial communities from Maine, USA - Maine_Asex2 metaG (SPAdes) (version 2) | ecosystem: Host-associated > Algae > Red algae > Unclassified | place: Maine, USA | collected 2015-01-05
ATATTTGCCCCCGCCGCCGATGTCACGGGCGATGGGCAAGTAAACGTGTCTGACGCACTCTTGGTCGCACAATGTGCCACTGGCATCAACAACATCGGCTGCCCCGGGTAGTCCGGGTAGTCCGCTTGCTCGCTTTGCTCGCCGCTGTTTTGTGGCTACGAATCTGCGGTCCCCTCGGGTCGTGTGCCGTCGGGTAGTCCGCTTGCTCGCTTCGCTCGCCGCTGTTTTGTGGCTACGAATCTACGGTCCCCTCGGGTCGTGTGCCGTCGGGTAGTCCGCTTGCTCGCTTCGCTCGCCGCTGTTTTGTGGTTACGAATCTGCGGTCCCTTCGGGTCGTGTGCCGTCGGGTGGTCCGCTTGCTCGCTTCGCTCGGCGCTGTTTTGTGGTTACGAATCTGCGGTCCCTTCGGGTCGTGTGCCGTCGGGTGGTCCGCTTGCTCGCTTCGCTCGCCGCTGTTTTGTGGCTAGGCGTCTGCCGTCCCTCTAAGTGCTCATCCTGCTTTTTCTGGTGGCTGGTCTGGGGTTCGCGCAGACTGGGTTAACCGGCGACGATGTTAACCATGCGGCCGGGGATGACGATGACCTTCTTGGGTGGGTTGCCGCCGAGCGTTCGGACCACGTTCTCGTCGGCTAATGCTGCGGCTTCGATGGTGTCGTTGTCGGCACCGGCAGACACCGTGACTCGGCCGCGGACCTTGCCGTTGACCTGCACCGGGTATTCAACCTGATCGTCGATCAGCATGTCAGGATCGGCGGTTGGGAACTGCGCATAAGTAATGGTGTCGGTATGCCCGAGGCGATGCCACAAGTCCTCGGCGATGTGCGGCGCGAGCGGCCCCAGCATCAGCACCATATTCTCAACGACCTGTCGGGGAGCCGCGTCGAGTTTGGTCAGCTCGTTGTTGAGCTCGACAAGTTTGGCGATTGCAGTATTGAACCGAAGGTTGTTCATCTCGGTAGACACCGCATCGATGGTCTTATGCATCGAACGCAGGATGGTGTCATCGTTGCACTCTTCGACAATCACGAGTTCGCCGGTTTCTTCGTCGACGACATTGCGCCAGAAGCGCTGCAAGAAGCGGTACATGCCCACGACGTCTCGGGTTTCCCAAGGGCGTGACTGGTCAAGCGGTCCCATCGCCATCTCGTACAATCGCAACGTGTCTGCGCCGTAGCTGTCGTACATATCGTCGGGCGACACCGAGTTCTTCTTGCTCTTGCCCATCTTGCCGGTTTCAACCGAAACCGGTTCGCCCTTATAGGTGAACGTGCCATCATCGTGTGACTCGACGTCGAGCGCATCCACGTAGATCTCACGCTCGTCCTTGTACGCATCGGCCAGGATGTAACCCTGGTTGAACAGCCGGGCGAAGGGCTCCTTGGAACTGACGTGACCGAGGTCGAAAAGGACCTTGTGCCAGAAGCGTGAGTAGAGCAGGTGCAGCACCGCGTGCTCCACGCCACCAACATAGAGATCAACACCACCGGGGTGGTCGGCGCGCACCTGGGTCTGGGGGCCCATCCAATATTCCTCGACTTCGCGATCAACAAAGCGGTCGCTGTTCGTAGGGTCCAGATAGCGCATCTCGTACCAGCATGAACCTGCCCACTGCGGCATCACGTTGGTGTCACGGGTGTACATCTGGGGGCCATCGCCCAGGTCCAGCTCCACATTGACCCAATCGGTCAGGCGGCCGAGTGGGCTTTCGGGTTCGGTGTCGCCGTCGTCGGGGTCGAACGTTCGTGGCGCGAAACTGTCGGTCTCGGGCAGCAGCACCGGCAGCATGTGGGCCGGGATGGTGTGGGGGTTGCCGTCGGCGTCGTAGACGATCGGGAAGGGTTCGCCCCAATAACGCTGGCGACTGAACAACCAGTCACGCAGCTTGTAGTTCACGGTTGCGTTGCCGTGCCCGTTGGCTTCGAGCCACTCATTAGTTGCGGTCACGGCCGAAGCAATATCGCTCGTGCCATTCAAGTCGAGTGACTCGTTCGCCGACTGCACGTAGGGGGCGTCGCCGGTATATGCGGCCGGCCAGGTGCTGGTGTCCAGCGAAGGCTCAATGCCGTGCTCGCCAAACCACTCGGCGCTGGGCTCCTGGATTGCCGGGATGGGCAGTCCGAACTTGCGAGCGAATTCGAAGTCACGTTGATCACCGCATGGCACGGCCATGATGGCACCGGTGCCGTATCCCATGAGCACGTAGTCAGCAATCCAGATCGGTACCTGCTGGCCAGTAACCGGGTTGGTTGCGGTCGCTCCAATCGACACGCCGGTCTTCTCCCGAGTGTCATCGGTGCGATCAATGTCGTTCTTTGCAGCTGCTGTCTCGCGGTAAGCGGCCACTGCGTCAGCTTGATCGGGGGTGGTGAGTTCGTCGACCAACGGGTGCTCTGGGGCGAGCACCATGAAGGTGGCACCGAACAACGTGTCGGGGCGGGTAGTGAACACCGTGATTGGACCGGCTTCGCTTGCGAAATGGACCGTGGCGCCTTCGGATCGACCAATCCAGTTGCGCTGCATGGCCTTGATGGCATCGGTCCAGTCGAGGAGCTCTAGGTCGTCGGCTAGCCGGTCGGCGTACTTCGTGATGCGCATCATCCACTGGCGCATGTTGCGTTTGAAGACCGGGAAGTTCCCGCGATCGCTGCGGTTGTCGGCGGTGACTTCTTCGTTGGCAACCACGGTGCCAAGACCAGGACACCAGTTGACCGGCGCGTGAGCCACATAAGCCAAGCGGTGATTGTCGACGGTGTGGGCCCGTTCAGCAGCTGATAGGTCGGCCCAAGACCGGCCAGCGTGGTCGCCATCGACGGCGCGTTCGCCTGACTCGAACTGAGCAATCAAGTCGGCGATCGGGCGTGCCTTGTCTTGGTCGTCGTCGTACCAGGCCTCGAAGATCTCGCGGAAGATCCACTGGGTCCATTTGTAGTAGTCGGGGTCGGTCGTCGAAATGCTTCGACGCTGATCGTGGCTGAGACCAAGCCGGTGCAACTGTCGGCGCATGTTGGCAATCGCAGCGTCAGTGGAGACCGAAGGGTGCTCACCGGTGGCTACCGAATGCTGCTCAGCCGGCAAGCCGAAGGCATCGAAGCCCATGGTGTAACAGACGTTGCGGCCGAGCATGCGGTGGAAGCGGCTGTAAACGTCGGTGCCGATGAAGCCGAGCGGGTGCCCCACGTGCAGGCCGCTGCCCGATGGGTACGGAAACATGTCGAGCACGAAAAGCTTGTCGCCCCGGCCCTCGAGCGCAGCCGGGTCACCGAGTGGGCCGGCCGGGTTCGGGGTCTCAAACGTGTTGTTCTCGTCCCAAGTTGCTTGCCAGCGCAGCTCGATCTCTCGGGCCAACTCTGCGGTGTAGCGCCATGCTGGGGTTTCAGGTGTTTGGGCGTCTGCCATGGCGGACAAGCCTAGAAGCCAAGCCCGAGCCACCGGCTCTATTTCGGTTGAACCGGAGAGAAATTGGCCAAGGCGAGCAGGAGCTCGTGGCGTTGCGGGTCGGTCAGGTGGCGACGAGCGCCGAAGTCGGCTGAGACTCCTTCGACCCAAGCCGCGAACGCTTGCACTTTGTCCGACGTCGTCAGTAACTCGCCCAGTGTTTGCTGTTGGATACGGATGGTGAACACGATCCAGCCCTCGGCTAACCGGCGGAGCGTCTGGCGTTCGCTACGGACATAGACACGGCTGGCCGCATCGGGGCTCGCGATGATCGTCTCGGTCTCTGGCCGGTCTGGCTGATGCAGCGCCGGGTTGGTCATCAGAAACCAGTTACGCCGCCATACCGGTCGCTCGGTGAGCTGATCGAAGAGTCGGTCGACCCGGTCGGTGATGCGAGGGTCATAGTCGTTGACCGGTCCATGGACCGCGGCGATGTGCTTGCCGACCTTGTCCCGCAGATGCCAGCGAGTTGGGAAACACAGACAACTGGCATCGAGGTGCCAGCCGTCGGGGTGCCGCGTGAGAAGGCAGAGGTCTTCTTGTACCGAACGACTCGCCCGTTCAATGGGGTGCACCGAGTCGTCGGGTTCAGCCCCGACCAGCTCCGCCAGTGCTGCTCCCGCAGTCTCCGAGGCGCTCGTGGTGTGCAGCACCGCGCTGGGCTTGTTGGTCAGCAGGTCATGCTTCAACCCGAGATCGCGGTCGAAGTCATCGTCGGCGATGAGCCACGGGCGCGTCCCTAGCGCTCGAGTGCCCATCGCAACCGGATGTGCTTTGGGATCAAGCGACAGCTCATCGAACCAGTCATTGTGCACCCCCAACCGTACTCCGACAGAAGAGGACACGTACCTGGTACACGTCCCCTGCGAGAGGACACGTACCTGGTACATGTCCTCTTTGGACTCGGGGGCTGCGAGTCGGTCTCCGGGCTATTCGCTGAACTTCACCATGCCGCCGCCATCGAGCACGATGGCCTGTCCGGTGATCCAGCGTCCGCTATCGGCTGCGAGCCAGCACGCTGCCGCCGCCATGTCTTCGACCTCGCCAAGTCGCTTCAGCGGATACATCTGAGCAACCTGTTCGCCCTTGTCGCCCTCCCACAAGAACTGCGATAGGTCGGTCTTGACGAGTCCGGGACACAACGCATTCACCCGTACCTGGGGGCCGAGTTCAGCTCCGAGCTGCTTGGTTAGGTGGATGAGGGCTGACTTGGAGATGTCGTAGACCCCAATGTGGGGATGAGTCCCGAAGCCGCCAACGGAGCTGATGTTGATGACGACGCCGCCTTTCTCCTTCATGTGTGAATTCCAGCAGAGCTGGGTGAACACAAGCGGCGCAGTCAGATTGACTTCGAACGTCTTATTCCAGCGAGGCAAGTCAGCCTCGATCACGGGGCCGCTGTAGGGGCCGGTTCCCGCATTGTTGACCAAGATGTCGACCCCGCCGAGTCGCTCCACACATGCAGCGACAACTCGCTCGGCATCCTCGGGCTTGCCGACATGTCCTGCTTCCCACAAACAGCCGAGCTCGTTGGCGGTTTCTTCGCACGACTCCGCGCTGCGGCTCGTAATCATGACCTGGGCGCCTGACTCGATAAATGCCTTGGCGATTGCTTTGCCGATACCGCGTGAGCCGCCTGTGATCAGCGCAGTCTTTCCATCAAGTCGAAGATCCATGAGATCACCGTAGTTGGTGAGAGGAAACGCTTACCAGGTACGAGTTTCGAAACGTGTCCTAGGCTTTGGCCATGTTGATACGCCCGCACGATGCCGGTTCACATGAAGGTCAATGGCGTGATTTCGTAGCGAAGCAAGGTTTTGGCCACTTTGCCGTAAGCGGTGCGGGGGTGGTGCCGGTAGTTGTACCGACGCAGTTCGTCCTGCTCGAAGATCAGGTCGTCTTTCATCTGGCAAAGCCCAATCCAGTGTTCGGAGCACTCCAGGCAACGCCACAGGCCGTACTCAGCATCGCTGGCGACTGGGCCTACATTCCGGGCGCGTGGAAGGCGATCGGCGACGAGGATCCTTCGCTGGGTATTCCGACCACGTACTACGGCGCCGTGCAGCTAATTGGATCAGTTGTGGTGACCGATGAGATCGAGGAGATCGCTGCGATTCTTCGGACACAACTCGCCGATGTGGAACCCGACGGCGGACTACAAGACCCGCTCGTGCACGACAAAAGCTTCAAGGCGATACGTGGGTTACGACTGTCGATCGACGACGTTCGCTCCAAGTTCAAGTACGGCGGCAACGCCGATGCCGCTCACCGGGCCGCGGCCGCCGAGCGTCTCCGCTCGCGCGGTGGACCTGGTGACCTTGCAGCAGCCGAACGAGTGCGGACTGACTAGGTAGCGCAAGCCCTGAACCCGCTCGCTCTGCAGCTCGAGGCTTTCCTTGCGCCAGGCTCTCGAGAACCACGGTCGAGAACCACGGTCGAGAACCACGGTCGAGAACCACGGTCTCACCGACGACGCAGGCCGCGGCGGCAGAGAGCCTGAGGCAGAGAGCCTGAGGCAGAGAGCCTGAGGCAGAGACCATGGGAGTTGGTCAGCGATGCTAAACCATGGTGATGAATTCTCTTCGTGACCTTTGGCGTGCCGGCGAAACGACACTTGGACATTGGGCATCACTCCCAAGTTCGATGGCGTCTGAGGCACTTGCTCGAACCGGCGTGTCCTACGTGTGCTGTGACAATCAGCATGGACTGATTGACTACGCCGCAAGCGTGGGAATGATTCAGGGGATTATCTCGGGCGGTAGCAACCCAATCGCCCGGGCACCGTGGAACGAACCCGGCATCATTGGCAAGCTCCTCGATGCTGGCGCTCAAGGTGTGATCGTGCCGATGGTGAACACTGCGGGCGAGGCACAGGCCGCGGTCTCGGCGTGCCAGTACCCGCCGCTCGGCGCTCGCAGTTGGGGTCCAGCAGGTGCAGCGCCGCGACTCCCAGACTACTTCGTGGCGTCGCGGGATCAGGTGGCAACCATCGTGATGGTTGAGACCGCAGAGGCCCTTGGAAATGTCGATGAGATCGTGAGCACGCCAGGTGTCGACGCGGTATACGTGGGGCCTGCGGACCTGTCAATCAGCTTGGGCCTGACCCCGAAGAACAACGACGACTCAGCCGTCTTTGTCGAGGCACTCGACGCCATCGTTGCGGCCTGTCAGAACGCCGGTGTCGTGCCGGGTATCCATTGCAACGGAGCCCTCACGCCACGCCGGCTCGAGCAGGGCTTCAGAATGATCACCGTGAGCTCCGACATGGTGGCCATGGGTGTCGGCCTCAAGGTCGAGCTCGCGAAAGCCCGAGGCGAAGGCGGCGGCGACGGCACCGCTATGTACTGACCTCGTCGGGCACACTCGGCAACAAAGCTGAGGGTCGGCGAAACTGTCGCACCTCTCGACCATGATGGGTGCGTGGCAACAAGGCGTTACGGCACCATCGTGCGACATCTCACCGAAGACCCAACTTGCGCAGTCGAGCTCGCGCAGAAACTCGACGATCAAGTCTTGGTTCACCTTGCCGCAGCACTAGGCGACGAGACTCGTCGGCGGGCGCTCGAACAAGGTGATCAACAGGCGGTGATCGACGAAGGGTTCGACCACGGGTTTGGTCGCGATGGGCTCGGGGTTTTGCCTTATCTCGAGGGCCCGTACATCGTGTGTCCGGGTGCCATGGTCTCCAAGCGCAAGGGCAATCACCAATGCCGTTTTGTGTCGGTCAACGACACCTGGATTTGGGATTCTCACGAACTCGTATACGAAGAGAAGCGATCGTCGCCCGGTGCCGACGAAGGGTTTCGGGCGATAGCCCTTTTACCTCCGATCGAAGGCATGAAGCTCGACGTGGTGAGCGGCAAAGCCCGATCAGGTCAACACCAGGTCGACCTAGTGGTGTCCTTTGCCGTGCGCAAAGGCGACTTGGTCGAAGTCAGCCAGCGCAACGTGGCGGCGATCAGGTCCCACGCCAACTAGATTGGCCGTGGGGGCCAGCGACTGTCTCCTTCGGTCTGCAGATCGAAGTTCAGGCATCCGAGATGGCCGTGTTGCTTCGAGCTTCCATGGACCGATCAGCCAATACCGGTCTAGACAGCGACAAGTTCCTGGACCGTCGCCGAGGCACGACATGTCGCGAGTGCAGCGTCGATGATGGCTCGCAGTACCAAAGGATCACTGCCGTCCTGTGTGCTGAGTTCGACGACCGGAATGTTTCGTTCGCAGGTCAAGGACCCTGCAGCGCAACCAACAAGTTTGACTCGGTACTCAAACGGCGACTGATCAAGCCGTTGGCGAATCTCGCGGCCAAGCGCAGTCGCCGAAGCCGGGGCCCCGCCGTTGGCATCGGGCCGGAATCGCACCACGACCTCTACGTCGAGGGTCGATGCAAGATCGATGAGCTGCTCTGCGACATCGATCACCAGATTGGCCCGCCAGTCGACGAGAGCAAGTTGCAAGGTACGAGTCTCGGCGGCACGGAGTGCGCCATGGTCGGATTCGACCTCGACGCCGAGCACGGTTTCGCTACGCGATGAGAATGCGCCATCGGGGTTCACGTCTTCGATGCTGGCAATCGCCACGACAGCTTCGGTGTCGGTGGCGACCTGCGCGAACAACGCAGGTGAGATGGCCGTGATCGGCCGAGCGAGGGATCGATGACCACTGATCACCATGACCCGAGCCAGGGCCGAAGCGCTCTCAAGTCCATTCAGCACGATCGGCCGGCCCATGGCGGACAGCGCCAAGACTCGGTGGTCCATAGCAACGTGGTCGTGCCGCGGAGCATGAACCGCAGCAAGTGTCGGGGCATAGGGGGTACCACTTGGGGCAGGTGAATCAGTGATGCTCGCAGCGTCTGCATTCGCATCGGGGTCATGTCCACTTGCTGATACGTAGTCAGCTGAACCGCTAGCTGACGCGTGGTCGGCTGAACCGTTGACCGTGGCGTTGAGCGGTAACGATGAAGCGGTGAGGTCGATCTCCTCGGCCGTGGGGCCATCGTGATGTTCCACGCTGTTGCTCCAGCCGCCGTCGCTCAGCATCAGGTGCTGATCGGATGCCTTGAGCGGTTCGCTTCGATGGCTGACCATGACCACCGTGGTGTGATTGCTGATTCGGCGAAGCGTATTCAGGACAAGCATGCTGTTTTTCACGTCGAGACCTGCGGTTGGTTCATCGAGTAGCAGGACTCCGGGTTCACGGAGCAAGGCACGGGCAATCGCCATGCGTCGAAGCTGCCCGCCAGACAACATGTGTTTGCCGCTGCCGACTTCGGTATCGAGTCCTTTAGGGAGTTCCCTCACCAGCTCAAGCAGCCCAGCCCGTTCACAGGATTCAAGGAGTCGTTTGGCGCTCACGTCTTCGAGACCAAGTAGCAAGTTCTCACTTAGCGTGCCGGTAAAGAGCACCGGTTCTTGAGGGACAAGGGCGATCGCTTCTTGGACGCTCGAGAACCGTGTCGCGTTGATGTCTTGACCGTCGATGGAAACCGTGCCCGTGCTTGGCACGTCGAGGCCGAGCAAAAGACGCAACAATGTAGTTTTACCTGCGCCGCTGGGCCCCGTTATGACCGTGAGCGACCGGCCAGTGATCAGGCCGGTTAGAGCCCGAAGCGTTGGCGCATCGTCGTTGCTATAGGAGAAGCTGACGTTGTCGAGCAAGATGTTGCCGTTGGAGACCCGAAGCGCAGGACCGTCGTGACGTGGATCGATCATGGGCGCATCGAGTACGTCGGCGATGCGCTCTAGGTTGACCAGACCGGTTCGGTAGCTACTGACGATCTTGGTGTATGCCTGGAACGGGGCGTAGGTCTTTTTGGCAACGCCGATGAAGGCGGTGAGCGTGCCAAGGCTTAATGCTCCTGCAGCAACCTCACCGGTGCCGCTCAGGGCGCCACTTTCGATGATGCGCCAGCCCCCGATGGCGTACACCGCTGCGATACCAAAGGCAGTACACAACGAGATCACCGCGCTAATCGACGCAGTGGTGTGCTTCTTGACAATCTTGGCATCTTCGCTGGCCGCAGCAGTGTCGTTGATGCCCTGCGCTGCCCAATCCTGGCCACCGACCGAAGCGACATTGTTCCAACCATCGATGGCTTCCTTTACCGCCGAGGTGTGTGTTGCCTCGCGTGAGCGTGCTTCGTGAGTCTGACGCTGGAGCCGACGTTGCAGCAATCCGCTGACCGTCGATTGCAAAGGTATTACGGCCAAGACAACCAACGCCAACAGCGGGTCAATCATGAACATGTACACGAGCGGGAAGACAGCTCGCACGGTGTTCGAGATGACCCGGATGATCACGTTTTGAGTGAAACTGCGCAAGCCTTTGGAGTCGGCGAGACACCGATCAAGCAGATCGCCAGAGTTAAATCGCCGGCGTTCGTCAAGCGACATCTGCATTGCGGCCTCGGCCAAATCACGCCGCGCTGCTTGCACGACGTGGCGACCCATGTGGGCGGCAACGATGGTGTGCACGTAGCCAACGACCGTTTTTGCCACGGCGAGGATGGCCATCACTATGGCGATGATCACAATTGATCGAACGTCGTTCTGGGTGAGCTCGATCCCGAACAAGGTGCGATCGCGCCCACTGGAGCCGCTGAGCAAGTCGACCACCATGCCCACCAGGATCGGGCCCAAGAATGGCAGCAAGTCCTTAACAAGCCGTAGCCCAAGATTGGTTGCGAAGAGGCCTTTGCGTTCGGCAAGGAGGCGGACCATGATCCGCACGGGAGCGCGCCCGTTTGACTTTGCTGGATCGTCGGTCACGGCGGTTTCGTCCGCTTCAGTTACGGTCATTGAGAGCGATGGTGGCCAGGTTTGGCAGCCCGCTTTTTCTCCTGCACTACTCCATCGTTGCCGCTCGCCGTCCGAGAGGCAACGACCCGGGTAGAATTGACTACTGCGCCTTGGATACGCCTAAAGCCCTATGCACTCCAAAAAGACGACGAGAAGTGGCCTACGGACCGCCGTAGCGGTGGGTTGTGGCATGGCCCTTGCCGGACTGATATGGCTTGCGGTGTTGCAAGTTGGGCGTGATTCGACCACCACCGTGGCGACGGCTGAGCGGGCTTTGCCGACAGTTCTGGTCGTGCCAGCGGGATCACAACCTGAAGAGGTTGGCCAACCCGAAGATGTGGCGCCCGAAGATGGGGCGCCCGGACCCGGCCCCGATTCCGAAAACCCCGAGGGCGCCCCGCCAGAATCCGATGCGCCTGCGCCTTTGGAAGCGGACCCGGACGCCGCGACGGAACTGACCGACCAAGCCTCTATTTTGGCCCCGTGGGTCGATTTCGACTCTCGAGTGCTCCTGGAGTTCGATCTCGAGACAGGGTCGGCGGAGTTCTCAGCGGTTGCGCTCAACGAGGACCTGGATCGCCTTCTGATCGCCGAT
>Ga0209828_1004014_pt1 | contig 10823 bp, 9 predicted proteins | sample MaitaG_FD_187429 | JGI IMG/M metagenome (GOLD analysis project Ga0209828, IMG submission 187429) | Marine algal microbial communities from Maine, USA - Maine_Asex2 metaG (SPAdes) (version 2) | ecosystem: Host-associated > Algae > Red algae > Unclassified | place: Maine, USA | collected 2015-01-05
TAGGTGTGGAGGCTAGAAAACAGGATGACGCGCCGGCGGTGTCGGATCCGGTCTGGGGGCGGGTGGTAGTCCGGGGGACTGTAGGTGTGGAGGCTAGAAAACAGGATGAGGCGCCCGCGGCGCCGAATCCGGACTACCCCTTTACAGAGCCGGCGAGCAGGCCGCGCACGAAGTAGCGCTGCAGCGAGAAGAACACGACGAGCGGCACGAAGGCCTGCACGAAAGCTCCGGCAGTGAGTAGGTGTTCGGTTCGGCCAAAGTCGCCTGCCAAGTTTGCGATGCGCATGGTGGTCGGGAAAACGTTTGGGTCGCCTCCGCTCAGCATCGTTGCTGCAATCAGATAGTCGTTCCAGGTCCAGAGGAACTGGAAGATGGCGAAGGCGGCGAGGGCCGGAATCGACAGCGGTAGAACCAGCTTTACAAAGGTCTTGAAGTGATCTGCGCCATCGACCCGCGCTGATTCGAACAGCTCCTTCGGTAGTTGCGAGATGTAGTTGTGCAGCAAGAAGATAGAGAACGGCATTGCAAAGCCAGTATGGGTCAGCACGACAGCCCAAGGTGAGCCCGCTAGATCGAGTGCGGGTATGAGCGAGACCGTGCGTTCGCTGAAAGGGATCGTGAGATGTGCCCCTCCAATGTACGTTCGCAGCAAGGGGATCAGTGCTACCTGTAGGGGGATCGATAGCAGCGATACGGTTGTAATGAAGAGTACTTTGCGGCCCTTGAAGTCGATCCAGGCAAAGGCGTACGCAGCAAAGGCGGCAAACGCGATAGGCAGGATGGTCGCTGGAATTGCAATGGCGAGTGACCCAATCAGGGACTGGAGCATTCCACTGTTGGCGTCGCTCGACAGTACCGTTTGATAGTTGTCGAGCGTTGAGAATCCTGGGGTGTCGGGATCGCTCAGGAGGTTCCAGAAGCCGGAATTTCGCTGGTTCGTCTTGCTGCGAAATGAGTTGGCGAAAAGACTGAGGCTGGGGATCGTCCACAGTGCCACGATGACCCAAAGCGCCCAGAGCGGCACGTCGGTGAGTTTGCGATAAACCCGGTCAACTCGCGAGTTGGAGGTCTTCGTTGGGGCAGTCACTACACAGCCTCCTTCTGCATCTGGCGGATGTTAAATATCAGAATCGGGGCCACCGTCACCAAGATGGTCACCGCAATTGCTGAGCCGGTGCCTCGGTCCTGATTCTGGAAGGACTCAGTGAAAAAGTCGTTGGCCAACACGTTCGTGCCGAAGTTGCCACCGGTGCTCACCTTGACGATGTCGAAGACTTTTGCCACGCCCACCACAGTGGCGGTGACAACAACGCCGACGGTCGGGAGGATTTGGGGTAGCACGACCCGGAAGAACTGTTGCGAGTCGTCGGCCCCGTCGATTTTGGCTGCTTCAACAAGCTCGGAAGGCACCGCTTTGATAGCTGCGGACAGAATCACCATGGCAAATCCGGCCTGGATCCAGATGAGGATCACCATCAGGAACACGTTGTTAAAGGGCGGATGCTCGCGGAATGCCACGGTGTCAGCAATGACTCCGCCATCGACGTACCTGAATCCACCGAGGCTGCGCCGCGCAAGCTCCACCAGCAGATACAGCAGCGCCAACCCGGTCGCTACGTAGCCAGCAAAGCCCTTGGAGGTCTGGATCCGCTGATAGGCCTGATAAGCGGCGGTCAAAAGGAGCGCTGCCAGTAGGACAAGGACGAGTATGCGTGGCCAGCCTGACTGGCTGAGGTTGCCAATCCGTATCCAGATCGCGTTGAGCACGCCGGTCTGGTTCTTGCTGATGTTGCGGGGCTGATACTGGAATCGCCATATGATCGATGCACCAACAAACGACACCGCCATAGGCATAAAGATCAGCGATTTGGCAGTCGACTCCAGCCTTCCGGCGCGCTCAGCTAGTACAGCAACGACGAGTCCGATAATTGTGGAAGCAAAGGTGACCGTAAGCACCCACCACAAGGTGTTGCTGAAGGTGCCCCGGATCACGGAGAACGCAGCGAAGAGAACCAGGAAAGCGCCCAGAACGCTTGGCCCGATCGACCCGCCGGATTGTTCAAAGCCTGGTTCGCTGTGACGGATCTTGTGGATCGAGGCGCCGACCAGCAGCCCCACGACGATGAACACAATTCCGTAGATGAACAATTGACTGGTGAAGATGTCGGTCCAGTTGGACAGGTCAATGAATGCTTCGCTTGCCAGGAGATTCTCGAAATTGTCGAGGCCAACAAAGTCTTCGGACTCTCGATCGAGCAGCGATGTGTAGATCGTTCGGATTGCGGGAATGACCAGGTTGGCGGACAAGAAGATCAAGGCGGGGCCTAGAAAGATCGTGGCTCTCGCTCTACGGTTGAACTCCGCGATCTCACCAGGGCTGCGCTCACCCGGCCATCCATATCGAACCGCGATAAGCCCCAGTGGAACCAGTATCGCGAGCCGGGTGACGGCTAGGGATCCCATTCCGAGGTCGTCGGGGACAAGCCATCCGCCGATGAGCGAGCCGATTGCTGCACCCATGAGAGCCCGCTGGATTGGAAATTTTGTGAGCGTTCCGATGGCGATTCCAACGGCTGCGCCAATAGCGGCCCACAGCGCAACGGCAACCAGAGATGTGTCCGGCCGCAAAGAAAACTGCAGATTGCTGGCCACAATCCATCCGCCGACGAGCGCTGGCACGACCGCGCCGACGATACGCAGCGCACGGTTCTGTCCCACGGCGCCTGTGGCAGCGCCCGCGAGTCCGCCCAGAACCAGCCCGGCCACAGGCCACTCGATATGACCGAGCACACCGTTGCCGATCGCAAAAAGGTCAGGGTCGCCGATGTCTTGCAGGATGCCAATCAGATTGGCGTCGTCGAGAACGAACGGTTCGCCGTCATCTGTGGCCAAGGTGTAGGTATCGCCGGAAAGGAGCGCCCCGACCGTTCGATTTCCGCGCAGTAGGCCGAACCCTGCAGCGCCAGCAAGAGCACCGGTCAGAGCGCGGTATCGATACCAGTTGTTGCTCGCTTGTGAAACCAGCATGTTGCTGCCGACAAATAACACGGTGCTGGCAACCAGAACGATCACGATTGTCAGGGCAGTCCATCCGAGCCGACCGAGTTGCCCGGTGTTGTTGGAAGCAAATAGCAAAAGCACGAAGAGAGCGCCGAGAACTACAGATCCGCCGATAGCCGTCCAGTTTCGCGGTGTCCGATCGATGTGATCCGCCTTGGCCGCGTCTGTCGCCGTGTCGTTCACGACCGTGGTCTTCACAACATTCCCCCTGCGTGTGTCGATGGCTAAAGACAAACGGGGCGGCGGTCGAGTGACCGCCGCCCCGTCATTAGATGATTCAACGCACGTGCGGGAGCTCCGAGAAGCTGTCACGCAAGTGCGCTTGGGTAACAGCTTGGTTAGCTGTCTTCGGGCCAGCTGGCATCGATTGTTGCGGCAGCGTCGGCAACGGTCTTGTCACCGTTGACCATTGCTGTGCCTTCGGTCCAGAAGGTGCCAGCGCCGACGTCGGCAGGCATCAAGTCTGACGCATCGAAGCGAAGGACTTCGGCATCGGCCAGAATGTCCTGGAACGAGAGTTCAATTGGCTCCCACAGACTGCGGTCGATGTTCTGGTTCGCGGTGTTGAAACCAGACAAGAAGCCGTCGCCGCCAGCAGATGCTTTCTGAGCCATCTGTCGTTCGTTGGCGAATTCAGCCGAACCGAGGTAGTCCATGACGGCCCATACTGCTGGATCGTCCTTGAATGCGCCAGCCAAGGTGCCAGCGGCCAGGACTGGGCGACCCGTGGTGCCTTCTGGGAAGTAGAAGACGTCGACGGCGCCTTCGCTGCCGTCAGCGGCTGGAGTGCCTTCTGGGAAGAAGGAACTAAAGAACGATGCCTGGCGGTGCATCATGCAGTCGCCGTTTACCAACGGTTCTCCGTTGGCTTGGAAAGCGGTCGAAGCAATGGTTCCGCCGTCGGCGTAAACCATTCCCTCGGTATTCCATACATCGAGCACGGTTTGCATGACGCTGCTGACTTCTTCGCTTGCAAAGTCAAGGTCGCCGCTTACCCAGGCGTCGTACTGCTCAGGGCTATAGGTGCGCAGCATCATGTCTTCGACCCAGTCGGTGAAGGTCCAGCCCGTTGCTTGGCCAGATTCGATTCCGATGCAGAACGGTGTGTTGCCGTCGGCGATCATCTGATCAGCGAGTGCAAAAAGTTCGTCGAGTGTGTTCGGAATTTCGTAGCCATTGGCTTCGAACCGGGCCGGTTGGTACCAGACGAGTGACTTCAGGTCGCTCTTGTTCGGTACGCCATATTGGGCTCCGTCGACGAGCCCAAAGCCCATCGCTGCGTCGTTCCAGCTTTCGCGGACCGAAGCTTCGACGTCGGCAGGTAGTGCCAGCACATCGCCAGCGCGGGCGAAGTCAGCAAGCTTGCCGGGTTGCGGAAAGATCGAGATGTCTGGTGGATTGCCAGCCTCGAGCTGCACATTGATCTCAGCTTCCCAGTCGGCCGAACCGGTGTAGAAGATGGTCATGTCGTTGGCGTCAGCGAACACATTGAGTGCGTCCTGCAACGCAGATGCCTCGTTGGGTGAGCGCTCAGGTCCAGTAATGCGAACCGCTGTGCCAGCCAATGGGTTGGTTCCAGCATCGGCACCAGCTGCAGCTGCTGCTGCGGCCTCGGCTTCGGCCTGAGCATCGTTAGCGGCTGCTGCTTCGGCCTTCGCTGCATCGATTTCTGCCTGTGCGTCGGCTTTGGCTGCATCGACCTGGGCCTGCACATCAGCCTTAGCGGCTTCGGCATCGGCGCGAGCCGCATCACGTTCAGCGTTAGCTTCATCGATTTCGGATGAATCCACAACAGCTGCTGCGTCGCCCTCGCTGCTGCCGCCGCAAGCTACTGCGAACATGGCGAATGCAAGAAGCACCGCCATTATCTTTGATTGTTTCCTCACGAAAGTTTCCCCTCCACGTGGGTAAATGTTTGTATTAATATTGCTTTTCGACGCTAATCCTGGCCGCACGCAGACCAGCGTGAGGCCAGGCGGTTGCGTTTTTGTTAATCCCGGATGGCTAGACCAGTCTCGGGATCGAAGAAATGTGCGTTGTCGATATCTACGACAACCTGTAGTTCATCGCCAGCACGTGCCGTTGTGCGGGGGTCGAAACGGGCCGCGACCAGCGTTGTGCCGTCTTCGATGACGGGGGCCGCCATTGCTTCGTCGTCGAGATCGAGTGCATCTTCGGATACCACTTGTTGAGCGTCAATTTTGAAGTACGCGATGACTTCGTAGCCAAGTGCTTCGGTGTTGATGACCTTGGCGGTAATGGTCTGGCCGCCTCCGGGCACAATTGCGATGTCTTCGAAGTCTTTTGGCCGCAGTCCAAGCACAACAGCGCGGTCAAAGTACCGGCGCAGCCCGGGTCGTTGCTGCAACAGATCCGCGGTGAGCTTGAGTCGGTTGGAGCCGACCACGAGCGAGAGCTCTTCGCCCACACTGTCGGGTTGGATGGTGGCTTCCATGAGGTTCATCGACGGCGATCCAATGAAGGCAGCCACGAACAGGTTGTCGGGAGCATCAAAGAGTTGCTGTGGCGGCGCTACCTGTTGCAGGACGCCACGATTAATCACCGCTACTCGGTCCGCCATAGTCATGGCCTCGACTTGGTCGTGGGTGACATAGAACGTGGTCACCGCGACTTCGCGTTGGAGTTCGGTTATCTCGCCGCGCATCTGGACTCGGAGCTTGGCATCGAGATTGGACAGGGGCTCATCGAGCAGAAAGAGTTGCGGGCGGCGCACGATTGCACGACCCATGGCAACACGCTGGCGCTGGCCACCGGACAGTTTGGCTGGTTTGCGGTCTAGTAGATCGGTGAGTTCGAGGATGTTGGCGGCGTTTGTAACTCGTTCGTGGATCTCGCTCTTGGGCAGCTTTGCCAGCTTGAGTGCAAAAGCAATGTTGTCGTACACCGTCATGTGGGGGTAGAGCGCATAGTTCTGGAATACCATCGCGATGTCGCGATCTTTTGGCGGCAAGTCGTTCACCACCCGGTCGCCGATCGAGATTGTTCCCGACGTGATGCTCTCAAGACCCGCGATCATTCGCAAGGTGGTGGACTTGCCGCAGCCAGATGGCCCCACCATGACCAAAAACTCGCCTTGCTCAATTTCTAGGTTGAGGTTAGTTACGGCCTCGAACCCGTTCTCGTACTGCTTCCCGACCGATTCAAACACAACGTGTGACATTGCGCCCCACACTATGTGTCAAATGTGACCGCCGCCACCCCTAACTCATTTTCTTGGGAGCTAGCGACGCTTCTTGCGTCTCTTGGTGGCCTTTTGTGAAGAGTTGGGGCGCCCTTTTCGGCTTGCGCTTGGCACGGGGCGTTCGCAGAACCAAAAGTTGCACACCCATTTATCGCCGCTCCAGACCGGCGTGCCTGCGTGCACGGCTTTGGCATCGGGTTCGGCGGTTCCGGGCTGCACCAAGTCAAAGAGGGTCAGGCGCCCAACTTTGGGCTTCACCTTGGCTTTGGCCTTTGGAAAGCTCGTGGCGCCACCCTTGGTGGGTTCATGCAAGTAGAGCAGGCCGGTCTTGAGTCGTTGACCGGCTCGGCGGTAGTGCTCGTTCGAGGGATCGGGTCGGTAGGTATCGAGGTGCGGTGTGTACTTGCCGCCAGCCTCGTAGTGCACCACTTGGATGCGTTCGCAGTTCTTGACCGGCAGACCGGCGGTCTCGCTGGCCCTCTTGACCAGCGAACGGATGATGGGGGTCTGGTCGGTATAGACCCAGCCAATATCGGCGGTTCGGCGCAGTGTGCTCTCGGTGGTGGTGCCGTCGGATTTGATAATCGACGCGTTGCCCATGTCATGGCGAGCGAGCTCAATGATGTGGGCACACTCGTCGGCGGTAGCGAAGTCATCAATGACTTCGATCCGCGGCGACTCACTCAGCACCCCAGTTTCAACGGATTTCGAGAAAAGACCCATCATCAGATCGTAGCCAGTCGCCCGGACCAGGTACCGGCACGCGGAGAATGCGAGGTAGGAGCGAGGGGGTCGACCGTATTCGCTAGCACTCATCCTGTGCCCGAGTTCTCGAGCCGACGGTCCCTCTAAGCTCACTGAGACCGTCGAGTCCCTTAGCCCGCACTTCCCCCGGGAGCGGAGCGGTGAAACTTAGCAGCCCCAGATGTTCTGGGCTTGGGCAGTTTTGCGGGCAGGCGGAGTCATCCACTCCGAACGTCCTGTGCGCGCCCCGCTGGATGACACGTCTTGCAGTTTCGTAGGTAGCGCGAGCACGAGGGCAGATTCTGGCAACGGGCCAGAGCCAGGCCGGTTGGGGCCAACGATCAGGGGGAGCGCTGCCATGGCGGCGTCGCGAGCGGCCTCGTCGGCGTAGAACTGCACGTCTTGGATCTGCTCGTACTTGTCGGCGCCCAGCAGCACGGCGTCGTAACCCGCTGCCATGTCAACGATCAGCTGCTTCTGCGTGATGACCAAATGCAGCCAAGGCGCGTGAGCGATGCTGGCCTCGATCACCGCGATTCGGAGATCGAAGGGGGCGTGGTCGGCGCCCTCTTTGGCAAGAGCCTGCTCCGAAACGACGAGGTCGATCCGGTCCAGGTTTGCGGCTCGTTTGGCCATCACGGCGATACCGAGATGGGCGATTGTCGGAGGATCGAATGATCCGGGGTAGACGCCGGAGCGTTCACCTTCGTATACTGCGTTGGTCATGAAGATCTTCACAGTAGTAGTAGTACTTCGTTAGCGCACGGCCCATCTTCCCGTGCGTGTCTGACCTCCCCATCGGGAGGTTGTTCTGCTTTTAGGGAAAGATTCAGGCATTTGCGACAGCGCTGGCTACGGCATCGGGCGATCAACAATGCAACAAACACAACACAAACTTATGGACATCGAACCGAACAAGGCAGGTGAATAATGCAGATCAACGGAGCCCAAGCGGTACTCAAAGCACTCGAGCATGAGGGTGTCGAGACCGTATTTGGCATGCCCGGTGGTGCGATCCTGCCCGTATACGACCCACTGATCGAATCGAGCATCCGACATATCCTGGTGCGCCATGAACAGGGCGCTGGCCATATGGCCTCGGGATATGCGCACGCAACGGGCAAACCCGGCGTGGTCATTGTGACCAGCGGTCCAGCGGCAACCAACATGGTTACGGCGCTCCTTGATGCCATGATGGACTCGATCCCTATGGTCTGCATCACCGGCCAGGTTGCGCTTCCCGCAATCGGCACCGATGCCTTCCAAGAGGCCGACACCACCGGAATCACTATGGCGGCCACTAAGCACAACTATCTGGTGACCAAGGTCGAGGACATTCCTCAGGTGATCCACGATGCCTTTCACTTGGCGACCACGGGTCGACCCGGACCGGTGCTCGTTGATATCCCCAAAGACCTGGTGTTGCCCGACGCCGTTTTCGAGTGGTACGAACCAACTGGCCACGACCTGCCTGGATACAACCCCATCACCGAAGGTGACCCAGTAGCGATCGCCGAAGCCGCAAAGCTGATCTGCGAAGCCGAACGCCCCGTGATCTACAGCGGTGGTGGCATCTTGCGCTCACGCGCCGCTGCCGAGCTACTTGCACTCGCAGAGATGACTCAAATTCCCGTCGTTACCACGCTCATGAATCGTGGCGGCTTCCCCGACGATCACGAACTCAACTTGGGTATGCCGGGTATGCACGGCAACTACACCGCCGTCATGGCAATGCAACAGGCTGACCTGCTGATCACGCTCGGCGCCCGTTTCGATGACCGGGTCACCGGCGCTCGCGACCAATTCGCGCCCGATGCAAAAGTCATTCATGTGGACATCGACCCGGCGGAACTCGGCAAGGTTCGCTTTGCCCATATTCCAATCGCCGGCGATGCAAAAGCCATCATTGGCGAGATGATCAAAGAGGTCGCCAAGCTCGGTGGCACCGATGCCCAGCCCGGCCGCGAAGCGTGGCGCCAAACCCTGAGCGGGTGGCAAGAGAAGTACCCGCTGGTCTATGGCGAACACGAAGCGGGCAAGCTGCTCAAGCCACAGTTCGTGATCGAGAAGCTTAGAGACGCCAGCCCCGACGACACGATCGTCTGCTCAGGCGTAGGTCAGCACCAGATGTGGGCCGCGCAATACTGGACGTTCAACCATCCCTATACCTGGATCAACTCTGGCGGCCTTGGCACCATGGGTTACTCCGTGCCGGCCGCGATCGGCGCTCAAGTTGGGCAGCCTGACCGAACGGTTTGGGCGGTCGATGGCGATGGCTGTTTCCAGATGACATCACAAGAGCTCATTACCGCTGCTGTCGAAGGCATTCCGGTCAAGATTGCCATTCTTAATAACAGCTGGCTTGGCATGGTGCGTCAGTGGCAAGAGTTGTTTTACGACGAGCGCTACAGCGAGACCAGCTTCGGCTCCGAGATCCCGAACTACAAGATGTGGGCCGAAGCAATGGGCTGCGTTGGCTTCCGAGTCGACTCACCCGAAGAAGTCGAACCAACCATCAAGAAGGCCAACGCAATCACCGACCGGCCAGTGGTGATCGACTTCCGCACCCAAGCCGAAGAAAAGGTGTACCCCATGGTTCCGGCCGGAGCGAGCAACAGCGAACTGCTCGTTGACCCCTCGCAACGAGACGAATCATGACCCACGCGCCCGAGTTCCATACCATTGTCGTGCGTGTCGAGAACAAGGCTGGTGTGCTTGCACGTATTGCCGGGCTGTTCTCGCGTCGCGGCTTCAACATCGAGTCGCTGGCTGTCGCTCCAACCGACGACGACCGATTCAGCCGCATCACCATCGTCGTCGACGTCACGTCGACATCGATTGATCAGGTAGTCAAACAACTCGACAAGCTCGTCAACGTGCTCAGCATACGCGAACTCGACTCTGAGACTTCGGTAGAGCGCGAACTCATGATGGCCACGGTGTCCGCACCAACCGCAGAAGCACGCCGCGAGATCCTCGATCTCGTGCAGATTCTCGACGCCCAGGTGCTCAACGTGGGCTTCGACCAGCTGATGGTCTCGCTCGCTGGGTCACAGCGACGCCTCGATGACTTCGAGGCACTGGTAAGCCGCTACGGCATCATCGAGATTCAACGCACCGGCAAGATTGCACTGAGCGAACTAGCCAAGGTTGAACCAGCGGGCGCTTAACCGCTCCGCTTTACGCCGACCTGCTCGAGCTTGTGGTTGCGGGGCAGAAACTCACCCAATCGCCGGTAGTGCGCGTATGGAATCGCGATGTGACAGCCGAGTTCGAGGGCCGAAATGGACTCTGGGTGACGTGCTGCGAGCGAGTCGCACAAGTCATTTCCGGGTTCGGTTCGCCAGGCGAGCTGATCGGATTGCCGGGCGATGTAGAGCAATATGAACAAGCCCAGTTCTTCGTCGTGCCCTCAGACCTTGTTGACCAGGTCGACGTTGCCTGTGAGCTTACGGTCACCTGCATGAACTGAACCGGTACCGAGTCGTCCAAGCAACAAGTCCCAGGGGTTTTCTGAGAGACGGAGCTCGAGCCCGTCGCTCGTTCAGGACGGAGTAAAAACGCAATCAGGCCGGGCGCGACAAAGTGACTCCGCCTTGAGAACGCTGGCAAATCGTTTGCTATCGACGCTGGTGATGTCAGCCGGTCTTGCTAGCCCATCTCGCTAGCCCATCTCGCTAGCTGACATGTCCGGGTAGATGTCACTGTGGCCGACGGTCGTTGTTGCGGTTTTAGTGCTCCAAAGATGCCTGATCCTCTGGTCACTCTTGTTGAGGTTGATTGCGGCCAGAGGTGACCTTCTTCGTGTGTTTGTAGG
>Ga0209828_1004015_pt1 | contig 10821 bp, 9 predicted proteins | sample MaitaG_FD_187429 | JGI IMG/M metagenome (GOLD analysis project Ga0209828, IMG submission 187429) | Marine algal microbial communities from Maine, USA - Maine_Asex2 metaG (SPAdes) (version 2) | ecosystem: Host-associated > Algae > Red algae > Unclassified | place: Maine, USA | collected 2015-01-05
AGTTCGCAGACAGGGTGTTCGAATCAGGTCCTCACCCTCGACTCGCCATGGGACAACTTTGCTGATTTCAGACAACTGGACGACAGCGACGAGCTGTGTGTCTACACGCTGACGGCCGTTGACCTGCCGGCCAACTTCGAGCAACCCCCTGCGCAAAGTTTTACTTTTGAGAACGGCTTTGTTGACCTGACGATTCCGATCGTGGACATTTCGCTACGGGAAACGATTGCTGTCGACGTCGTGGTTCCCGGTTCGGTCGATGCCAGCACCATCCCTGATGCATTTGAGCTCTCGTTGCGCAGTGAGCAAGCGGGCTGCACCAATCGAACGCGATCTTTGTCGACCGCCGATGTGGAAACCCTTGGCGAGATCAGCCTTGCTGGCGAGGTCCTGGTTGAGCGCACCGGAACGTCTGGCGCGATCGATGATGTCATCGTCGTCCTCAGCGACGGGTCGTACTGCGAGTACACGCTCGCGCTGACCGGGTTGCCCGACGGCTGGATGCCATCGCGAGTTGTCAATATCTCGCAGGATCCCGCTCGTTGGGATGACCCCGATCAATGGAGCGATTTTGGGGGCACGCAGACCTTCGTGATGTACCGCGTCGATTCACTCGCCGCGGTCCACGTCACCAAGGCCGTTAACGGCGATCCCGACGAGGTTCCGGCCGCGTGGGAGTTTGAGCTGATCAACAATCAAGCTGGGTGCACGAGTGCCACCCTCAGCGTGCCATCGATGAACGCCGAGACGGTCGAAGGAACCGTCACCGACGTTGCGCCGAGTGACGACCTCGGAGAACCGTGTGTGTATGACGTCATCGAGATCAATGTGCCCGATGGTTGGTCGCAGGCAACGCCGATCAGCGTTTGGGCGATCGACCCACTCACGATCCACGCCTCCGTGCGGAACAACCACGTCGCGTCAGCTACCGCAGGCTTCTCCGTCTGGGTCTCGAGCCAAGGCGACCCCGCGCTGGCTCCAGAATTCTTCGACTACGAGTTCACCTCCCGATGTTTGGTTGAACCGGTTGTCGTCACCATCGCGTCGGCGGACACCTTCGAACCTTCGGCCCGCGACGAACCGGCGGCGTCGTTCGATGGGCCGATGTTTGACGCCGACGGCGTTCTCTGCCGCTACACGGTCAACGGGCCGCCGTTTGGAACGACTTTTTACGGCGGCGTGTCCCCAGCCTTCCCGATCGTCGGCTTCGATTTCGACTACGTATTCGACACCGATCCCCGTGATTTCGAAGAGTCCGGGCCAGTCCAGATCAACGTGTCAACAAACGACACGGAACCGCCGCTGACCTGGAACTATGACCTGAGCAGTTCGCAGGTCGGTTGCACCAATCGCAGCATCACGGTCGAAGGTCTTGTCGGTGATACGGGTGAACTCGCGTGGGTCGATGAAGCTGGTGACTGGTGCGTGTACTCCCTCGTTGCCGTCGACCTTCCCGCGAACCTTGTTCCGCTGGAACTGCGGGCCTTTTCGTTCCTCGGACTCCGCGAAGAGCCGCAACTCACCTTCGAATACATCGATCCGAGCGAGCGAACAAGCATCAACTTCGACTCGATTCTCATCGCTCCGTCGGCCCTTCCGAACACCTTGTCGTTCGAGCTGACGACGAACCAGCCGGGATGCACGACTCGCACCCTTGTCGTCGATGAGGGGATTTCTCAGGTGATGGCTCTTCGCATTGACGATGTCGCGACCTTCGACCTCAGCGGCGCGCAGTGTTTGTACGTGCTGGCGCCAACCGGCTTGCCCGAAGGTTGGATTGTCGAACAGCGCGGCTATATCTCGCTTCACCGATTCGCTTCGCCGACCGAAGTCGTCAGTTACCTCGCGGGGGCCCCTGCGGTCATCGCGGTCGCAAAACAAGTCGATGGCGATCTGGGCCAGCTGCCCGCGACGTGGGATTTTGAGCTGACCAGCGACCAGGCCGGCTGCACAAGCGCCTTGGTCTCGATCCCGTCGGTGGCGTCGGCCGAGGTTCGTGGCGCGTTCGTCGATGTCGAAACCGAAAGCGACGCTGGCGAGCCGTGCAGGTACCTCGTCGGTGAGGTCAACGTTCCCGACGGCTGGCTACCGCCGCAGCCGAAACATCTGTCATTCGATGGGTCGGGCGACATTCACTTTCAAGCGGTCGAGTTCACGAATACGGATTTCGCGACCGCAACGGTCACACTCGAACTGTTCGTTAACTCGTTCGGTGACCCCGCACTAGCGCCGGAATATTGGGAGTTCACTATCACCTCGCGGTGTCTGGCCGAGCCAATGATCATCGATGTCCTGGCTGCGCCAACGTTCGCACGGGATGTTTCCTTTGACTCACCCCAGCGACGAAACATTGAGCTGCCACGCTTCGATGTCGACGCCAACGAATGCGCTGATTATCAGATTGTGCAGACCCCAACCGCAGCATTCGAGTCGGTGACGAACGTCCTTCATGAGCTGTTTCGTGGCCCACGGGACTGGGAGTTCGTGTCGTTCAACAATCGTCTGCGACGCGACGGCGACGACAGCTACGTGTTCCAACCCGTCGACGACGACACTGTCTACGTGTCCCAACCCGTCGACGGCGACGGGATCTATGTGTCGCAACCCGCGGCACCGACCGCGGTTCCCATTACTTCGGCCACGGCAGTTCCGATTGCGCCCGCCCCGGCGCCCATCGTCGTCGCACCCGTGGTGACCGCGCCGCTGGCTCCGACTCCAGTCGTGACCGCGGCAACCTACGGGTTCTCGAACAGCCTGCCCACCGCGCAACTTGGAGCGAGCGCCCACCAGCCTAAACTTGCGGTGACCGGCGCGACGTCAGGTTCGTTGACGGGCGCAGCGGCCATGTTGCTACTCGCCGGTGTCTTCTTCGTAGCGCTGTCGCGAGCCCCGAAGCGTCGGCGAGGCACGCCGACCCCGAACTAGGGTCTGGGTGGTTCTCGCGCGGACCGTTCGACACGGGTAGTTCGGCCCCGCACTACGACAGGCTGCGCCGGGGCGGTACCCTCGTCAGTTATCGAAGAGGACCTGATCTCGTGAAAGATGCCCCGTTGAAAGACCGTTTGAAAAATCCGGCTCTGCTGGGCGCGATTGCCGCGGCGCTCGCCATCGCCGTTCTGCTGATCGTGCTCCTTGGCGGCTCCGATGAACCGGAGAAGGTCACCTTCAACGAGTTCCAAGATCACATTGACAACGACGAGGTCGTCAAGGTCAAGCTTAAGGACCGCTCGAACCTCATCGAGGGCGAACTCACCGACGGCACCAAGATCAAGGTGCAGTTCCCCGGCGAGTTTGGCGACGAACTGACCACGATGATCACCGAGGCCGAACCGACGATCGAGTTCGAGTCCGACCCCGAGAAGCAGTCGTTCTGGGCCGGCTTGTTCTACTCGCTGCTTCCCGTCATCGTCCTCGTCGGTGTCTTCCTGTTTGTGCTCAACATGATGCAGGGCGGCGGCCGTGGCGTCATGCAGTTCGGCAAGGCCAAGGCCCGCAAGTTCTCGAAAGACGAACCGCAGGTCACCTTCGAAGACGTCGCCGGTGCCGACGAGGCGATCGAAGAACTGCGCGAGATCAAAGACTTCCTGCAAGAACCGAAGAAGTTCCAGGCTATGGGCGCCAAGATCCCCAAGGGCGTGCTGTTGTACGGGCCGCCGGGAACCGGCAAGACTTTGCTGGCCCGAGCTGTCGCGGGTGAAGCTGGCGCACCCTTCTTCTCTATCTCGGGCTCCGACTTTGTCGAGATGTTCGTTGGCGTCGGCGCCAGCCGAGTGCGCGACTTGTTCGAGCAGGCCAAGACCGCGGCACCAGCCATCATCTTTGTCGACGAAATCGACGCCGTCGGCCGCCACCGTGGCGCCGGCATGGGCGGTGGCCACGACGAACGCGAGCAGACGCTGAACCAACTGCTCGTCGAGATGGACGGCTTCGATGTCACGACCGGCGTCATCCTGATCGCCGCCACGAACCGGCCTGACATTCTCGACCCCGCCTTGCTCCGTCCCGGTCGCTTCGACCGCCAGATCGCCGTCGGCGTGCCCGACATCGCCGGCCGCGAGAAAATCCTCGAGGTCCACGCAAAAGGCAAGCCGCTCGACAAGGACATCGAACTCGCCACCGTCGCCCGCCGCACCGCGGGCTTCAGCGGGGCCGACCTCGCAAACCTCATGAACGAAGGCGCGCTGCTCGCCGCCCGCCGCGAGAAGCCAACGATCGGTCAATCCGAACTCGACGAAGCGATGGAGCGGGTCATCGCCGGTCCCGAACGCAAAACGAACGTCATGTCCGATCGTGAACGCCGCATCATTGCGTACCACGAGTCGGGGCACGCGATCGTCGGCCAGGTGCTGCAGCACACCGACCCGATTCACAAGGTCACGATCATCCCGCGTGGTCGGGCGCTCGGCTACACGCTCTCGCTGCCGGTGCAGGACAAGTTCCTCCACAGCCAGTCCGAGCTCTGCGACCTCATGGCTATGGCGCTCGGTGGTCGAGCCGCTGAGGAACTCGTGTTCGGCGACATCACCTCCGGTGCCTCTGACGACATCAAGAAGGTCACCAGTATCGCTCGGTCGATGGTCATGCAATACGGCATGAGTACCTCGCTCGGCCCCCGCCTCTTCGGCGGCGACCGCGAAGAAGTCTTCCAAGGTATGAACCAAGGCGGCGAGGTCCCGTACAGCGACGAGGTCGCCGCCCATATCGACACCGAGATCAACCGCCTGATCGACGTTGCCCACCAAGAGGCGATTGCGATTCTCACCCACCATCGGGCGACGCTCGACGAGCTTGCGAATGAGCTGATGGAACGCGAGTCACTCGACGAAGACGAGCTGCGAGCAATCTTCGGCGAGAAGGGCAGCTGGGAGAGCTCAGCCTCATCTCGGCCCGCTCCAGGATTTGGCGGTTCGACTCCTAATCCGGCCCCGATCGGCGAGTACCGTTCGACCGAAGCGCACGACCGCGCTCGTCCTACGAACCCGCCGGAGAATCCGTGACCAACGAGACCTCATCGCCGGTCGACCACGAACGCATCGAGAAAGCAGTCCGCGAAATCCTCGCCGCCATCGGTGAAGACCCCAATCGCGATGGCCTCCTCGAAACCCCGGCGCGCGTTGCCCGCATGTACGCCGAGATCTGCTCGGGCCTACACGAACGGCCCGAAGACCATCTGAAGAAGACGTTCGATGTCGAACACGACGAGATGATCCTCGTTCGTGACATCCCGATGTACTCGCTCTGCGAGCATCACCTGCTTCCGTTCATCGGTTCGGCCCACGTCGGATACATCCCGAATAGCGAGGGCAAGGTCACCGGCTTGTCGAAAATCGCTCGACTCGTCGACGGGTATGCCCGCCGGCCGCAGGTGCAGGAACGGCTCACCAGCCAGATCGCTCAGGCCCTCGAAACCGAGCTCGAACCACGTGGCGTCATCGTCATCGTCGACGCGGAACACCTGTGCATGTCGATGCGCGGGATCCGCAAGCCGGGCTCCAGCACGGTGACATCGTCGGTTCGCGGATTGCTTCGCACAAATGACGCATCGCGCTCCGAGGCGATACGTCTCATCCAGGGTGTTGGCTGAATCAGATCATAATTACCCCGAAATGTGGGCGAAGCCGCATGAACAACTGTATTCCTGGGCGTAGGATCGAAGTGTTGGGCTCGACGCCGAGGGAAGGATTTGCACGCGTTGATCGAGAGTGCAGGAAGAGTGATGGGCATTGTGAACGCGACGCCTGACTCGTTTTTCCCTTCGTCCCGTGCAGATTCAATGCCCGTCGCCGTCGAGACGGTCCGTGACATGTTTCGCGATGGCGCAGCCGTCGTCGATATCGGCGGCGAATCGACCCGGCCGTTTTCTGACCCGATCGAGCCGGGCGAAGAGCTCCGCCGCGTTCTGCCGATCATCGAGCGGGCCGCCGCCTATGGCCGAGTCTCCATCGATACCCGGCACGCAAGCGTCGCCTCGGAAGCGGTCGCCGCAGGCGCGACGATCATCAACGACATCTCGGCCAGCCTCGACGATGTCGCGGCCGAAACCGGGGCCGCTTGGATCCCCTGCCACATGCAGGGTGATCCCACAACGATGCAGATCGATCCAAACTATGGAGATGTCGTCGACGAAGTAGTCGAGTTCTTGGTTGATGCCGCCGATCGCGGTCGCCGAGCCGGTGTCGAGGAAATCTGGATCGACCCGGGCATCGGTTTCGGAAAGACGCACGAACACAACATGGCGTTGCTCGCCAACATCGATCGATTTGTCGCCACGGGGTATCCCGTACTTGTTGGCGTCAGCCGCAAGGGCTTCATCGGCGCGCTGCATGCGCGCTCAGATGACGTCGTCTCTGATGGTGTCGAGCGAGTATCGGTCGACGATCGCCTCGAAGGATCTCTGGCCCTGGCTACTTGGTGTTATTCGCAAGGTGTCGACATGGTGCGAGTGCACGATGTCGCCGAAACCGTCCAGGCAACGCAGGTGGTGGGTTCATGAAAGACCAACCAATCTCCAGCCTCCGCGGCAAGTGGGCCAAGGGCATCGTTCCGCGAAACTTCACGTGGATTCTGAAAGACCAGTTCGCCATCTGTGAACGCCTCGGCGGCCACGGGGCCAATCACCGATCGGTGCGTCGGCGCGAAGAGATCATCTGGGTTTTGAACAGCGATTTCGCTCGCGTCATCTCGCTGATTCCGGCGAACCACAACTTGCACAACTACGAAGAGCTCGGCTTGCCGTTCTTGCACCGGCCGATCTCTGCAGTCGACGACTTCAGTATCCGGCTGCCCGAGATCTACCGCGAGATCGAACTCCGGCTCCAAGCCGGCGAACAGCTGTTGTTTCACCGCGCCGAAGTCGGCGATCTCGTCGCCGGGTTCGTCGGCGGCTACGTCGTTTGGTCGGGCATGGTCCCGCATCCGCCCGAAGCGGTCACCGTCGCCGAGCAATTGTTGGAGCGACAGATGGGCCCGCTCGGCCGCGACATGGTCGGCGTCACCGCCAAGGTTGCCCCGAAGCGCGGAAGCTAGCTGGGCTGATGCCCGCCGACCGCGACGACGTCATCCTGCTGCGCAACCTGCGCATCATGGCGGTCTGTGGCGCCCTGCCCGAAGAGCAGCTTCGACCCCAACCATTTGAATTTACGATCGAAGTCGGCGCCGACCTCCGCGAGGCGGGCGGGTCTGACGATCTCGATCACACGATCAACTACGGCACCTTGACCGATGAGATCGTGGCCCTCATCACGGGTTCGTCGTGGGTGTTACTCGAACGCATGGCGCAGGTCGTCGCCGATCTCGTGCTGCAGGATTCAAAGGCTCGCTGGGTCACGGTGCAGGTCGACAAGCTCCGCCCACCGGTCGGTCATCACCTGGAGACCAGCGCGGTGCGCATCACGCGGGCGTCGGCCTGATCGACATGAGGCGCTAGGCGAGATGCCGCGGGCCTTTTTGGGTCTCGGATCCAACCTTGGCGATCGGCGCGCGTTGCTGCGCGATGCGGTCGCCAATTTGCCCGACGTCGTCGCCGTGTCGCCGTTGTTTGAGACCGCCCCGATCGGGGGCCCCGACCAGGGCGCGTTCTTGAATCTGGTCGTGCAGCTCGAAACCGATCTCGATGCCCGAGCGCTTCTTGGCGTGTGTCAGGAGCGGGAGGCGGCCGCCGAGCGAGTGCGCAAGGAACGGTGGGGCCCCCGCACCCTCGACGTCGACGTTTTGTGGGTCGACGGTGAGACCGTCGACACCGACGACCTGATAGTGCCGCATCCCCGTATGCGGGACCGGGCCTTTGTGATGGTGCCGTTGGCGACGTTGGCCCCTGATCTCGTCGCCGAGTGGCACGATCCAGCGACGGGCGAGGTCCGCAACGTTGGCGAACTCTGATGGTTCGGCGGCAATGAATCGGAGCGACACCGGTCGGGCCGTCCGCATCATCGGTCCGGGCCGAGCCGGGGGAGCGTTCGCCACGGCCCTGCGATCAGTCGGCTGGTCGGTCGAACTCGTCGAGCGGCACGCACCGGTCGGCGATGCCGCCGTCGGCGTCGACCTCTTGTTGATCACGACTCCCGATGCGGTCATTGCCGACGTCGCCGCGGCCGTAGATTCCGGCGACGCAGTGGTCGCTCATGCGGCGGGATCGCTCGGCCTCGACGTGTTGACCGGTCACTCGCGAGTCGCTGCGGTGCACCCGCTGATCTCACTTCCCGACGCCGAGATCGGGGCCGAGCGTTTGCTGGCGAAGGGTTGGTTCGCGATTGCCGGTGACCCGATCGCTGCTGAATTGGTTGCTGATGTGGGTGGTCGTGCCGTCACCGTCGCTGATGAAGATCGCGCGATCTATCACGGCGCAGCATCGATTGCGGCCGGCCATGTCGTCGCGTTGCTCGGTCAGGTCGAACGGCTCGCTGCGAGTATTGGTGTGCCGCTCGACGCGTACCTTGATCTGGCCCAGGGCGCACTTGACAACGTTCGGGCGCTCGGCCCCCGCGCAGCACTGACGGGTCCGGCTGCTCGTGACGATCAGGCCACGATCGAACGCCACCGCCTGGCGCTTCCCGCCGACGAGCTCGCAACCTATGAGCGGCTCTGCACCGAGGCTCGCCGCCTCATGACCGGCCCCGAGGGCGGCCAGATTCCTGATCCAGCTTCGTAGGATTTCCCCATGATCAACGTCGTTCACACGATTGCCGAAGCCCGAGCCGAACTCGATGCCGTGCGCCATGCCGGTGGAACGGTTGGCCTCGTTCCGACGATGGGGTTTCTGCACGACGGCCACAAGAGCCTGATGGCTCGGTCGGTCGCCGACAACACGGCGACGCTGGTGACGATCTTTGTGAATCCGCTGCAGTTTGCGCCCGACGAGGATCTTGAGGCCTATCCCCGGAGCATCGACGCCGATGTCGCGTTGTGCGAATCCGCTGGCGTCGCGGTGGTGCTGGTGCCGTCGGTCGACGAGATGTATCCGCTGCAGCCGGTCGTGACGACCGTGACCGTCGATGGCGTGTCCGCGCCGCTCGAGGGTGAGAGTCGCCCGACTCATTTCGCCGGAGTCGCTACGGTCGTGTCGAAGCTGTTCAATATCGGCGGCGTTTGCCGGGCCTACTTCGGTGAGAAGGACTGGCAGCAGCTTGCGGTCATTCGGCGTATGGCGGTCGATCTGTCGTTCCCGGTCGAGGTCGTCGGCTGTTCGATCATTCGGGAAGCCAACGGGCTGGCGATGTCGAGCCGCAATGTCTATTTGACCGACGCGGAACGCGAAGCGGCCGGTGTGCTCAACCGGGCCCTGCAGTCGGGCATCGATGCGATCGATGGGGGTGAGAGCGATGCCGCGGCAATCCAGGCGCTGGTGCGCGAGATCATTGCGGCAGAGCCGTTGGTCGCCGACCCCGACTATGTCGCCGTGGTCGATGCGGCATCGCTGCAGTCGATCAACCCCCTGGTCGGCGAGGTCCGCCTCTTGCTCGCGGCCCAGGTCGGCAAGGCTCGCCTGATCGACAACATGGGAATCACGATCGACCGACGAGAGCGATAACAAGTGCTCAACCCGATATTCAGTCTGCGCTGAGCGCTTTGATGTTCATCGCTCAACGAAGGCCGGGAGCCGAAGCTCCCGGCAAGAAGCCCCACAGGATCATGACCAGCAGGTCCCATGCGTCACGCTCAACGAAGGCCGGGAGCCGAAGCTCCCGGCAAGCTCGAACAGCCGGTCGTGAAGCACGGCAGCGGTTGCATCGCTCAACGAAGGCCGGGAGCCGAAGCTCCCGGCAAGCGTCAACTGCCGGAAGTCGGGCGGTGTCCCGTCGGTCGCGCTCAACGAAGGCCGGGAGCCGAAGCTCCCGGCAAGGTCGGCCAGCGGCAAGTCAGTGGCGACAGTTTCGGCCAACGCTCAACGAAGGCCGGGAGCCGAAGCTCCCGGCAAGCTTGGCAATCTCCTGCCGCGCCTTCGTGAGGTCGACTTCGCTCAACGAAGGCCGGGAGCCGAAGCTCCCGGCAAGTGAACTGCGCGTCGCTGACACGGGCGAGAAGGTCGCCCTCGCTCAACGAAGGCCGGGAGCCGAAGCTCCCGGCAAGCATCGGATAGGAGGCGTCGGTCAGTTCGCGGCACGCCTGGGCCGGGAGCCGAAGCTCCCGGCAAGCGGGTTGACGCAATCGCCTGCGCAGTCGAGCATCCAACCGCGCTCAACGAAGGCCGGGAGCCGAAGCTCCCGGCAAGGGCAGTACACATCGCTTGTCAACGGCGTCCCGTCATGACGCTCAACGAAGGCCGGGAGCCGAAGCTCCCGGCAAGTCCAAAAGTGGGAGCCCGGTGACGCGCTGGTATTTCGCCGCTCAACGAAGGCCGGGAGCCGAAGCTCCCGGCAAGCTCGCATTCATCGCTGTGTCGCACTACCTGATCGACCGCGCTCAACGAAGGCCGGGAGCCGAAGCTCCCGGCAAGAAGACGGGTTCGGTAGCTCTATCGGCGAGATCGGCGAGCGCTCAACGAAGGCCGGGAGCCGAAGCTCCCGGCAAGAACGTTCTCGCCGTCACTGACTGGCTATCCGATCTCACCGCTCAACGAAGGCCGGGAGCCGAAGCTCCCGGCAAGAGGAAACGTTTTGTCTCAGGGAACTGGTGGGTCTACGGCGCTCAACGAAGGCCGGGAGCCGAAGCTCCCGGCAAGAACATCAACGAGTTCGAGTCAGCACTAACCGCTGCCGGCGCTCAACGAAGGCCGGGAGCCGAAGCTCCCGGCAAGACCGGGCCGCGGGGCAGTGGCCGACCGCGATGTTCGACGCTCAACGAAGGCCGGGAGCCGAAGCTCCCGGCAAGTGGGTTCCGGGCGCG
>Ga0209828_1004016_pt1 | contig 10817 bp, 3 predicted proteins | sample MaitaG_FD_187429 | JGI IMG/M metagenome (GOLD analysis project Ga0209828, IMG submission 187429) | Marine algal microbial communities from Maine, USA - Maine_Asex2 metaG (SPAdes) (version 2) | ecosystem: Host-associated > Algae > Red algae > Unclassified | place: Maine, USA | collected 2015-01-05
TCGCTGGCAATCGGATCGCGACGTACACCGATGAAGATGGTGCGAGTTTCGACGTGAACGAGACCATCACCGCCTTGGTTGACAATGGTGATGGCACGTTTACGTTCACTGACGAGGCCGGGAATCCGAGCGTCGTTTCGGCTGCGTCGTTGGAGACGTTGACGACGGTGACCAACATCGTCGCTGGCAATCGGATCGCGACCTACACCGATGAAGACGGTGCGAGTTTCGACGTAAACGAGACGGTCACGTCGCTGGTCGATAATGGTGACGGCACCTTTACGTTCATCGATGAGGCTGGCAACCCGAGCATCATTTCGGCTGCGTCGTTGGAGACGTTGACGACGGTGACGAACATCGTTGCCGGCAACCGCATCGCGACCTATACCGACGAAGACGGCATCAGCTTCGACGTCAACGAAACCATCACCACCTTGGTTGACAATGGCGATGGCACGTTCACGTTTACTGATGAGGCTGGCAACCCGAGCATCATTTCGGCTGCGTCGTTGGAGACGTTGACGACGGTGACCAACATCGTCGCTGGCAACCGCATCGCGACCTATACCGACGAAGACGGCATCAGCTTCGACGTCAACGAAACCATCACCACCTTGGTTGACAATGGCGATGGCACGTTCACGTTCACTGATGAGGCTGGCAACCCGAGCATCATTTCGGCTGCGTCGTTGGAGACGTTGACGACGGTGACCAACATCGTCGCTGGCAATCGGATCGCGACGTACACCGACGAAGATGGTGTGAGCTTCGACGTAAACGAAACCATCACCACTCTGGTCGATAACGGTGATGGCACGTTCACGTTCACTGATGAGTCGGGTGTCGACACGATCATTTCGGCGGCGTCGTTGGAGACGTTGACGACGGTTACGAACATCGTGGCCGGTAACCGGATCGCGACCTATACCGACGAAGATGGTGTGAGCTTCGACGTCAACGAAACCATCACCACCTTGGTCGATAACGGTGATGGCACATTCACGTTCACCGATGAGGCCGGGAATCAGAGCTTTATTTCGGCGGCTTCTCTTGAGACGTTGACGACGGTGACCAACATCGTGGCCGGCAACCGGATCGCGACCTATACCGACGAAGACGGTGTGAGCTTCGACGTGAACGAGACCATCACCACCTTGGTTGACAATGGCGATGGCACGTTCTCGTTTTTCGATGAGTCGGGTCTCGACACGATTATTTCGGCTGCGTCGTTGGAGACGCTGACGACGGTGACCAACATCGTTGCCGGTAACCGGATCGCGACCTATACCGATGAAGACGGTGTGAGCTTCGACGTCAACGAAACCATCACCACCTTGGTCGATAACGGTGATGGCACGTTCACGTTTACTGATGAGACCGGGAATCCGAGCGTCATTTCGGCCGCGTCTCTTGAGACGTTGACGACGGTGACCAACATCGTGGCCGGTAACCGGATTGCGACCTATACCGACGAAGACGGCATCAGCTTCGACGTCAACGAAACCATCACCACCTTGGTCGATAACGGTGATGGCACCTTTACGTTCATCGACGAGGCCGGGAATCCGAGCATCATTTCGGCGGCGTCGTTGGAGACGTTGACGACGGTTACGAACATCGTGGCCGGTAACCGCATTGCGACCTATACCGACGAAGATGGTGTGAGCTTCGATGTCAATGAGACCATCACCACCTTGGTTGACAATGGTGATGGCACCTTTACGTTCACTGACGAGGCCGGGAATCCGAGCATCATTTCGGCGGCGTCGTTGGAGACGCTGACCACGGTCACCAACATCGTGGCGGGTAACCGGATTGCGACCTATACCGATGAAGATGGTGTGAGTTTCGACGTAAACGAGACGGTCACGACGCTGGTCGATAACGGTGATGGCACGTTTACGTTCGTCGATGAGGCCGGCACGCCGAGCGTCATTTCGGCTGCGTCGTTGGAGACGCTGACGACGGTGACCAACATCGTCGCCGGTAACCGGATCGCGACCTATACCGATGAAGATGGTGTGAGTTTCGACGTAAACGAAACCATCACGACGCTTGCTGACAACAACGACGGAACGTTCACGTTCACCGATGAGGCAGGCATCGACAGCGTCATCTCAGGCGCCTCGCTTGAGACGTTAACCACGGTTACGAACATCGTGGCGGGCAACCGGATTGCGACCTATACCGATGAAGACGGCATCAGCTTCGATGTCAACGAAACAATTACCACGCTGGTCGACAACGCTGACGGAACGTTCACGTTCACGCACGAAGACGGCACCGAAACCATCATTTCGGCGGCGTCGTTAGAGACGTTGACGACGGTGACGAACATCGTGGCCGGTAACCGGATCGCGACCTATACCGACGAAGACGGTGTGAGCTTCGACGTAAACGAAACGATCACGACGCTGGCCGACAACGGCGATGGCACGTTCACGTTTGTTGATGAAGCGGGCACGCCAACAGTCATCTCGGCGGCGTCGTTGGAGACGTTGATGACGGTGACAAACATCGTTGCCGGTAATCGGATTGCGACCTATAGCGACGAAGACGGTGTGAGCTTCGATGTCAACGAGACCATCACCACGCTGGTCGACAATGGTGATGGCACGTTCACATTCACACACGAAGACGGCACCGACACCGTCATTTCGGCGGCGTCGCTCGAGACGCTCACAACAGTCACAAATGTTGTCGCTGGCAACCGCATTGCCACGTACACCGATGAAGATGGCGTCAGCTTCGACGTCAACGAGACCGTCACCACGCTGGTCGACAATGGTGATGGCACGTTTACATTCACCGACGAGGCGGGCAACCCGAGCGTCATCTCAGCCGCTTCTCTTGAGACGCTGACCACGGTGACAAACATCGTTGCCGGTAACCGGATTGCGACCTATAGCGACGAAGACGGTGTGAGCTTCGATGTCAACGAGACCATCACCACCCTGGTCGACAATGGTGATGGCACGTTCACATTCATCGATGAGGCGGGCAACCCGACCGTGATCTCCGCAGCCTCACTCGAGACCTTGACGACGGTGACAAACATCGTGGCCGGTAACCGGATCGCGACGTATACCGACGAAGACGGTGTGAGCTTCGACGTAAACGAAACAGTCACAAGCCTTGTCGACAACAACGACGGCACGTTCACGTTCACGCACGAAGACGGCACCGTGTCGACACTCGACGCTGCCAACCTCGAAACGGTGACCACGTTGACCAACACGCTCGTCGGCAACATCATCGGCACCTACACCAACGAAGACGGTTCAGCCTTTGACGTCCAAGAGACCGTGACGACGCTCGTCGACAACAATGACGGCACGTTTACCTTCACCCACGAAGGAAACGTAAGCACCACACTCGACGTCGGTGACCTCGAGACGCTGACCGCGCTGACCAACACGATTGTTGGCAACCGCATCGGTACCTACACCGACGAAGACGGCATCAGTTTCGATGTGAACGAGAGCATTACGACCTTGGTCGACAATGGCGACGGCAGCTTCACCTTCACCCACGAAGACGGCTCGCCGACGGTCATCTCGGCTGCTTCCATTGAAACGTTGACGACGGTGACGAACATCGTGGCGGGTAATCGGATTGCGACCTATACCGATGAAGATGGTGTGAGTTTTGATGTCAATGAGACGGTGACGAGCCTGGTTGACAACAACGACGGCACGTTCACGTTCACTCATGAAGATGGCACCGATACAACGCTTGATGCGGGCGATCTTGAGACGTTGACGACGGTGACGAACATCGTGGCGGGTAATCGGATTGCGACCTATACCGATGAAGATGGTGTGAGTTTTGATGTCAATGAGACGGTGACGAGCCTGGTTGACAACAACGACGGCACGTTCACGTTCACTCATGAAGATGGCACCGATACAACGCTTGATGCGGGCGATCTTGAGACGTTGACGACGGTGACGAACATCGTGGCGGGTAATCGGATTGCGACCTATACCGATGAAGATGGTGTGAGTTTTGATGTCAATGAGACGGTGACGAGCCTGGTTGACAACAACGACGGCACGTTCACGTTCACCCATGAAGACGGCGTCGCTACGACGATCAGCGCAATGTCGCTTGAGACCCTGACGTCTCTCACGAACACGATTGCCGGCAACCGGATTGGCACATACACCGATGAAGACGGCATGTCGTTCGACGTCGATGAGACGGTCACCGAACTTGTTGCCAACGGCAATGGAACGTTCACGTTTACTCACGAGGGTGGAACCACCACGACGATCGACGTTGGCGCTCTTGAAACCCTGACGCTCGTCACGAACACGATCGCTGGTAATCGCATTGCCACCTACACCGACGAGAACGGTGTCACGTTCGATGTGAATGAGACGGTCACAGTGCTTAACAACAACAACAACGGCACCTTTACCTTCACCCACGAAGACGGAACCCAGACAACGATTACGGGCGCCGACCTCGAGACGCTCACGACGCTGACGAACACGATCGCTGGTAATCGCATCGGCACCTACACCGGTGAAGACGGCCTCGCATTCGATGTGAACGAGACCGTGACCAGCCTGGTTGACAACAACGACGGGTCATTCACCTTTACCCACGAGGGCGGTGCGGTCACGACGCTCGATGTCGGTGACATGGAAACGCTCACGTCGGTCACGAACACAGTGGCGGGCAATCGCATCGCCACCTACATCAACGAAGACGGCATCACGTTCGATGTGAACGAGACGGTCACGGCCTTGGTCGACAACGGTGACGGGACATTCACGTTCACCCATGAAGACGGCCTCGACACCGTGATCTCGGCCGCCTCGATCGAGACCCTCACCACGGTGACCAATACCGTCGCCGGTAACCGGATCGCCACCTACACCGATGAAGACGGTGTGACGTTCGACGTCAACGAGTCGGTAACGACGCTGGTCGACAACGGTGACGGCACGTTTACGTTCATTGGTGAAGACGGCATTCCGAGCACACTCAGTGTCGCTGCGCTCGAGACGCTCACGACGGTCACGAACCTCTTGACGGTTGGTAATCGCATTGGTACCTATACCGATGAAGATGGAAATACGTTCGATCTCAACGAATCGATCTCGGACCTCGCGGACAACAACAATGGCACGTTCACCTATACCAACGAGCTCGGAGTCCCGACGACGATCGACATTGGGGATCTTGAAACGCTGACAAGCATCACCAACGTGCTTGCGTTCGGTAACCCGATCGCGACCTACACCGACGAAGCGGGCGGCACCGTTGATCTCAAGGAGTCGATCACGGCGTTGGTCGACAACGGCGACGGTACGTTCACCTTTACCCACGAAGGTGGCACGACCTCGACGCTCGATGCTGGCTCGCTCGAAACGCTCACCACGGTCAGCAACGTGATCGCAAGCGGACACTTAATTGGTACCTACACCGATGAAGACGGGAACACCGTCGACCTGAACGAGACCGTGACGGCGCTGGTCGACAACGGTGATGGAACGCTGACGTTTACCGACGAAGCGGGTGTTCCAACCCTGATCACGATCGCCAACCTTGAGACCCTTACCTCGCTCACCAACGTGCTGGCCGCTGGCAACCGCATCGGTAGCTATACCGACGAGGCAGGCCTGACGGTCGACATCAACGAGACCGTCACGGCACTGGTCGACAACGGCGATGGCACCTTGTCGTTCACGCATGAAGACGGATCGATCTCGACGCTGACGATCGCAAACCTCGAGACCCTTACCACCATCACGAACGCCATCGTTGGCAATCGCATTGCGAGCTACACCGACGAAGACGGCGTCACGTTTGACATTAACGAGACCATCACTTCGCTGGTCGACAACGGCAACGGCACCTTCACGTTCACGAGCGAGAACGGCACCGTCACCACGATCGACTTCGGCGACACGCTCGCAGGCCTGAACTGCGTCGCCGGCGACTTCGTCATGTTCGACGGCACCAACTGGGTCTGTGTGATTCCGACCAGCACCGACGACCAGATCCTGAAAATCTCCGGTGGCACGATCTTCATCGAAGACGGCAACGATGTGAGCTTCCCGATCCGCACGATCTACGAAGAGACCTATGCCGGTGGAACAGACGACGGTTTTGGTCAGGCATGGGGTCGCAACCTGCGCATGCGGCGAGTCGCCATCGGCGTCTGGGACGTCGGTTTCGCCTTCCCTCACCCTGATGGCACGAACTACGCCGTTAGCGTCCTCACCGAGGAGCAATCAAACCTGCGCGACAGTGTGTTGCCCTGGGTTACTCAAGGCTCGAAGTCGGCCTTTGGTTTCCAGATCTCGCTCGCGACGGGCGACAACGGGCTCGCTGCTGATCTCTATGTCGACACACCGTTCACGGTGTCGGTCGATGCGCCGGTCGATTTGCTCGAACCAGCGCCGTAGCCAACCAAGAACTACCTTTGCCACTGAAGGCGACGTTGCAGCGTCGGCCAAGGGGGATCATGCGAGCTGCATTAACCGCTGTTGCGGACCGCGCCGCAACGACGACGCGAAACAACAACACGATTCGACAACTCAAAAGGGTCGCGACCTTCGAGCGAACCCTGGCGATGCTGTGCGTCTCGATACCGCTGTGGTTGCTCGTCTTCGACACTGGCCCTGAGTCGATTCGTGGCAGTGTCAGTGCCTACCACGACATCAGCCGCCCCCAGGCGTACTTCTTTCCGATGACTGTCGCCGCGATGCTGTTCATCTACAACGGCATGGTTCGTTCGGGTCGGCTCTACAACACGGTGCTCGGGCTTCTGCTCGCCGGTGTCGTGCTCTTTGATCACGACGGCGCTTCGGCGTGGCCGCATTACGCGTTCGCCGTCGGCTTCTTCGTGCTCAATGCGTTGGTGATTTTATGGTTCGCGAACGATGCCGAGCCGTGGCTGCGCAACGCGGTAGTGGTAGTAATCGCTGCAGGAATCGCAGCGTGGGTGTTCATCGACGCAGTCACAACGTTCTGGGTCGAGTGGGTCTCGCTCGCGGTCATCGCCGTGCACTTCGTGCTCGACTCGAACGGCTATTGCGGCTACTCGGCCAGTGCCGACCGCACGATCTATCTCTAGCTCGGCAACTCGAGAATCGTTACCTGACCGGTGTCACCGCTGACTTCGACCAACGCTCCGTCTGGGATTCGTTTTGTTGCGTCGGTTGCAGACACAACGCACGGGATTCCGAGTTCGCGGCTCACGATGATCGCGTGACTCAGCGGTGCGCCGACATCGACAACAACGGCGGCCGCTGGCACGAACAGGGGAGTCCACGACGGGTCGGTGATTGGTGCGACCAGGACATCGCCGGGTGCGAGCGACGTCGGGTCAAACGAGTCGAGGACAACGCGGGCAATGCCGCGGGCGGTGCCGGGGCATCCGGGCACGCCTTGCAGTACTTCGCCGGAAGTGAGATCGATGGTCTCGACGGAGTCGCGGCGGGGCATGTCCGAAACTGAACCTGGATCGCCAACAAAGAGGAAGCGATCTTGCAGCGCAGAGAACTCGACCATGAGCGCTTCGCGTTCGGCGAGCGTGTCATGCCAGCCGCTTGGGTCGTCGAGGAACTGCTCGGTCTCAGCGCGAGTGAGCAATCCGTAGCTGTTGACTTTGGGGAACGTGCCAGCTGCCTTGCACCGACGGCCCCACTCTTGCAGCGCTATGCGCGCTTCGTGGACGAGCTTTATGCAGTTGGTCTTCGTGCGCTCACGGCCGGGCATGAACACGGTCGCGGCGCTAAGAGCCGCCATGAACTGGCCGTGGGTTTCAGGATCACCCTCAACCATGGCTGCGATCTCGGCGCCGAGTTCTTGGCGCTCAACGGCGCGGCGATCGTTGCTGTCTTGGGGCGCGGCGTCATCGGGGGACAGGCGCATACGGTCGATCGCAGCGAGCGCCAGATCGGGATGGGTCTCCCAGGTCGGCGATCGAACTTCCCATTCGTTGGGCCCGCGTGCGCCGTAGGAGAACGTGAACTCAGCAAAGCTCGCGTTGAAGGCGACGGCATCTGGGTGGTTGCTCGCCAACAGTTTGTCAGCGAGACCGGTGCTTCCTTGGTCGAAGAGGTCGTTCAAGTGATCAGAGGCTGCGACCATTCGACCGAGGTCCCACATTGCCATCGACGGTGCGGCAGATTCCACGTCGCCGAGACCGGCCACAAGCTTGAGGATCGCCTCAGGCTTGCCGACTGCGGTGCAGACGGCGGTGATGATGCCAATCGGGAGCGTGGCAAGGAAGGTGACAAAGATGTGCTCGCCAAACAGTCGAGCGAAGTGTTCGTCGAATATCGCCCATATGTAGTCGTACAGCTCTCGGTCGCTCATCGCAGCAACATCGGGACGGTCGGCACGTAGTTGGTTAACGACCTTTTCGTCAGAGAGCGCGTTGGGCAAGTTCGGGGTCGTCAGGACCCACCCGAACGTCTCGCCGATCTTCTCGGTGAGCTCGGGTCGATCATCGCCCGGGCCAGCGATGAACTCTGGCACGCCCGGGGCCTCGCCAAAGAACGAGTCATCGATGTCTTTGTAGGTCATGCCGGGCGCGCGGTGACCCAGCAGGCGAAGCGCTGACGCGTTGAGGTACCCGTAGCCGTTGCTCACGCCAAGGAAGACGGCTTCGTCGGGCGGAAGCTCGTCGGAGGTCATGACGCCAATGCGGTAATAGGCCTCGCGAAAACCAATTTCAGCGCCGCCAATCGTGCCATTTGTCTCGAACCATTCGAACGACATCGGTGACACGGGATCAGGGAACACTTCGCCGATGTTGGCTCGGGTGTAGAACGAGTGCTTCTCGTGTGGCGTCGTCGATACCAACCATTCTTTGGCCATGCGTGGCTCCCCTTTGTAAGGCGATCCCCCGATCGCTGTGGCGTGAATGTAGCGCACCCATCGATTGCCGGCCCTACCGCGGGTGGTACCCGTTCACAGGGTCGCTCATGGGGTCGACTGGCTTGTCGGACATCGAGAGATGCAGCTGGTCACCCGTGTAGGGGTTGGCGCGGGCGAAGTCTTCGTCGAGTTCGACGCCGAGCCCAGCAGCGGTCGGGGGGATCACATGGCCATCACTAAACGGCATTGGTGACTTCAACACATCGGTATGGATTCCCGACCAGTCTCGAATCGACTCGAGCATCAGAAAGTTCGGCGAGCAGGTCGCGAGCTGCACGTTCGCTGCGCCCACGATTGGCCCGCAGTACAGATGGGGAGCGAGTTGAGCGCCGTTCGCCTCGGCCAGAGCACCGATCTTCTTCGCCTCGAGAATCCCCCCTACCCGGCCGAGGTTCATCTGCAGGATCGATGCCGCTTTGTATTCGAGCACACGCATGAACTCGGCCTTGGTCGTAAGTCGTTCACCAGTCGCGATTGGGATCGTGGTTTGCGAAGCGACTTTGGCCATCTCGCCAGGATTGTCGGGCGGCACGGGCTCTTCGAACCACAGCGGATCGTAGGGTTCGAGGCGGCGTGCAAGGCGTAGAGCACCTGATGCCGTGAATTGCCCGTGGGTGCCGAAGAGAATGTCAGCTCGGCTTCCGACGGCGTCTCGCACCGCAGCGACCATGGCTTCGCTCAGATCGAGCCGCTCAAGTGTGGGTTGGTGGCCGTCATAGATCGAATAGGGGCCTGCGGGATCGAACTTGACCGCAGTAAAACCACGACTGACCTCGAAACTGGCTCGCTCAGCAGCGGTGGCCGGATCGAGGTAAACGTCGGCTGCGTCACCTGGTTCTGGGTACAGGTAGGTGTAGGACCGCAACGAATCGTGGACTCTCCCACCGAGCAGTTCATAGATCGGCTTGTCGACGTCTTTGCCCACGATGTCCCAGCAGGCCATTTCGAGCGCGCTGACGCAGCCCATCACCGAAACATCAGGTCGGTGAGTAAAGCCGGATCCAAAGCAGCGGTGCCAGAAGCGTTCGATCTCATAGGGGCTGTGGCCGACCAGGTGGCGATCAGCGATGTCGGAAATCATCGCTGGCACGACGTCGGGCCCAAAACTTGCGCCGTAGTGCTCGCCATAGCCAACGATGCCACAGTCGGTCGTCAGCTTGACGAAAATGAAGTATGCACCGCCGAATTCGCCCGCACGGTTGCCGACGACGAACGTCTCTAGTTCGGCTATGTGCACTGTGTCTCCTGGTGCACTGTGTCTCCCGCTGGATTGACGTGCAGCTGATCCTAGAGCGCTGGTCGACATGGTTCGTTCGACCTAGACCAGGTACCTCACCCCAATTGTGGGGTCACTAGGTGAAACTACTCACACTGCGGCTCCAGTAGGCCGATGGAATCGCATGGCAAGAGTGATGAGTTCTCGCAGCAAGCGGCATTCGGCAGTTATCCAACAGGTCCCGGTTGAATCGGGAGCCCAGCAGCGAGCTGTTGAACAGCGAGCCACACGGCGGCGAGCAGGTCTCGAGGACTTGCAGTCCTTGGCCGCCTATGTTGCGGCCAAAGAACTACCAGCGCCAGACCTGAACCTCATGATTGTCCAACCAATTGGCTTCGACGGCGATGATTGGGAGCTCGCAGCATCGAGTCTGCGGCTTGAGGCCCGCATCGATGTTGTGGCCGCGCCCGCAATCGAGCCCGAACATGTCTGTCGGGTCGCGGCGGTCATGAGGCCAGATGCAATCGTGCTCGACTGGCGCTCGACTGACGCCTCGGCGATCTTTGATGCACTGCACACTGATCCTGCAACCTGTCGCACTCCCGTGATCATCGTCAGCGACGATGGCGAACGCTCGGCCCCACGGCTGCTCTGTGGCGTGTGGGAAGACCCCGCTCCCGAAGACTTCGACGACGTT
>Ga0209828_1004019_pt1 | contig 10809 bp, 9 predicted proteins | sample MaitaG_FD_187429 | JGI IMG/M metagenome (GOLD analysis project Ga0209828, IMG submission 187429) | Marine algal microbial communities from Maine, USA - Maine_Asex2 metaG (SPAdes) (version 2) | ecosystem: Host-associated > Algae > Red algae > Unclassified | place: Maine, USA | collected 2015-01-05
CAGCGAACGCGTCGCCGCCGCGCCCGCCGATGACGGACTGGCCGCCGTGTTAAGATGGAGCCGGCTGATCGACACCTACGTGGCCGAACTCGGCCCGGTCCCACCCTTCGCCGGAGCCGTGGCCTTTCTCGAACAGGCGACCTCGCTCGCCGACCTCCTCGTCGTCTCCTCCACCCCGCTCGCGGTCCTGATCGAGGAATGGACCAGCCACAACCTGCGCCGACATGTTCGCTTCATTGCCGGCAAAGACCTCGGCGAAAAATCCGACCATCTCAAATGGGCCACGAACGATAAAGGCTACCGGCAGACCCTGATGATCGGCGATGCCCCCAAAGATTTGCAGGCGGCCCGTGAGGCGGGTGTCGCCTTTTTCCCAATGATGCCCGGCGCGGAAGAGGCATCCTGGCGGACCTTGCTCAGCGACATTCTCCCGGCCCTTTGCGCGGGCGAATACACCCGTGAACGCGAGCGCTTGTACGAGCAGCAATTTCTTCAGGCCTTGCCCGAACAGCCGCCGTGGCGGTGATGCCCTTACCATTCATTTCTCGCCGCTCCGCGGAGGCAAAAGAATTTGAGGCAAAGGAATGGCAGCCTTGTTTGGTTTGCGGTGGAATTTCGGACGGGAGATTCCGCCTGCTCCGCGTTTTTCCGCGGTCGAAAAGCCCAGTTTATCAGAGAAAAGGTCGGCGAAGAATCCGCCCTGAAGCCACCCTCCCTGGGCGACCGGGATTACACCCCGCGTTTTTTGCGGTCCTCGATTTCTTTGAACTGCGGTTCGATCACCTTGGTGTAACAATCCGGACAGATGCTGTGGCTGATGTCGCGGTTGAGATTGCTCTCCATGAACACTTCGAGCTTTTCCCAGAAGTCATCATCCTGACGGATTTTTTTGCAGTAGCTGCAAATCGGAATGACCTCTTTCAACGCCGCAATCTCACGGGTGTAACTGATGATGCGTTGGGCCACGCGAATGCGCGCGTGGAGTTCGTGCTTGTCGAGCGGCTTGGTCAGGAAGTCGTCGACCCCCGCCTCCATCGCCATCATCATGTTGTCGTATCCCGCCTTCGCGGTGAGCAGGATGAAATACACATACTGCGGCGGACGCGTAGCGCGGACCTGGTGGCAGAAGTCGATGCCGTCCTTTTCCGGCATGTCCCAGTCGCTGACGATGATGGACGGAATGCGTTCTTGATACGCCTCCCAGGCTTCGGCGCCGTCGGCGGTGATGCGCACATTGAACCCCAAATCCTCAAGCGCCATCTGCAACAGTTGCGAAGCGATCACATCGTCTTCGGCGATCAGGATGTCGGAGGAGAGTTTGTTGTTCTTCATGGCTGGAGCGGTACCACAGCGACGGTGCATCCGCAAGAGGGTCGGTCGTTATTTTAGAACTGACCCCCGTTGTTTGATGCACCCGAAAAACACCAATTTGAACGCGTTGTTTTATTCGGACAAAGACTTGCAAACCATTTCCGCCGAACCATAACAGGTTATTCACAGTAATCTGTAACATTAGAGAAGGAACAGGTAACATCATGGCAAAGAAAAAATCCAAAGCCAAACAAAGCACCGCGAAGAAACGCACGGTGAAGCGGAAGCCCGCGAAAAAAGCCAAAGCGAAAAGCAAGGCACGGCGTAAGCCAGCGAAGAAAAAAGCCACAGCCAAACGCAAACCGGCCAAGAAGAAATCCACCGCCAAGCGCAAGCCAGCGAAGAAGAAATCCACCGCCAAGCGCAAGCCAGCCAAGAAGAAATCCACCGCCAAACGCAAACCGGCCAAGAAGAAATCTAAAGCCAAGAGCAAGCCGGCCAAGAAAAAGGCCAAAGCCAAGACCAAGAGCAAGCCGGCAAAGAAAAAGGCCAAAGCCAAAACCAAGAAAAAACCGGCCCAGAAAAAACCGGCCAAGAAAAAGGCTGAGAAGAAATCCAAAGCCAAGAGCAAGCCGGCCAAGAAGAAGGCCAAAGCCAAGAAGAAACCGGCTAAGAAGAAGGCCAAGAAGAAATCCAAAAAGAAAAAGAAGTAAACCCGTCGCAAGACGCCCTTGGTTTTTCGAAATAGCCCCTGCTTCGCAGGGGCTATTTTCATGCCCCGATGTTGAGGCCCGACCGCTTCGTTTGTCGCGGATGCGAGGACCTGCTACTGCCTTTTAAATTTCCTGTTTGTGGACGGTTCATTTGATTCCTAGCGTCACGGCCGGCCAAGTTGCGCCGAACACTACGAACGCCACCACCTGGGCTTGTCCCGGTGGGGCGATGTTCAAGCAGTTTTGAGGCAAGCCTCTGGTGGCCGGTTCCAGAAGGACATTCCATCCAGAAATAAAACATGAACAGGGCGCTAGTTGCGTATGCGCGGATCGTTGTTGAGCACCCGTTCGACGGTCTTTACTAAAACCTCGAAGTCGAAGGGTTTGAGCACCACCGCGTCCGGCGGCTGCCCGGTTTCCTCCTCGAAGGACTGGGCCTGGTCCGGGAACCCCGTGCACACCACCACCGGGGTTTTCACGCCGCGCTCACGGAGCAGGCGAAACACTTTGGTGCCGGACAACACCGGCATTTTCAGATCGAGTAGTATCAGGTCGAAAGGCTCGAGCGATTGGCTCGCCACATCGACCGCTTCTTTGCCGTCGCGGGCCGTCACCACACTGAAACCATAGCGGGTCAGCAAATCGGTGGTGAGGTTGCGGAAGATCTCCTCGTCGTCCACCACCAGCAAGCGCAGGGCATGGTTCAGATGATCGGGTTCAGCCGCTGCCGATTCCGTCTCCACGCCCGTCGATCGGGGAACGCAAACGCGGAAACTTGTGCCCGTGCCGATTTCGGAAGAGCACTCGATGGTGCCGCCGTGTCCGTGCATAATGGTCGAGGCGATGTACAGACCGAGGCCGTTCACTTTGCCGTACTCTTTTCCTTTGGTTGAGAAGTAGGGTTCGAAGATCCGCGAAATAATCTCGGGCGCCATGCCGACACCCTCGTCGAGAATTTCGAACTCGACCATGTCGCAACGATCCTCCACCGCGTCCGCTGGAAGGTTGCGCGCCGAGAAGCGGATCGTGCCGCCCTCCGGCATTGCGTGGATCGCGTTGACCATGAGGTTGTGGAACACCCGCCCCATGTGTGTGCTGTCGGCCTGGACCGACCAGAGGTCTTCCTGAAGATCGAGTTCGACGCGGACATCAAAGGGCAGCACTTTGTGAATCAGGCGTTCGGCATTGCGCACCAGATGAGTGGCGCGCCAGAGTTGCGGGTTGATCTCAACTTGGTCCGACATCGCCATCAACTGGTGCGCCAATTCCGAGGCGACCAAGGCGGCGTTGGTGGCGTCGCCGACCAGTTCGGCGCGTTCGTGCTCCTCGGCTTGTTCCAGCAAGGAGAGATTGCCGAGAATCGTGGTAAGGAAGTTTTTGAAATCGTGGGCAATGCCGCCGGAGATCTTGCGCACCATCTCGATCCGTTCGCGATCCCGGTGGGCGGACTGCGAGAGGATTTCACTTTCCGACAAGCGCTGGTTCAAGGAGGCGTTCTCGCAGTTCAACCGGCGGTTTCGAAACAACAGAAGTGCGGGCAACAGCAGCAGAGGCAACAAGGCGAGCGGCAACCAGATCCAGCGTCCCGCCGAGGCCGGCGCAGACGTGCCGGACCAACGCAGGCGGGCGTCAGTCATCGGATTGGGAAAGGCCACGGGGATTTCGATCATGCCGTGCTCCGGCGGCTCGTGCGCACCGACGAGAAGTTGACAGTTGCCCGGCGGAACCACTTCCCGCCAGCCGACCAAAACAGAGAGATTTCCGCGGTGCTCGCAACGCAACAACAGCATGAGATTCCCCTCGGCATCGAGTTGTAGTTGCGGCTCCTCCATTACTCCTTCCAGCAAGGTCTTGTCCGCGGAGGAGCCGATCAGCCGGTCCAACAACTCGCCTTCCGGCGTATAGAATGCGAGCCGCGAGAAATCCTCCAAGGACGAGAGAAGGGCGTGCGGCCTCCGAGAGGAGTTCTTGCGGATTTCTAAATTGAAATACGGCTGTTGCGCCACCACGCGCATGTCGTCGACCGCAAACTGTAATTCCGAACTCAGAGTGGCGGCGTAGGTAGTCAGCACATCTTTGGTACCACGCCAGTCGGGGTCCTGCTCGGCTGGTCGGAACGCCACCCAGATGCTCACGGCGAGAACCACACTCCACAGCAAAACCATCGCGCCGAAGAGTACAAAGATTCTCCGACCCGATAGGTTCTCCAGATGAGAATCTTCTCCCGACAACATGAAATCTTTCTAACACGGAACGCCGACAATTCCTGCGAAACTTGCAGTTTTGTTGCAAAATTCTCCTTTGATTGAATTTGAGTGGGACAGATGGGACAAAGAGGACGAAATGATTCCTGACGCTCGCCATTCGGTCGATCATTGACAGAATCCCAAGCCAAGATAGTTCCGTATCATGCCAGATCCCATCATTTTGAACGACCTCACAAAAGTCTTCGGCAGCACTCGAGCCGTGGACGGCATCGACCTGACCATCGAGGCCGGAGAGTTGTTTTTCCTACTCGGTCCTTCGGGGTGCGGCAAGACCACGTTGCTCCGTTGCATCGCCGGGTTCGAAGTGCCCGATAGTGGCACCGTACACATTGGCAAACGCGACGTTACCAAACTGCCCCCCCACCAACGCGACACCGGCATGGTGTTCCAGTCCTACGCGCTGTGGCCTCACATGTCGGTCCGGCAGAACGTCGCCTTTGGCTTGGAGATGCGCAAAGTCTCAAAAGCAGAGACGAAGACTCGCGTCGACGAGGCGCTGAAGATGGTGCAGATGGAACACCGCGCCGAACACAAGCCGTCGCAGCTGTCCGGTGGACAGCAGCAACGCGTCGCGCTCGCGCGTGCGCTGGTGGTACAACCGACCTGCCTGCTGCTCGACGAACCGCTGTCCAACCTCGACGCCAAACTCCGCCTCGAGATGCGCACCGAAATTCGCCGCATCGTCAAAGAAGCCGGACTCACCGCCGTCTACGTCACGCACGACCAAAAAGAAGCCCTGTCGATCGCCGACCGGCTCGCCATTCTCGACGGCGGCAAAATCCAGCAATGCGACACGCCGCAAAACACCTACCTGCGACCCAACAGCAAGTTCGTCGCGGGCTTCATCGGCGAAAGTAATTTCCTCGAAGGCACCGTCAATGGCGACGGCCGCGTCAACACACCGATCGGCCAGCTCGCCGGACGCCCGCACGAGTTCGCGGCGGGCACTAAAGTAAATGTCTCGCTGCGTCCCGAAGCGATCAATTTCAATCCGCCGGGCGACGCACAAAACGTGCTGCGCGGTTCGGTACATGGCACCATCTACCTCGGCGAAGTCGCCCAGCACCGGATCACCGTGAACGGCACCGAACTGAAAGCCTTCGACTTAAACCCGAAGCTGGTCGCGCGCGACGGGTCCGAAGAGGCCGATATCTGGTTCGCCGCGGAAGACGTGGTCATTCTCGCGAGCTGACTCCTCGAACGAAAAACCCCGAACGAAAAACCCCGAACGAAAAACCCCGAACGAACAACCAGAAACGAACGAAGACCATGTTCAAGAATCTCTCTATCCTGTTCGCCGCCGCCTTGGTCATCGCCCTGCCCTTTTTGTTCCGTCAGGAGTCGGACCAAACGAACTGGAATCCTGGTGACCCCGAACTGGTGGTCATCTCCTCGCACAACGAGGCGATCCGCTGGGAGTTCGGCAAAGGCTTCTCCGACTGGCACGAGGAACATCACGGATCGCCGGTCCGGGTCGATTGGCGCGTGATCGGTGGCACCTCGGAAACCATCCGCTATCTCCAGTCCGAAATGATGAGCAGCTACCGCGGTTGGTGGTCCGGCGAAGGCAAGGACTGGCCCGGCGACGGCGCCAAGGTGATCTACGATTACAAGACCGAGCCCTCGCGCAATTCCGACTTGTTCAAAACCCTGCGCAGCACCGACACGCCCGATGCGTTCGGCATCAAAATCGATGTGTTCTTCGGCGGCGGCGAATACGACCACGCCAAAGTCGCCAAGCAAGGCATCACCGTCAAACCTTGGGACACCGCGCCGGCTAGCATTACCGACGCCTACCCCACCGGCCTGTCCGGTGAAAGCTGGCGCACCGACACCTTGTTCGGCAACGCCCTGTCCACTTTCGGTCTGTGCTATAACCTCGACCGCCTCGCCGACCTCGGTATCGAACAGCCGCCGCAAACATGGAAAGACCTCGCCGACCCGCGTTACTACCGCCTGCTCGGCACGGCGGACCCGACCAAGTCCGGCAGCATCACCAAAGCCTTTGAGATGATCATTCATCAACAAGTCTACGACCGCGTGATCGCGTCTGGGTTTTCCGACGCGGTGATCCAATCGGTTGAAGCCGACGGCAAAGACGCGCCCGAGGGATACCAAGAAGCCATCGCCACAGGCTGGCTCGACGGCATTCAACTGGTGCAACGCATTGGCGCGAACGCGCGCTACTTCACTGACTCGAGTTCGAAGGTTCCGATCGACGTCGGTGCCGGCGACGCGGCGGTGGGCATGTGCATTGATTTTTACGGCCGCTTTCAAAGCGAGTTCGAAAAAGGCCAAGACGGCACCCAACGCCTCCGCTACCTGACGCCGGCCGGCGGCTCCTCGGTATCTGCCGACCCGATCAGCCTGCTGCGCGGCGCGCCCAACCGCGAACTCGGCGTGCTCTTTCTCGAGTACGTGCTCGGTTCGGAGGGACAGAAAATGTGGTGCTACAAACCGGGCACGCCGGGGGGACCGCAGAAGTTCGCGCTGCGCCGCCTGCCGGTGCGCCAAGAGTTTTACACACCGGGTTCGGAACACGCGGCGCACACCAGCGAGGACCTGACGCAAGATGACATCAATCCCTACAAAATGGCCGAGAGCTTCGAGTACCGCCGCAACTGGACCGGACGCTTGTTCGGTCTGCACCGCACCTTGATCCGCGCCATGTGCTTGGACTCCGGCGACGAACTGCGTTCGACCTGGGGCAAGATCATCAAACACGGCGGACCCGACGCACAGCCAGAAGCGATGAAGCTGCTGATGCGCCTGCCCGAGGGCCTTGACTGGAACACGGCCCACGACCTTGATCCGGAGAACGACCTCCCCGACGCCCAACGCGAGTGGACCACGTTCTTCCGCAAGAGCTACGGCGAAGCAGCGGCTGCGGTGGAAAAGAAATAAGTCTGTTAATTTAAACAGTTTATGTCTTGCAAGGCACGCCCGCGTGGGTTTTGTTCGGGACATGGGTTATCAACTCTCCTCTTTTCAATATTCGCCGGCGGCGGAACGGACGCTGGACGGGCCATGGCACGCGGACCAGCAGGTCGGCGAGACCGAAAGCAATCTCCACCGCCTGACCATCGCGAACATCAACCGCTTGCTGGTTCGGATGCTTCCCCCCTCCTTTTATCTGCAACCTCGCTCCTCCCTGCCGCTCGACAACTATACCGTCACCGTTCCCGACATCGCCGTGATGGCAGGCACCATGGAGGAGCACCTCGGTCGGAAGTTCGGCGAAGCCACGCTGGTGATCGAGGTCGCGTTCGAGTCCTTGCACCACGATCGCACCACGAAACGCGACCTCTACGCCAAAGCCGGTATCCCCGAGTATTGGATTGTGAATCTCCGTAATGCCTCCATCGAATTGCATCGGAAACCTCATCCCGATGCGCCCCGGTACACCCAGGAAGAAATCCTGCGCCGCGGGGACGCTCTGAGCAGCCCGTTCGGCGGAGCGAACATCCCAGTGAGCCAACTGTTTCTTGAGTCGAGGCCCTAAATCCTTGATAATCTGAGCATGATCGACCCCAAACTCTCCCCGCTCCTCTGCTCGATCCCCTTCGCCCTCTGCAACCTGCCGACCGAGGCCGTCGGCGCGGCCGGACTTCAAACGTCCGACGTCCTTAAAACCATGAATTGAAAACACTTGCCAGTCCGCACCGACTCCGTTGAGAACGAGCGCATGATTAGTGTTCTCAGTCCCGCCAAGACCCTCGACATGGACAGCCCGGCTTGTGTGAAGAAGTTCACCCAACCGGACCTGTTGAACGACAGTGCCGAACTCATCAAGGTGCTGCGCGGCAAGTCCGAAGCCGAGGTCGGCAAGCTGATGAACATCAGCGAGAAACTCGCCGCGCTCAACGTCGAACGCTACGCCGCCTGGGACAAGACCTTCACCGAGGCGAACGCCAAACAAGCCCTGCTCGCGTTCCGTGGCGACGTCTACACCGGCATGGACGCGGACAGCTTCGCCGCAAAAGATTTCGACTTCGCGCAGAAGCACGTGCGTATCCTATCCGGCCTGTACGGCATTCTCCGCCCGCTCGATTTGATGCAGGCCTACCGACTGGAAATGGGCACCAAACTCGAGACCAAACGCGGCGGCAACTTGTACGATTTCTGGGGCGCCGACATCACCGAACTGCTCAACCGCGATCTTGCCGCCAGCAAAAGCAAGGTGCTGCTCAACCTCGCCTCGCAGGAATATTTCAAGTCGGTGAAACCGGGTGCGCTCGACGCCGAGGTGGTCACGCCGGTGTTCAAGGACGAGAAGAACGGCGTCTACAAGATCATCAGTTTCCACGCCAAAAAAGCGCGTGGCATGATGGCCGCGTTCCAAGTGAAAAACCGGGTCAAAAAGCCGAACGACCTCAAAGACTTCGACACCGCCGGCTACTACTTCGTGGAAGACCAAAGCTCCGAACGCGAACTCGTGTTCTACCGCGACGCGAACTGAGAAATCCGCAACATTGGGCCTTGAAGGGCGAGGGGCCTCCCGAGCCGTTTCTCCGCCTTGGATTGAAAACAGACCGGCGAGTCCCCTCGATTTTAAGTGGCTGGCCGGTCGAATAATTGGTAGTCGAACTCAAACCATTGCGATGAACGCGATGGCGCCTGGAGGCTCCAATGATCGAAACATACAAACCCTCGGGGAAGTTCTCCGTCATTTCCCGCTCTACCTGATCGGCGCGTTCGCCGTCATCATCGGACTCGCCTGGCTCTACGTCCGCGTGCTCGGTGAGAACGAGGAGGACAGTTACCTGACCGTTATTTCGCAACACCTCTCTTTCGACAAAGAGGGCAAAGCCAACACCGTCGACACCAACGTTCTCGAGTTCGTGCCGATCCGCGCCGCTCGTCGTTCGGACTTGCTGGCGTGCATCGCCGAGTTCTAGACAGTGTAGTGCATCGTCAATTTTATATTTCTGGATCGTTCGAAATCAAAAACTTGGAGGGCGAGGGGCCTCCCGAGCCGGTGCGATTAAGGACGACCGAGATGGTAGCAGACGTTGGTTCGGGGTTCATCCCATTCGTTTGGGATCAGGCGTGTCCCTAAATAAATAAAAAATTTAAAGAACACTAGCAGGCAAAGCTTTCAGCCGGAAGCGCCCACTGAAAACTACTCAGCCACGCCGAACACTTTCAACTTGCTGATCGACCAACGGTGGTGCTTGGACTCGCCGGTCTGCACCACGCGTAGAAAGCGGGTGTTCAGGGGCTCGAAGGTAATGTTGGTCTTTCGAGCGCCCTTGCCTTTGGCAACGGGATCCGACCAGTCTTTGCCGTCGTCCGAGATGAGCAATTCCCAGCCGCGCGGATAGCGGTCGGGGTTCACGGAATCGAGTAGCAGGCTGGTGAGTTTATGTTCGGCGCCAAGGTCGATCTGATACCACCGCCCAGGCTGGTTACTGTTGTCGCAACTCCCCTTACCCAGAATCGGACGGCGCGCGCTTTCCTCACCGGCGCTGCAATCCACCGCCCAGTCGTTCTGGTTGGTGAGTTCGGGCAGGCTGAACGCCTCCAGCGCCTCGAGGGTCCAAAGGGGTACCGTTTCACCAACACGATCGGCCACCGCTTTGCGTGTCGCGGCCACTTCTTCCGGCCAAATCGCGGACGCGGTATGGCCCCACTCTTGGCGGATGTAGGTGAGCACCGCCGCGATATACTCGTCGCCGTTCGCGCCCATCGGCGCCATCACGCCGCCGAGGTAGTTGGTGCCGTCGATCGGTCCAGTCATGCCGTGCAGCAAAATACGGTTGAGCACTTCCTTCTGACCCAGAACCCGCGGCGAATTCACCAGACTCGGCCCCAGCATCAACGGCGCGCCTGGGATCTGTTTGCCTTTGCCGTCCATATTGTGACACGACATGCACAGCCCTTGATAAATCTCCGCGCCCTTGGCGATCAGATTAGCTTCTTCGGGCGAGACTTCGCGCGCCGGGGCGATGTCCTGGGTCCACGATTTGATCCCGGTCTGCCAGCGGCGCTGGGTGTTGGCGCGGCGTCCGGCATCGGCAATGTTGCGAAACACCTCGCCGCTCATCATGCGTTTGATCAGCGGCGTCTCGCGCGGATACAGCGAGGTCATCGCGGCGAGGAACACGCCCTCGTCTTCGACATTGTTCTCAACAATTTTTTCAATCGCGGCCACCGCGCGTTCGTCGACGGACTCACCCAAGCTCAAGATCGCTTGGCGTTTTACTTCACGGTCACGGTCCTGATGCATGTCGGCGAGGCGAGCGAGCGTCTCGTCATCGTTCTCCTTCACCCAGCGTTCGGCGATACGCAGCGCGGCAATCCGAACCTGCCAGTCTTTGTCGCCGATCGCGTTCAAGACCAGGGGCTTTTCAATCACGCCAATTCCCTCGAGCGTCCACAGCGCGTGCATCCGCGCCATCTTGTCACCATCGAACTGGGCCATCGCCCGCAGCGCCGGCACCACCGTGTCGCGGTCGTCACGCAGGATGATGAGTTTTTGTGCGGTGTCGCGCCACCAGCCATTTTTGTGCTGCAAG
>Ga0209828_1004020_pt1 | contig 10807 bp, 15 predicted proteins | sample MaitaG_FD_187429 | JGI IMG/M metagenome (GOLD analysis project Ga0209828, IMG submission 187429) | Marine algal microbial communities from Maine, USA - Maine_Asex2 metaG (SPAdes) (version 2) | ecosystem: Host-associated > Algae > Red algae > Unclassified | place: Maine, USA | collected 2015-01-05
TGACCCCGGCATCGTGTTCGACATCTTGTTTGGGCCGTCACCCACCGACGGGCGTGGCGATCTCGATGAGCACATTGCTGGGCCCGAGCACATAGGCGACGGTTTGGCCCCACGGCTTGTCGATGGCATCGGTGTAGCTACGGGCGCCAGCGGCGGTCGCTGCCGCCACTGTTGTCGCAACGTCGGCGGTGACGAGCGTGATCGAAGCTGGCGGGGGTAGGTGCTCGTCGGGCAGAACGAATCCGCCGGCATCGCTGAGGTTTGCCGTCGCGAGCTCGACCGAGACAAACGCCAGCGTCGTGGTTCCCGTCTCGACCTCGCCGTAATCGTTCTCTGGGGTCACCATGCGCCGCTCGAACCCGAATGCGCGCTCGAAGAAGCTCACCGTTTCTTCGACGTCGGTGACGAAGAAGATCGTGTAGCCGAGTGAAACAGTCGTCATGAATCCATCCTTCTCGTTGGTTCGGAGCACCCTACGAGAGGCCGACGACAGCGGCCTGTCGGAGTTTGTCGTATTTCTTGACCACGCCGGCAAAATCCTCTTTGCTGGGTTCGTGAATCGCCTTGAACGTCTCTTCGCCATTAGCGAGGCCGTCCGACAATCGGGGCGGCAGCCGATCACGGCCGCTCGCCTTGCCGATCGATTCGAAGTGTCACGTCGTACGATCGAGCGCGACCTCGCCAGTTTGCGCGAAGCGGGCGCACCGGTGATCAGCGAACCGGGCCGAAATGGCGGCGCCGTGAGCCTCGACAGTGCTGCGAGCACGGTTGTCTTGCTGTCATCGCCACAAGTGACGGCCCTGTTGATGGCCGTCACCACGGCCGGGGCCGACATGCCGTACTCGAACGACGCTCTCGCCGGCGCCGACATCCTGTTGCAAGGGTTGGCATCGAACACGCGAACCAACGTCGAGGAACTTCGAAACCGCATGCGCCACGCGTTCGTGAGCCCGGCGGTGAGCCCTCGAATTCGGCGGACGATCGAAGAAGCGGTTCGGCAAGGCCGGGTGGTGAACATCACCTATGTCGACGCCAAATCCACGGTGACGGAACGAAGTGTTGAAGCCGTCGGCTTCTATCGGGGAAGCGACGGGTGGTATCTGAATGGCTGGTGCGATCTGCGCGACGCCGGACGCATCTTTCGACTAGATCGGATCACGACCGCCCGGCTGACCCGGCGCTCGATCGCGCTACGCAACGTCGACGAAGTCCTCGGCTGGACACCGAACGAAGTCGTCGCGCCCTAGGCCAAGTTTTGGGCGTACGGTCTGCGCCGTGACTTATTGCGTCGCGACAGCGGCTCCCGTCAGGCTGATCAACACATGACTCTCCCCTCCCCTGGCCTGGCCGCTCCTGCGATCACGTTGGTCGATGCTGACGGGCGTGCCTGGCGATTGGCTGATCAGCACGGCCGTGCGGTGGTGCTGATCTTTCATCGCCACATCCATTGACTGCCGTGCGCCACCCACGTTGTCGCCGTGCGCGACCGCCTCGAGGAGTTTGGGACGACCGACGTTGTCCTCGTGACCTTCACCGACCCTGAAAAAGTCGTCACCTATGCCGAAGCGAAGGACTTGCCGTTTCCGGTGCTCGTCGACGCTGACCGGTCGGCATATCGGGCGTTCGGACTCGCTCGTGGCTCCGTCAGGCGGGTGTGGGGCTGGAGGATGGCTCGTCGCTATCTCGAGATCTTTCGATCCGACGGCGTGAGCCGCTTGCGACGCCCGACCGAAGACACCTTGCAGCTTGGCGGCGACTTCGTCGTCAGCCCCGACGGCACTCTGACGTATGGATTCTGGGGTGCGGGGCCAGATGATCGCCCAAGCGTTGACGATCTCATCCAGGCAGTGCGCGCCGCGGAGACGTCATCATGGAGGTCGGTGAGGGAGCCGACTGGCTCGAAGCCGGCGACCACGTGATCTTCGGTTCCATCCCCGCATGCGGGCGTTGCCCATCGTGCGCCGATGGCCACTCGAACCTTTGCGACGCCGCCGCCACGTCCAGATCCTCGACGGCGGCTATCGGCATCACACCGCCGACGGCATGGACCTCGGCCTGAGGTGTCTGCTCGGTACGTTCGCCGAGCACACCGTGGTCAACGAAGCGAGCTGCATCAAGACCGACAAGGACTGGCCACTCGACAAGGCGAGCTTGCTTGGCTGCGGTGTTGTGACCGGCTGGGGCGCAGCGGTCTATTCGGCAAGAAGCGATGGGCGCGCTCGGCGACACGACGTGGGACCGCGGATACGACAAGGTCATCATGGCAATGGGCACCGGCGACGGTGAGACACTGGGCGAGGCGTTCAACCTCGGTGGCAAACGCTCGAAGATCATCGTCACGAACCTCCACTCGACATCGGAAGGCACGATCAACGTGCCCGGCATCATGATGACGTGATGTAGAAGCAGCTCATCGGATCGTTGTTCGGTTCGGCGAACATCCGCAAGGACATTCCGATGCTGTACGAGTTGTACCTCGACGGCAAGCTCAAGCTCGACGAGCTCGTGACCAAGACCTACACGCTCGACGAGATCAATGACGGCTACCAAGCGATGCGCGACGGCGAGAATATCCGCGGCGTCATCCTCTACGACTGAGCCCACCGGCGACGTTCGTGAAGTTGCTACCGCTGGCTCTAGGAATGGAGCCGGCGGCTGCCGTTTTCGGACCCATGCCGTAGTCTCCAAACCATGTCTTCGGCTCCGACTCACCCGTCTCGGCGTGTCGCGATTGTGACGCTTCCCGGTTTCAACGAGATCGACACTTTTGTTGCGACCCGGATGATCGATTCGGTCACCGGTCTCGAGGTCGCGCTGGTGGGCCCGCATGCCATGGCCGACTCGATGGCCGGCATCGACGTCGCCACGCCCGGTGCGTTGGACGAACTGCACATCTTCGACGCCGTCATCGTCGGCAGCGGGATGCGGACGTTCGAACACATCGACAACGACGCACTGATGGCCAACTTCACGCTCGGTCAGAACCCGGGTCAACTCCTCGGTTCTCAATGCTCGGGTGCCGCAATCTTGCATCGCCTCGGCTTGGTCGACGGCGTCACGGTGTGCACCGATGCGTTGACGACACCGCGGCTGCGGGCGATCGGAGTCGACGTGGCCAACGAGCCGTTTCGAGCCGACGGCAACCTTGCGACCTCTGGTGGGTGTCTCTCGTCGGCCTATCTGGCTTTCTGGATGATCTCGCGGTTGATCAACCCCGAGGCCGCGGTCGCGGCTTTGGAGTACGTGGCTCCGGTGGGCGAAGCCGACGAGTACGTGAGCCGAGCGCTCTCGTTGACCCAGCCGGTCGTGGCGCAGCCCTCGCCGTGACCGTTCCCGTCATCGACATCGGATCGCTGGCAGTCGACGACGCGACCCATCCGGCTATTGCCAAGATCGCCGAGGCGGCATCGACCTCAGGCTTCTTTCAGGTCGTCGGCCACGGGATCGAACAGTCGATGATCGACGCCGTTTGGAACATCACCCGACAGTTCTTCGCGCTTCCCCGCGATGCGAAGCTCGGAATTCTTCGAACGAAGACGAATAGCCGAGGCTTCTACGATCGCGAGCTCACGAAGCAGCGCCGCGATCTGAAGGAAGTGTTCGATTACGCCACGGTGCCGTTCCCGGCGCTGGCTCACGATGACCCGTCGAACTTCGCTGCGGTCGACGGTCATAACCAATGGCCGCAGGAACTCGTCGAGATGCAGGCGCTACTCATGAGTTACCTGCACGCGTGTGAGGGGGTCGCTCATCGACTGCTGGCGGCCTTCGCCCATTCACTCGGCGTCGCACCGGTTGCGCTCGCGAAACACTTCGGTGCGCACAACACAAGCTTCGTTCGACTGAACCACTATCCGCTCCACGACCCGCTGACGACCAACGAAGCCGAAGACCTCACACCGCTCGGCGACATGGCCTTGCATCACCACAGCGACGCCGGAGCCCTCACCCTGCTACTGCAGGACGACGTCGGAGGTTTGCAGGTACTCGACGGCGACACATGGGCTGATGTGGTGCCGGTCGAAGACGCCCTCGTCATCAACACGGGCGACATCATGCAGGTCTGGTCGAACGACCGATACCGGGCCGCACTCCATCGCGTCGCGCCGATCACCGACCGGGCCCGGTATTCGCTGCCGTACTTCTTCAACCCGACCTACGCCACCGACTACGCGCCGTTGAACACGAACAAGCCGCGATATCGGTCGATCAATTGGGGCGCATTCCGGCAAGGGCGCGCCGATGGTGACTTCGCCGACTACGGCACCGAGAACCAGATCGCCGACTACCGGCTCAGCTAGTGTCCTGCCGGGCCGACTTAGACCGGGCCCTGCCCAGGCGGGCCAGCCTCTACGATTGTCAGGTCATCGGAACGGAAGGAAGCTCGTCATCGTCTGCTCACACCTTGACTCTGACCGGCACCCGCTCACGGATCCGAGTTATGTTGCCGACTGTCGCGATCGCCTGGCTCGCGACGGCGCCTTGGTGCTGGCCCGGTTGCTGCGGACCGAGATCGTCGAACAGGTCGTTGCCGATGCCCTCCCCCGTGAACCCGACGCGTTCTACGCGAATTCGACGCACAACGTTTTCCTGACCCCGCCGGACTCGACTCGTGCCACGACTGATCCCTTCAACCGGCAGGTGCTGAGTACGAAGGGTTTGATCGCCGACGACCAGATTGCCGACGACTCACCCTTACGCGACATCTACGGCGATTCGGACCTGCAGGCGTTTCTGTGCGGCGTGCTCGGCATCGATGCGATCTACCCCTACGCCGATGATGTGTCGTCGATCAACGTGCACTTCGCCGCGGCGGGTATGGAGCTCGGCTGGCACTTCGACAACTCATCGTTTGCCGTCACGATGCTGCTCCAACAACCCGACGACGGCGGCCACTTTCAGTACGTCCCCAGAGTTCGTAACGCCGACAATATGAACGTGCTGCTCAATGCAATTCTCGACGGCGAGAGCGACGCTGAGACACTAGCGTTCGCACCCGGTGACCTCGTCCTGTTTCGAGGCCGCAACGCCCTGCACCGGGTGACGCCCACCGAGGGCGCCACGACGCGGCTGCTCGTCGTGTTCGCCTACAACGATGAGCCAGGCATTGCGTTGTCCGACTCGGCGCTTCAAACGTTCTACGGTCGAACTGCGGCGCCATGAGCCGGCCGCTCCCATCGCCGGGCCTGGTCGTCTTGGTCGGACCGCCCGCGTCGGGGAAGTCCACCTGGGCGGCAGAGAACTTCCTACCCGACGAGATCGTTTCGTCCGACACGTTGCGGGGCGTCGTCGGCGAACACCGGCTCGATCTCGCGGCAACCGACGACGCGTTCGAGGTGCTCGACCGCATCATCGAGATGCGGTCCGGGCGGAGCTTGACGACGGTCGTCGACACAACCGGCCTTGAGCAACGTCGGCGGGCGGGATACCTGGAGGCGGCGCAGCGCTATGGCCTCGCCGCCGTAGCCGTTCGTTTCACCACGTCGGCCGCCGAGTGCCGCCGCCGGAACCGGGCGCGTGAACATCCGGTAAGAGCGAAGGCGCTCGATGCGATGCTGAAGACCGCGCGCCGTCTCGAGCTCGATACCGAGGGCTGGGATCTCGTGATCGAGCCAGAGCCGGTCCGGACCGTCACTCCGAAACTCGCGGCCGCGGCCGCCCTCACCACCGACGAGACACCGGAACGCAACCAAACCTCGGCATTGCGCTTCGGCCTGTTGGTCTCGCGCTTCGACGGACCGGGGAGCAGCGAAGCGATCGGTCCCTGGCTGGTTCGCGTTGCCTCGAATGCCGAGGCCGCCGGCTTCGACAGCTTGTGGGTGATGGACCACATGATCCAGATCCCGCAGGTGGGGTCGGCCTGGGACCCCATGCTTGAGAGCTACACGACGCTCGGTTTCCTGGCGAACGCCACCTCGAAGATTCGCCTCGGAGTTCTCGTGACCGCGGCAACGTTCCGCAACATCGGTCATCTCGCGAAGATCATTGCGACGCTCGACGTGCTGAGTAACGGCCGGGCAATCGCTGGCCTCGGTGCTGCGAACTTCGCTTCTGAGCACGAGGCGTTCGGTTGGCCGTTTCCGTCGGCGCCGGAGCGTTTGGCCCGGCTCGAAGATGCACTCGAAGCGCTGCCGCTGCTCTGGGGGCCAGGTAGCCCGAAGTTCGAGGGTCGCACGATGACGATTCCCGAAGCCATCTGTTATCCCCGTCCGATCCAGGATCCGATGCCGATCATCGTCGGTGGCTCCGGTGAGCGGGTGACGCTACGTCTGGTTGCCAAACATGGCGTCGGGTGCAATCTGTTCGGCGGTGTCGACACGGTCCGCCACAAGGTCACCGTTCTCCGTGAACACTGCGCCGAGGTCGGACGCGACGCGGCTGAGATTGAGGTGACCCACCTTGGCGAGGTGCTCGTCGGGTCGAGTCGCCAGGACCTCAACCAGCGCATCGAGCGTCTCCGCCCATCAAACCAAGGTCCGGCCCGATTCGCCACGTCGGTGAATGCCGGCACCGTTGACGATCACGAGGCGGGCTTCGCCGCGCTCAGCGCCGCTGGCGTTCATACCGCGATCCTGTCGACGCGCGACATGGCCTGCGACGACATGGGGCCGCTCGCCGACGTGATCTCGCGGTTCCGCGCGTGATCGATGCTGCCGTCGGCACCGGCTCCTAACGTAAAGCGTCGAACCGAAGGAGTCCCTGTGGCCGGTGAACGTGACTTGGTAAAGATACTTGCGTCGATGCAGGTGCAACGACGTGACGAGCCGGTCGCCGTCGTCTCGATCGATGAACCGGTCTCGCTCGGTGATGGGGTCGAAGCACTGATTGCCGAGGCCGAAGGAACGACCGCCGTCGTCACCCTCGCCGAAGCCAAGCGCCGCAACTGGCCTGTCGACTTCACTGCGGCGTGGCTCACGATCGATGTGCACACAGCGCTCGACGGCGTTGGGCTCACGGCGGCCTTGTCGACTGCGCTCGCAGACGGTGGCATCGCATGCAACATCCTCGCCGGCTATTTCAATGACCATCTGCTCGTGCCGATCGATCAAGCCAATGACGCAATCCAGATAATCGAAGCGCTCGCCCTACCGGCGCAGCTCCTACGCCGCGACGAAACGAATGGCTCGCGACCGAATGATGTCGAAGCGCTCGTCGTTCGCGATCGGTAATCCTTCGAGGGTCGCGTAGACCATCGTGTTATCACCGACGAGCGCCGCGTCGTAGACGATGATCGGGTCGATCGTCGACGCCGTTGCGGCATTCTGTTCGTCGAGGCGCCACCATGTCGACGGCACGTCATGATTGCCGTGGGCCGCCGCGGGTGCGCCGATGGTCACACCACCGCCGCCGCCGTCATCGTCGACCGACTCGCGCCGTACACCGCCGCGCAGATGACCAATCGAGCGGCGCGCGTTCTCGTCATCGATCTCGAGGTAGAACACGTCATCGCCCCGGACCGGAGGCGCAACGCCGCCGGCGGCCCAGTGTTCGATCGCCCCATCACGGAGCGAGATCTCGACCACATCGAGCAGCTCGTCGGGCCCAGACCGGTCGACGCGACGTTGCGAAGACCGAGTCGCCGCTGTCGGACCAGACCGGATCGACGAAGTAGCGATCGGGCTCGGCCGCGACGAATGGCTCGAAGGCGTCAGTCCGCAGGTCGAGCGTCCAAAGTCCGTTCCCTTCGATATGGAAGTCTGGCGAGTACGACACCGCCATGGTGGAGCCGTCGGGGCTCAACGCGATGCCGTGGATGATCGCATCCTCGGGAACCGTGAAGACGGCTTCTATGTCGCCGGTCGAAAACGTCGCACGCGTTCAGTGCCGTCGCTTGTGCTGTGCATCTGGCCACTGTGTCGGCCGAACCTGTGCAAACCCTGTGAATGCGACATGAAGCAAGCCATCGCCGCGTTCGTGCTGTCGCGCTAGTCGAGTAGCGCGTCCGAGCGAACCCGCTCGCGTTCGGCGTCGACGTGTTCGTCGAGCACCCGGCCGAAGAGCTGTTGGGTACGGGCCAGTCGGCCGATCACGCCCGGTTGTTCGGTGTACGCAAAAATTGCCGCGTGGCGGGGCTTCGATGCGGCCGGCACACGAGTGACGCGATGCAGCGAATAGCGGCCACGGAAGATTTGGAGATCGCCGGGACACAAGTCGAGCGTCACCACCCCATCTCTGCAGTCGTCGAGCACCGCCTTGATCCGATCGAAGCTCTCGTCATCGACCGAGCGGATATTGGGCACAAATTCGAACAGCCCACCGTCGTCCGCCTCGTCGACGAGCACGGTGACGGCGAACTCGTTCGTATCGAAGTGCCACGTGAACTGTTGGCCGGGGTCGACGATGTTGGCCGTCAACCCCGCGAGCGGGTCGGCGTAACAATGCAGTTCGGGGATCTCCAGGCAGTCGGCGAGGAACCGCGCGAGATCGGGCGAGCGGAACAGCGCATCGGTTGCACAACTCGAGTCCCACGAATCGCCGGGAATGAAGCCGCTTGACCGCTCGATAAACGTATTGACGGCATGACCGGTCGGATAGTCCGGATTGACTTCGGTGTGGAAGTACGGATTGATTGTTTGTTTCGAGAAGTGCGTTGTGGGTTTCCGCTCGACGATTTCGTGGGAGATCGTGGCCAACGCTTCGGGGCGCACGAGGTCCTTGATCACCGCGCAGCCGACCGAGCGGAGACCAACATGGGCCGCAGCAACGGCGTCGGTATATTCCGCCGACGCGGGGTCGTGGATCGGATACCGATCGAGGTCGATCAAGTCGTGCAGCTGCATCGTCATTTCTCCCAGTGCGGAACCCAGTCGCCATCGAGGCGCATCGACAGGCCCGCATCGTCCTCGATTTGTTTGCAGACGTGCAGCTCGCCGACGTCTTTGCCGTAGCGGTCGGCGGCCCGCACAAACGTTGCTTGCGCGGCAGCCGTCATCGGGAGCTCCGCGTCAACTTGTTCGGCTAGCTCCATCGTTAGGCCGAGATCCTTCAGGCAGAGGTCGAGCGAGAACGACGGGTCGTAATGGCCAGCGAAGATCGATGGCGCATCGTGGCGAGCAACGAAGCTGTCGCCAACGCTCTCTTTGATCGCGAACCAAAGGGTGTCGAGTTCGACGCCGTTGGCCATGCCGGTCGCGAAACCTTCACCGATGGCTGCGGCGTGAACGAACCACAGCTGGTTCGTGACGAGCTTGACGACGTTGCCGGTGCCGAGGGGTCCGCAGCGGATGACGAGACCGAGGTTCGAAAGGATTGGCTCGATGCGATCGACCGACGCGTCGTCGCCGCCGCAGAAGAGCGTGAGCTTGCCGTTGCGGGCCCCGTCGACGGCGCCGGTGAGCGGCGAGTCGACGACCGCCACTCCATCGGGGGCTGCCGCCGCGAATTCGGCGACGAGTTCTTTGCGGTTCGTGGTGAGATCGACCCAGATCGATCCTGGTTGCATCGCGGCGAGGGCCCCGTCTGCGCCGCCCATGACCGCTTGCACATGGTCGGGGCGCGGTAGCGAGGTGCACAAGATGGTGGCGGCGGCACATTCGACCGCAGAAGTGGCACCGGTGGCGCCGACCGCAACAACTTCGGCGAGGGCGTCGGGGTTGATGTCGAACGCAGTGACGTCGTAGCCGGCGGCGACGAGGCGCTTGGCCATCGGTCCACCCATGTTGCCGAGACCGACGAATCCAATGGTCGGAAGGTTTGCTCGGTCGTTCGCCATCTTTCACCCCAAACACCGGTGGTCACCATGACCAGTCCAGAAGTTGTTGAGCGTAGAGATGCTGTGTGATCTGTTCAATTGGCGAAATCGGTCATCGTGACATGTATTTGAGTCATGGGCCGCGCGCTGCCTAGCCTGCGGTGATGGCAGTATCCGATGCGTGGCTTCGGTCGTTTGTGGCCGCAGTCGACGCGGGTAGCTTCACCGCTGCCGCGAAGAAGCTGGGTGTTGGTCAGCCCGCGATTAGCCATGCGGTGGCGCGTCTCGAACGCGAACTCGGGGTTGTGCTGTTCGACCGAAGCGGGCCACGAATGGCGCTGACGCCGGTCGGTCGTTTGCTGTGCGAACGCGCGGCGGTCGCATTTGCCGACCTAGACAATGCTGTCGGTGCCGCGCGCCCGCAGAGCACCGCCGCGATGGTGACGCTGTCGGTGTCGACGTCGCTCGCGAGTTACTGGCTGCTCCCCCGGCTTTCCGACTTCAAGCGGCGCTACCCGGGGATCGACCTACGCCTTCTGACAACCGACAGCGATGACCTGATCGGGCTAGATGATGCCGACTTGTGGATTCCCCTCGGCCCAATTGAGCGGGCCGACCTTGCGGTCGAAGTCTTTCGTGACGAGTCGGTGATTCCGGTGGCCGCACCGGCGCTCGCTGAAACCGTTGACTTCAACGACCCGGACGCGTTGCTCACCGCTCCGTTGATCCACCTCGAAGAGCGATACACGAGTCGGTACGACTGGTGGCGGTGGTTTGCCGACCATGGCGTCGCTCGCCCCTCGCTGCTCGCTGGGTATCGATCGAACGATTACTCGCTCGTGCTCCAGGCGGCGCTCGACGGACAAGGCGTTGCGCTCGGCTGGCAACACATCGTCGAGGACCTCATCGCCGACGAGCGACTCGTGGCGCTTGCCGACCCGGTGGTGACCGGCAACCCGTTTCAGATCCTTCATCGCCGGGGTAACGAGCTCCGGCCCGATGTCGTCAAGTTGCGGTCCTGGCTGCGGGCGGAGGGTCGGTAACGCGAGCTAGATCGTCGACTCGGTTTCTTGTTCTGCTCCGAGGTAGATCAACTCACTGAGTGCAGCGACCGCT
>Ga0209828_1004023_pt1 | contig 10801 bp, 7 predicted proteins | sample MaitaG_FD_187429 | JGI IMG/M metagenome (GOLD analysis project Ga0209828, IMG submission 187429) | Marine algal microbial communities from Maine, USA - Maine_Asex2 metaG (SPAdes) (version 2) | ecosystem: Host-associated > Algae > Red algae > Unclassified | place: Maine, USA | collected 2015-01-05
TTTTCGCACCATCAATACCATCACGAACATCTGCAGTATTACCTGCATCTTGTAGATATTCATAAATAGTTTCGATCATAAACCAGTCCGCGTAGAACTGAGGTGCTGAATTAGCAAACATCTCTGGTGATGTAGAAACCAACGGATTTACATTTAAACTAGCCTTAATAGTGACTAACTCCTGCCTTAGCGTCTGTAGCGCATCAGCATTGGACATGTAGTTTTGTGAAAAAGTAGCACTTATGCCAACACAAAGAAATAAAGTGGTGCAAATTGCTAAGCGTAACTTAGAAGAGTTTTTGAAGATTTTACCTTCCATGAGATCAAGTTTTGGTTTAATAAATAATACAATAACCAACACCCAATCTCATCTGTTGCGAGATAGGTATATTCTCAGTGTTGGTAAATTATGCGATTGTTGGATCGCGGCATAAAATTATAAAATATTAATTTAAGATCTGTATAATACTGGTAAAAAGACTATAACATATTCAATAATATATTATATGAGCAGTTTTTGTACTATAAATCATACATTTGGAGTATGAAGTATATAATTCTCACCATTTTGTTGGTCTCTACCATAGTTAATACGTCTCTAAAAAGCCAAAATGAGCTAAAATTACTATCTACATGGTCAGATAGCAGCTTAATCGGTTCAAACGCGTTTAACAATATTTACAATGAAGTATGGGGATTGGCCGTGAATAATTCTGAATTTGCTGTGGTAGGTTCTACTGCAGGGACTCATTTCATTAACATAACCAATCCAGACAACATATTTGAAGCGTTTTTTGTAGAAGGAGGAACTTCGGGTGGGCAGATTATCCATAGAGATTATCATGATAATCAAGGATTCTTATACGCCGTGGCAGACGAAGGGGCAAATTCGACAATGCAAATTATAGATATTCAAAATCTACCAAACTCTATAAATGTCGTTTATGATTCCAATGCGTTTATCCGTAGAACGCACAATATCTTTATTGATAGCTCTAGTAATATCATGTATGCATGTATCAGTTCTGGTACTCAACTTCCCTTTGCTCGTCTACGTACATTTGATATTTCAGACCCAATGAATCCCCAAGTAGGGCAAGATTATGCATCTGTTGATGGTTTCTTTTTCCAACAAGTTCATGATGCGTTTGTTATAAGAGACACAGCCTATTTAAACTGTGGACCGGGTGGCTTTGCACTTGTTGACTTTTCTAACCCAGCCGACCCTGAGCTTTTGTATGGACTTTCTCCTCAGGATTATCCACAATCAGGATACAATCATTCGGGATGGCTTTCACCAGATGGTAAAACTTATGTAATGGCAGACGAAAATCATGGAATGGACATGAAAGTATTTGATGCCACGAACAAAAATGAATTAGAGCTGATTGGTTTAATTAATGCAGGTTCAGACTCTGATTTTTCAATTCCACATAATCAAATAATCCATGGAAATTATTTATATGCAAGTTATTATTACGATGGTATACAAGTATATGATATAGAAGACCCTACAAATGTTACTCGTGATTTCTATTATGAAACATCTTCTATTGAACATAGAGAAAGTTATGAAGGTGCGTGGGGGGTTTATCCTTTCTTGCCATCAGGGAATATTCTTGTTTCAGATATGCAAACTGGCCTTTTCGTTTTAGAAGGACCTGGATCAATTACTTCCGGAGTAAATGATAACTACATGAATTTGACTGCGGAAATTTCACCAAATCCAAATAATGGACATTTTGATGTCAATATTACAAGAGATCATTTTACTGAAGGTGCACATTTAGACATCTTTGATACGAATGGACAAAAGGTCTTTTCATCCAATTTGACTTCAGCGCGTTCGACGATTGACATCGAAGGACTTGCCAATGCAAGCTATTACTATACTTTAATATCTTCCACGTATCGCAAAACTGGAAAACTGGTCGTTATACAGTAAATGATTTCCATGCGAATTTGGATTACCTTCTTCATAGTTTTACTTGTGCATTTTCATTGTATTGCTCAAAAAAATTCTCCCCAAGTTGAAACGCAACCTTCCAATGCAGGGTTATCCATTATTTTTGAGAATGGAGATAGTGTTTCAGCCCAGTATTTCTCCGTGGATAAACCAGAAATACTCCATCAATTCGATGCTCTTGCGGAGATGCACCCAAGCGCTCAATACGATCCCATTAAATTGGAAGAAATAGATTATATAAATATCGGAAATATAGGGTCCTCTGCCTTCCCGTTGCATTTCAATTGGAATTCTAATATAAATTTTGATCTTGGTTATCACCAGTTCGATATTTATAAGAAGTCTTTAGATAACACAAAATTAGTCAGGTCAAACGTACCGATATCTAATCTTGGTTTTTCTCCTATTTCTGGGAGACAAAATTTTATAGTTGATGCACTCTTTAGTAATTCTTATAAAGAGGAATTATTACTCAATGTAGATTATAGAAGAATTAATCAAGATGGATATTTCCTTAACCAAACTACCAAAGCCACAAATGTTGGTTTTCATCTTTATTGGACACCTAAAACTTCTTATAGTAGCCTTGCGAGTTTATTTGTTAACAATAATAGTGAAGGACAGAATGGCGGCATTACAACTGATACTTTTTTTGGTCGCGATTTTTATGAAAATCTGATCAATATTCCTGTTTTTTCAACTGATGCTTCATCACGTTATCAAAATCGATCTTTTGTTGTAAATCAGTATTTCTCTGTTACGAAAGATTCATCGCTTGTACATTTAGACCTACACCATGAACTTACAATTGAAACTGGATACTATCGATATTTTGACAATACTATTGAAGAATCAGAATATACACAATATCCAAATTTTATTACAGACTCAAGAGGACTACGCCACATCGTAGAATTTAGTCGTTTTAAAAATAGTGTCGATATTGAAACAAGTTTGAAGGATAATATAATCCTGAGATCGGGTCTTAATCAGAGTTACTTCGGTGCAGATGACGAATTCAATGAATTTTCTGTAAATGAAATTTCATTATACGGTGACCTAGTTCTCAAACTATATGAGAGGATCAACCTTCAGGCAAAATTACAATTAGGCTTAGTGAACAACAATGGAAACTTATCGCTAGAGTCAATAGCTCAAATTGATATACCAGGTGCCAATACACTGAAGGGAGGTTTTAATTTTTCAAGATTTGCCTCTAGCTATGTGCATAGAAACTTGAGTATTACACAACAACCTGTATGGGAAGAAGACTATGGCAAACAGATCCAATCAGAAATATGGGCTTCTATATATTTAAAACGTGTGAATACAAAGATAACCGCATCCCAAATGTTGTTAGACAATATAATTTATCTAGACCCTAATCAAGTATATTTTCAAAACTCAGATGTCCTTTCGTTTTCAAAATTAATTATTGAAAATAACGTACAATTCAAAAATCTACACTCGGAAAACACACTATTGATTCAAACATTTTCTGACAATGTTTTTAACTTTCCAAGTATCTGGTTTAGAAATATACTCTATGTTGACTTGCCACTTTTTGGTGATGTTGTAGACTCAAACTTAGGTATAGAAAGTAGACTAACACCAGCTAGAAATTTACGCTTTTATAACCCTATACTAGGTGATGTCTATTCAACAAATGAGAGCTCTGAATTTTACCCTGAGTTATCCTTGTTTGGCGTGTTTGACGTTGGCGACTTTAGACTATTTGTCCGAGCAGAGAACGCGTTCAACGTTATAGATGATGCATTCTATTATCACCATCAATCGTATCCTCAAAATGAATTTAAAGTTCGGTTTGGATTCCGATGGTTTTTGGTTAATTAAAAATTATAATTAGGGCTAATAACGTTACCTGAACTACCATCAGAATAAAATGCTGTAATAATTTTCGATACTTCTTCTGGAGAATCTACAACAGGTATAAGGTCCAAGTCTTTTGCCGAAATGGTTCCTTCTTTTTCTAACATAGTTTCTTTTACCCAGGTCAAGAGTCCCTTCCAGAAACTTGTACCAACCAATACCACTGGTACCCGTGTTATTTTCTTTGTTTGAATAAGTGTAAGTACTTCAAATAATTCGTCGAGTGTCCCAAAACCTCCTGGCATAACGATAAATGCCTGCGCATATTTAACAAACATGACTTTCCTAACAAAGAAATATCTATGGTCAAGATTATTAGATGACTCTATATATGCATTGTGTGATTGCTCAAACGGAAGATCAATGTTTAGTCCGATAGAAAGGCCATCATTCTCATAAGCTCCTTTATTAGCAGCTTCCATTATCCCTGGACCACCTCCAGTTATTACACCAAACCCATCTTCAATCATTCTCTTCGCCATTGTTTCAGCAAGCTTGTAATACTGATGATCAGGTTTCGTTCTTGCCGAACCAAATATGGACACACAGGGTCCTAGATTGTTTAATTTTTCAAACCCGTCTACAAATTCCGCAATTACCTTGAACATTGTCCAGGCATTCTCACCTTTCAATTGGGTCCATTGTTTCATTTCTGCCATTTCTTATAATTTATACGTAAAAGTAAAAAAACCTATCCTACAAACGCAGAATAGGTTTATTACTAAATAATTTTACTTATGATAAAACCGACCTGTAATTTTTAAACTCTTTTGAAATAAACTGCCGTAACTTATCTACATCTTCGTATTTTTCAAATAGCATTTCAAGCTCTGATTGTGCTTTTGTTCCTATGGAGACGTAGTTTGCGATATCCTTTTTTGTTATTCTTTCTTGACTTAATATGATCAAGCGTTCTACAACATTTCTCAATTCACGAATATTTCCAGTCCAATTGTAAGCTTGAAGAGCCTTTATCGCTGCAGGTTCTATTTTCTTATCTTTTGATCCATATTCCTTACTAATCATTTTTGTGAAATGTTCCACAAGCTGAGGAATATCTTCTCTTCTATCATTTAAAGCAGGAACGTGCATAATAATTACAGCGAGTCTATGATATAAATCCTCTCTAAACCTTCCTTGCAATATCTCTTTTCGTAAATCTTTATTCGTGGCAGCAAGTATTCTAACATTGACAGAGATTTCCTTTTCACCTCCAACACGCGTTATTTTATTTTCTTGTAGGGCTCTCAATACTTTAGCCTGAGCACTCAAACTCATATCGCCTATTTCGTCGAGAAATAATGTACCACCATTTGCTTGCTCAAATTTTCCAATTCTTTGTTTATGTGCAGAAGTAAACGACCCCTTTTCATGTCCAAATAATTCACTCTCAATAAGTTCTGAAGGAATTGCAGCGCAATTGACTTCTACAATAGCACCTTTGCTTCGCTTACTTTTCTCGTGTACCCATCTCGCAACAAGTTCTTTGCCTGTACCGTTTTCCCCAGTAATTAAGATTCTTGCTTCTGTAGGGGCAACTCGTTCAATTGTATCTTTGATAAAAACTATTTCTTTAGATTTACCCACAATGTCCTGCACTTTTGATTTCACAATTCTTTTCTGAAGAACTTTCTTTTCACTTATGAGTGAAGACTTGTCCAAGGCATTTCGGAGTGTTATTAGTAGTCTATTAAGATCAGGGGGTTTCTGTATAAAATCAAAAGCTCCTTTTTTTACTGCCTCTACTGCTGTATTGATATCCCCATGTCCTGAAATCATAATTACGGGGCAATCAGGGTATAGATTCTGGATGCGTTCTAGTGTATCCATTCCATCTAACTTTGGCATCTTGATATCTAAAATTACGATATCAAATTTACCTTGCTTTAACTTTACAAGGCAATCTAATCCATCGGTTGCTTCTCCTACTTCATACTTCTCAAACTCAAGTATATCACGCAATGTCCTGCGAATACTCTTGTCATCATCTGCTATTAAAATTTTTGACATGGCACTTTTTCTTATGGTTTCGTTAATGATCCTTAGCTTAAAAGCTAATATACATTAAATAAATATTTAATACCTAAGAAATTGCTTATTAAGTCATTACAGATTAAGAAATTAGGACATATGTTCTAAGGTCTTATATGCTGAGAAGGCCATAAAGCCTGCACCTACTATCAGTGCTTTTTCATCTATATCGAAGGAGCTGGTATGTACAGGAGAATTAATACCTTTTTCTGTATTCCCTGTCCCCAGTCTATAAAAGCATGCTGGCAATTCTTGAGAGTACCATCCAAAATCCTCTGATGTTAAACGTATCGGTAGATCTACTACATTTTCTTTTCCTAAATACTCTATTGCAAAGGACTTTATCTTTTCAGTTAAATATGGTTCATTTACTACACAAGGGTAGCCAACGCTTAGATCAACTTCACAAGTGCCTCCCATCAAACTTGCAGTGTTCTCCGCTATTTTTATAATTCGTTTATGTGCTTCTCTTCTCCAGCTCTCATCCATTGTTCTAAATGTTCCTTCAATATTGATTACATCTGGAATCACATTAGTTGCTCCACCTTCTGAATTGATTTTACCAAACGACAAGACTGTAGGTATCGTCGGATTTGCATTTCTAGCAACTACATCTTGAAGGTTGATCAAAATCCTGGCAGCAATCAACATCGTGTCTACACAGTTATGAGGTAGAGCTGCATGCCCACCCTTTCCAATAACCTTCAAGCGAATTTCGTCTGCAGAAGCCATATACTTTCCTGGCCTAAAGCCTAGCTTGCCAACTTCTAATGGAGGATGGACATGTTGTCCAATCATTGATTTGGGATTTGGATTTTTTAAGACTCCTTCTTTAATTAAAATGGATGCGCCTCCTGGTAATTTCTCTTCCCCTGGTTGAAAAATTAATTTGACACAGCCTTTTAGCTCTGGCTCAATACTCTTCAAAATAATTGCAGCCCCTAACAAAGAGGTTGTATGTACATCATGTCCACAGGCGTGCATCACACCATCAATTTTAGACTTGTACTCGACTTCGTTTGTTTCGAGAATGGGAAGTGCATCCATATCAGCCCTTAAAGCAAAACACGGTTTATTCGGATCACCTATGATTGCAACAACTCCATGTTCTGCCCATCCTCCCGAAAATGAAATTCTGTTTTCCTCAAGAATTGATTTTATAAACTTCCCAGTATTCACTTCTTGAAAAGAAAGTTCTGGATGCATGTGCAGATGTCTTCTAATAGAGATTAGTCGACTATGTATACTTTGTGCAAGGGATTGAATTTTAGTTTTCAAAATAACGCTTTTATTATTTGTTCGAGCTCTAAATATAGACTATGATTTTTAGCAAAGTTAATGCAGAATAATTCTTCTTGCTCTGCACTACTTTTATTTGACTTTAGCTTAAATACCCCGTTTTTTATCTCCGGAAAATTTTTTAGATCTATTTCGTTGTCATTATACGATACGAGTGTTTGAGAACCGACTATTGCCATAAGCAAAGCGGGTATATGTGCCAATTTTAATTTTGTCAAAAGTAAAAGTAGAGGACTCAAAGTTAACAGAGCAATACCCATCAAAATATCCACTCCCCTTTTGAGTCTTCTATTGACAGATTCATCGATTTTAAACCCTGTCTGAATCGTGTATATACTTCCTTTTTTATCTGCAAAATTACTAGACAACAAACTCATTGAATCTTCAGATAATATTTTGTATTCATATTTGCTTCCCAAACTTGCCATTTGTTCTTGCATAAATTTATATCCTATGTCTTTAGCAGAAAATATTATTTCATCAGTAGGTATTTCCTGTAACAGTACATTCAAATCTGCAATAGACCCAAGGGCATTATTATCCCGATTATTTACATAACCAATCAATTTAGAACCAAGTTGATTACCTTCCGAGAGAATATTGAAGCTATTTGCAGATTTTTGCGAACCAATCAAAATGGCAGCCTTTGAAGAATCTACATTCAATCCAAATTTGCCTTTCTTTAAATAGTTTCTAATCGAAAGTGAGATCATAAAAACAATAAAACTGACTAAACTGCCGGTTGCAACCAATAGTCTTGAAAATCTAAAACCTGCCGGTAATATTGCATAGATCAGAAATACAATAAGTACGGATGATATAAAACCAAAGAAGAGATTCCGCATTTGATACTTTAAATCATATTTCCCAGCGAGATACTGAAACAATACATAGATCGCAGAGAAGCTAGCAATTACAACAAAAACATTTTTTTCTTCATAGTAAGCAATGTCGTTAAAATAAAACTTTTCCCAGATATCTTTTAAAAAAAGCTGGGCAATACAGATTAGGCCAAAGTCTACAATGGGACTAATAAAATTTCTTAGAATACTCGACAAGTAGGTGACCCCTGCCTTGAATGCAATCAGTATTGCAAAAAACGGGAGCAGAAGCCTTTGAAAAAAGCCAGTAGTATGCTTCCGTAAAAAGATATGCATGGAGCCATAAAAAGATCGAATATATCTACTATCAACTCGTCTACGACTTTCTCCTTTATAATGAATAATGGAACTCTTAGGAAAATATATTAAACTATATCCAGATTTTGATATTCTATAGGACAAATCTATATCCTCACCGTACATAAAGAAGGACTCATCAAACCCATTTAAATCCTTAAAAATCTTACTTTGCATAAACATAAATGCTCCACATAGAACCTCGGTCTCTGCGATCTGATCATCTGAAATGTGTCCTTGATAGTAGCCATTAAAGATTTTAGAATTAGGAAAAAACTTATAGATACCTGTCATCTTGCATATAGACGCCCATAGACTAGGGTAACCTCTTTTTGATTCTTTATGAAAATTACCTGCTCCATCTAACATCTTAACACCGAGTCCTCCTACTTTAGGATTCTGTTCTAGATACTCAAAACATATCTCCAAAGTATCTTCTGATAATAAGGTATCTGGATTTAATATTAAGGTATATTTTCCTTTGATTAATCTAATAGCTTGATTATTAGCAGCTGAAAAACCAAAATTCTTTTCGTTCTGTATTACGTTGACTTGAGGGAAGTCTTCGGCAAGCATTGCTATTGAATTGTCAACTGATGCATTATCAACGACAATAACTTCTAGTTTCCTATCCCCAGCAGATTTGAATATAGAATTCAAACATTGGCGTAGGAAGAATTGAACATTGTAGTTTACTATGACGATACTAATATCTACCAAAGGAATATTAGTCTGTATTTAGAGAATATGGCGTTCTTGCCAATATTGATCTTCCAAGAGTGATTTCATCAGCGTATTCTAACTCACCTCCAAAGGAGACGCCTCTTGCGATAGTACTAATTTTCACATGCATGGCTTCAAGGTTTTTGGATATATAATAAGACGTTGTATCTCCATCCACAGTGGGACTTAATGCAAGAATAACTTCTTCGATTTTGTGTTCTTTAATCCGATCAAATAAAGCTTGCATATTTAATTGTTCTTGTCCTATTCCATTTAACGGAGAAATTACACCCCCTAATACGTGATACTGACCGCTGTATTGATCTGTATCTTCAATGGCCATGACATCTCTTACAGATTCTACAACACAAATTGTAGACTTTAATCGCTCTGGCGATAAACAAATTCCACACGTTTCCTTGTCGGAATAATTAAAACAAGAACTACAGGTCTTTAATTTTGTTTTGAGATCCTCTAGACTTTGAACTATTTTGTCTGCCTTTCCTGTATCATCATTGAGTATATGAAGGATGAGCCTAAGGGCAGTTTTTTTTCCGATAGATGGCAATGCGTTTAAGGCTAAAACAGCTTCTTCTAATACATTTGATGAATACTTCATTTCAACTTCTGATAATACCGAAAAATAAAACTAGTTAATTGCTAAATAACACGGTGTTTAAACCTCTTGGTGATAGTAAATATAGAGTATAGTTGTTACTTTTATACAAAATTTAAAGAATGGCTGAAATAATTAGAATGCCTAGGCTAAGTGATACGATGGAAGAGGGAAATATTGTTTCCTGGGAGAAAAAGGTAGGTGATGAGATCAAAGTAGGTGATATCCTTGCTGAGGTTGAGACAGATAAGGCAACAATGGAGCTAGAATCCTTTAATGAAGGTACTTTACTCTACATAGGAGTCGCTGAAGGAACGGTACCTGTAGATGGTATAATTGCTATAATTGGTGCTAAAGACGAAGATTATAAGAAGCTCTTAAAAGAGGCTGAAAGCGCAAAATCAGATAAAACTGAAGCTGCTGCTGAAGAAAAAACGCCAAAAGCAGCTCCTCAACCTGCTAAAACAGAAGAACCGAAACCTGCAATGGTAGTAGAATCTGTAAGTAATCATAATACTGATCGAATATTTGCTTCTCCATTGGCCAAAAAGCTAGCTTCAGCACAGGGAATAGATATGCAAAGCTTACGTGGAAGTGGCGATGGAGGTAGAATTGTTAAGAAAGACATAGAGAATTATATAAAAACAGGAGGAAACGGAAATCAAGGCTCAAGTATTCCAAAAGCCTTAGCAAATTTCCAATATGGTGAACAACCTGTAAGCCAAATGCGAAAGGTAATTGCAAAGCGTTTAGGAGAAAGTAAATTCACTTCACCTCATTTCTATTTGACTGTAGAGATCAATATGGACAAAACGCTTGCAGCGCGTAAAGCCATTAATGAGGACGCACCACCAAAGATATCCATTAACGATTTTGTTCTTAAAGCTGCAGCTGCAGCTCTGAGAAAAAATCCGAAAGTTAATTCTTCTTGGTATGGCGATAAAATTGTGTATCACCAAGCGATTAATATAGGTGTTGCAGTTGCAGTAGACGATGGTTTAGTCGTACCTGTAATTAAGGATACGGACCAAAAATCTTTGGGTAGTATTAATCAAGAGGTTAAATCTCTAGCTGGGAAGGCGAGATCTAAAAAGATTA
>Ga0209828_1004025_pt1 | contig 10799 bp, 4 predicted proteins | sample MaitaG_FD_187429 | JGI IMG/M metagenome (GOLD analysis project Ga0209828, IMG submission 187429) | Marine algal microbial communities from Maine, USA - Maine_Asex2 metaG (SPAdes) (version 2) | ecosystem: Host-associated > Algae > Red algae > Unclassified | place: Maine, USA | collected 2015-01-05
GCCCCTTCGGGCCTGTGGCAAACTCTTGCCATACTATGGCAGAACCTTGCCACACTATGGCAGGGTTCTGCCATAAACTTGTGGTAGGCGTTGACGGATCATTTTTCAACACTCGGCACCAGCCGGTATCGGATTCCATCAAACCGCGAACGCTCTCGGCTTGTTCTGCATCGCGCCCACTTCTATACGTGCCGTTCATGCACCTCGTTCTCGACACCCGTTGGATCTTCGACGCCATCTCCGGCATCGGCGTGCATACGCGTGAACTGGTTCGGCACCTGCCGGCGCATCTGGACGCGTTGGACCGGGTGACCTTGCTGTTCGAGACTGAGGCTTTGCGCGACCGGCTGGCGGCGGAGACCGGGCACGCGTTCGAGTCGGCGATTATCGGCTACGGGCCGAACTCGCTGGCCAACCAGCGGCAGCTGCCGCGCGATCTGGCCGGGTTCGGGGAACAAGCGAAAGCCGCCGAGAGCGACACGATCTATCACGGAACAAATTACATGCTGCCGCTGCTGGGCCGTCTGCCCCGAACGGTACTCACGGTGCATGACCTGATTCCGCTGATGGTGCCGAACTACGCGCCGCGTTCGCGCAAATCGAAGATTCCGTTTCTGTTTCCGGCGGTGCTCAAGCGGTGCATTGGGCGCGCCGAGGCGGTGATCGCGGTCAGCGAGAACACCAAGCGCGACCTTGCCGCCAAACTCGGCGTTGCGGACGAGAAGATCCACGTCATCTACAACGGCTTTCACCAGGTGGCGCCGGCGGACGCGTCCGATGCCGATGCCGATGCCAAGGCGGGAGCCAAAGACTTGCCGCCGTTCATTCTCTCAGTGGGTCGACGCGATCCGTACAAGAACCTGGTGTTGTTGGTGGACGCCTTCGCCAATCTGTTGCGCAACAATCCGGACGACACGGTCGGTTTGCAACTGCGCGTTATCGGTCCGGAGGACCCGCGTTATCCGGAAGCGCCGGCGCGCGTGCACGAACTCGGCTTGGCGGAGCGGGTGCTGTTTCTCGGTTCGGTTGATGATGCGACCTTGCTCGACCATTACCGGCAGGCGAGGCTGTTGGCGTTTCCGTCTTCCTACGAAGGCTTCGGGCTGCCGGTGTTGGAGGCGATGGCCTGTGGGACGCCGGTGGTCTGTGCCCGTTCGAGCAGTTTGCCGGAGGTGGCTGGCGAGGCGGCGGTGTATGTTCCGCCGAACGATCAAGCCGATCTCGAACGCGCGATGGCCTTGGTTCTGAGCGACGAGGAGTTACGCAAGTCCCTGATTTCAAAAGGCTTGGCTCAAACCACGCGGTTTTCTTGGGACCGCGCCGCCGCCGAAACGGCAAAAGTATACCGGGATTTGGCGCATCGCTAGCGGGGAAAACGGCAATTCACGGTTGTCGTCATGGAATCAGGGCGAAAATTGCCCTCCATTTACTGTATCTTATTGCACGATAAACGTTTCGGATCGGCATCTCAGTGTTGGCAAGTCCTTGTTTCACAAGGTACTGTAGAAGCAACGGTTTAGGAGGTTATTAACAGGCATTTTACAAGAAGTCGGTGAAAACTGGGTTCAATCCTGTTGACCATAGGCAAAGGGCCACACATACATGGCGGTAAGAGGGAACAGAATTTCTGTTACCTTCCTTCTCTAGCGGGGCCTTCCATTTGGAAGGCCCCGCGTTTTTTCCCCAAGGCTGGTGCCAACCAAGCACCAACACGATCTACCAACCACCAACGACTATCGACGAACCACCAATTCCTTGCGGGTGCGAAGCCTTCTTAGGTGTCGTCTTCGAACGGGCTCATCGCTGCGGCCACGCGGGTCCAGATGTGCGCGGCCGGAATCAGGAATGGCTTGCGCAGGATGGTGAGTTCGAAGCGGAGTTGATGTGGGTCGTAGCTGGCTTCGAGTTCGACGTCGTGCGGGCCGGTGAAGCGGAGTGGGGTTTCGCCGGGGATCTCGGGCAGGTGGAGATCGCGTTCGGCGAGACGGGTGACGAGTTCGGCGAGTTGCTCCGGTTTGACTGGTTTGTAGTAGTTGCGTTCCACGCGTTTGGCATACGCGCTGGAGGGCCTGCTTCGCAAGGTCGATTAGTTGGTGTTGCCGATCGGGGGAAAGATGGGCTGTTTTGAGCAGATTCTTGACAGCGGGCGGGACTACGGATTGCTTGCGCCCTCGTGAGTCCCGACATCATCACCTTACTATTACAGAGCGCACTGGTTCTCGGACTCGCTTTCGCCGTGATCGCATTTGCTCTGAGCCGGGTTCGCTACGAGACCATGGCCTCGGCGCGTTCGCCGGAGGAGCAGGTTGAACTGGCGGTATCAGAAATGCATGCCCGTCGCGAATCACCCGCCGCGGTCGTGGTTGTCGCCGCTGCCGGGGATGGGGACATTGGGCCCTTCCGCGCGGTGGACCGTTCGTTCGAGTTGGGCGACGGGTCGCATGTTTGGGTGTTGGCGGCTGATGCCGACCGCCTCGGGGCGCTGATTGCCCGCTTGCCACGCGGGCGGGTAGGGGTCGCCATGGCAAAGGCCTCCGATCGCCGGACAAGTGGCTTGGTGGCGCAAGCATTGAAAGCTTTGCAGTCCAACACGCAGTCCGACGCGGTTCACGTCGGGACGCCTGGTGCCCCGGCAGAACGCGCAAAACCAGCGCCTGCAAAACCGGCGGACGCGAAGCCCGCAACCGACCAGAGCCGCTTGCTCGATCAAGACACCGGGGTGTTGCGCTCCGACCGGATCGGCAAGGTGTTCCCGCGGTTTATCCGCCGGGCGCGGGTTCGGAAACGTCGCGCGTCGATTCTGCATGTGGCGCTCGACCGTGTTCAACTCATCGAATCCCATCAGGGAGCGGACGCACTTGCTCACGCGGTCCGCCATCTCAGCGACCTTCTGCAAGCCCACCTGCGCGAAGAGGATTTAATTGCGCGGCTCGAACGCACCGAGTTCCTGGCCTGCCTTGAAGCCGATGCCGCCGGCGCCGAAGCCGCCGCCAAACGCTTGGAGCAAGTGGTGCGCGAAAACCCGTGCCGACTCGGCGGCGAGGCCGGGGGATCGCTCCACCTTAGCGTCTGCATCGGGGTTGCCACCGAACCGGAACACGGTCGTTCGATCAACCAGTTGCTCGATGCCTCGACTCATGCCTTGAACGAGGCGCGACGGGTTGGCGCCGGCACCGTCCGCGCGTTCGACGAAAGCTTGCTGCACCGCCTCGATGACTAGATCCGCCTGCAACGATCCGCCCGCAAAAGTAGATCTTGCAATTTTAGAGGGGCAGGGGAGGCAGGTCCGCATGAAACAAACGGCTGTGAAACTTGGAGTAAATGTGGACCACGTCGCGACCCTGCGGCAAAACCGGGGGACCGATTATCCGTGTCCGGTTCAGGCGGCCCTGCTCTGCGAACAGGTCGGTGCCCACGGCATCACTGTCCACCTGCGCGAAGATCGCCGCCACATTCAGGACGAGGACGTGCGGGTGTTGCGTCGCGCGCTGTCCATCCCGCTGAACTTGGAGATGGCGCAAGCGCCTGACATCGTCGATCTCGCCGTCGAACTCGCGCCGGCGGAAGTGTGCATCGTTCCCGAACGCCGCCAAGAGCTTACGACCGAAGGTGGCCTCGACGCGGCTGGCCAACTCGACACCTTGGGCGAGATGATCGCGCGCTTGAAAGACGCCGGTTCGCTGGTGAGTCTGTTCATCGCCCCCGAAGCCAAGCAAATCGAGGCTGCCGTCACGCTCGGCGCACCGGTGATCGAACTGCACACCGGCACCTTCTGCGATACGACCGGCGCCGCGGCCGAGGCCGAACTCGAGCGCTTGGTCGCGTCCGCCGAACTCGCTCACCAGGCCGGCTTGCAGGTCAACGCCGGACACGGAATCCACCTCGGTAACCTCGAAAGCATCCTGAAAATCCCTCATCTCGACACGCTCAATATCGGTCACAGTATTGTCAGCCGGAGTGTCTTTGTCGGCTTGAAACAGGCCGTTCGCGAATTGCTGAAACGCTTGTAACCAGACGGACTTCCGATAATTCTGGAGGGTTTCCCGGCGATTTTTACTAAAAGATGTTGGTATTTTTCGTAACGTATTTTCTTGCGCAATCATCCAATAACGGCGCATAACTCAATCAAGCGTCACTTTCGCACGCATTACATATTTTTCATTGCACCCCTTGACAGGAACAATTGGTGCACTACGTAGCATTGGTCGTACTTTTTGTACTGTTTGTATTTTTGCCTGTTTCAATATCGTCTTTTTTTTTCCAACTTAACTTTATCTTCTTAATACCCCCGGCGTGACGCGTCGGACAATTCATACCACCTAAGCTTTATGGGATCGTTTATTTGGGACGGTGGTGTGGCCTCCAACCAAGGGGGGAATTGTCGCGTGCGCTGGGAACCGACCCACTGAATTTTCGGAAACTGCCGAATCATTTTTTAGGAGCACCTATGAGAGCACAAGCCACCACCCCATCACTGATGAAAACCCTGTTGGTTTTCTTCGTCACTGTCCTTGGTCTGTTTGCCATGACCGCCAACGCCCAAGCCCCATGTTTCACTGTCGCTGACGAAGGTCCGGCCGGTGGGGCAGGTAGTGGTGCGACAATTCCTGACACCCTCTACTCCGTGACGCCCGCTGGTGTCGCCACCGAGATCGGCGACACGGGAACCCTGGACATCGAATCGATCGCCTACAACGCGCAAACGGCTGTTCTCTACGCCATGAACGGCGGCACGTTAATCACCTTGGACTACAACCTCAACGGTGCGGCTACCACAGTCGGCGCGAGCGGGTTCACGGACATCGACGGCTTGACCTTCGATTACACCGTCAATCCTCCGGTGCTTTACGGTACGCAACGCAACGGCGGCGGCGTCCCGGATCAACTGGTGACCATCGACACCGCCACCGGCGTGGCCACCTTGATTGGCGATATCGGCGTCACCGCGACCGAAGACAATATCGACGATATTGCGATCGATTGCCAGACCGGCGTTATGTACGGTATCCTCAATAACAGCGACAATACGACGACCGACAAGCTGGTCACGATCAATAAACTCAGTGGTGCCATCACGGTGATCGCCGATACCGGCGTCTTTGATATGGAGGGTCTGTCTTTTGCTCCAGACGGCACTCTTATCGCTTCGACCGGTAACAACGGTGGCAACAACGGCGGCGGCGGCGCGGCCACCTCCAATTCCTTTTTCGACTTGGGTGTTCCTGGGCAAGCCGGTTTCGGCACCGCCACCGGCCAACGTGCTGTGGTTGACGCAGCTGGCGCAGCGATCGGCGAGGACTTCGAGTCGCTCGCCTGTTTTGTGCCCCCGCCGGCCGTCAGCATCCAACTTCAAGTGCCGCCGCCTGAGAGCGACTGCGTTTGCGCTGTTGGCGCCTCCAACATTGTCACGGTCATCTTGGTTTCCGGCAGTGTCGGACTTGAAAACGTGACCATCACCACGGACCAGGGCTGTACCTTCACCCCGGGCAACGTTGCCGCTAACACCCAGTTGGTGTTCCAGTGCAACGTCGCCGTGGGTCAAACCATCACCGCCACTGCCTCGGCCAGCGATTGCTATGGCCGCAGCGACAGTGATACCGACACGGCTACCGTGCTCGGTGGTAGTGTCGACATCACCCCGCCGACGCTCACTGGCGTTCCGGCCGACCTCGAACTCGATTGCGCCGACGCGATTCCGGCGCCGCCGGCCGTCACCGGCGCCGACGACTGTGAAGTTGTCACCTCGATTGTCACCAACTTCGTCGAGGGCGAAATCCCCGGCGATGAAATCTGCTTCCTCGTCGCCGACGAGAACAACACGCCGAACGCCGTTGGTGCCGGCGACGACATCAACGACACCCTTTACGCCTATGACCGGATCTCCGGTAACGCAGTCACCGTGGGTGACACTGGCACGACCGACATTGAAGCGATCGCCTTCGATCCTACCACTGGTATCCTCTACGCCTTTGACGGCGGCAACTTGGTCACACTCGACTACAACAACGGCGGCACCGCCACTACCGTTGGTGCGGCTGGTTCCGGTGGCGGCCCCTTGGGCAATGTCGTCTTCGACGATCTCGACGGCATGAGCTTTGACGCTTCCGTCAACCCGCCGGTCCTCTACGCCACGCAGCGTGTGCCTGGCGCAGGCAACCCCGACCTGCTGGTGCGGATTGATCCCGCGACTGGCGCCATCATCCCCGGTTCCTTCGGTGGCGACGACTACCTTGTCCTCGGCGCCCTGAACGGACTCGAAAACGTAGACGATATCGCCTTCGACCCAAACACCGGCGTGCTGTACGCCATTTACAACGACGACGACAATGCCACTGGTGATGAGCTTGCCACGATCAACCTGCTTTCTGGAACCCCGACCTTAGTAACCAACACCGGCGTGTTTGACATGGAAGGTATTTCCTTCGACTCCAACGGCGAATTGTTCGGTTCGACCGGCAACAACGGCGACGCGCCGGCCACCGCCAACAGCGTTTACGACCTCGGTGTTCCGGGACAAGCTGGTTTCGGTACCGCTGCCAACCAGAACCGTGTTGCCGAAGCCGACGGCACCGCCATCGGTTACGACTTTGAAGCCCTCGCCTGCTACGTGCCGGTTGAGTTCGTGCAGATCCCGACCGTCACCGTCGTGACCGTCACCAACCCGGTTGTGGTCACCTTGACCGCCACCACCAACGCCTTCCCGGCCAACTGCCCCGGCACCATCGAACGCGTTTGGACCGCCACCGATGCTTGCGGCAATGTCTCTGCCGCCACTCAGAGCATTATCATTGTTGACGACACCCCGCCGGTTGTGACCTGCCCGGCCGACATCGTCCTCCTCGGCAATGCCGACTGCGAAGCCCCGCTTCCAGACCTCGCCGCCACCGCCACCGACGACTGCGCCAGCGGTGCTGAACTCGTGATCACGCAAACGCCACCCGCCGGCACTCTGGTAACGGACGGCACCATGGTGACCATCACCGCCGTCGATTCCTGCGGCAACACCAATACCATTCCCTGTGTCGTTGATGTGACCGTCGACTGCTTCGACTTGGCACTGACGAAAGTGCTCGCAAGCGCGCCGCCGTTCCAATCTGGCGACGACGTGACCTTCACCATCAACGTCTTCAACCAAGGCTCGATTGACGCCACGAGCATCAATCTGATCGATTACATCCCGGCCGGCCTGATTCTGAACGACTCGGACTGGACCCTTGCCGGTTCGACTGCGACCCTCAACAGCCCGATCCCGATGATCGCGCCGAACGACGCCGAAGCCGTCGACATCACCTTCACCATCGCCCCCGGCGTCACCGGTGCCCTCACCAACGTGGCCGAAATCAGCGCCGCTACCGGCGGAACCGATATCGACTCGACGCCCGACAGCAGCAACACTGACACCATCGGCGGCGACAATGTCACCGACAACAGCAACGGCGACGAAGACGACCATGACCCCGCCGTCATCACCGTCGACAACTTCTTCGACTTGGCTCTGATCAAAGTGCTCAGCTCGGCTGGCCCGTTCGTCGGCGGCGACACCGTCAGCTTCACCATCACGGTCACCAACCAAGGCACCTTGGCTGCCACCAACATCGAACTCGCCGACTACGTTCCGGCCGGTTTGACCTTGGCCGACGCCGCCTGGACCGCCGCCGGTTCGACCGCGACCCTCAACACCCCGATCCCCGGACCGCTCGCACCCGGTGCCAGCACCACGGTCACCATCGACTTCACGATTGATTCCGGTGTCTCCGGCACCCTCACCAACGTGGCCGAGATCGCCGGCGCCGTCGGCGGAACCGACATTGACTCCGTTCCGGACGCCGTTGACGGCGACACCATCGGCGCGGACAACGTGACCGACAACAGCAACGGCGACGAAGACGACCATGACCCGGCGCCGGTAACGATTGCCTTGGATCCGGTCAGCATCGGTTCGACCGTGTTCTTCGATCCCAACGACAACGGTATCCAAGATGCTGGCGACGCCGGTATTCCTGGCGTCACCGTGCAGCTGTTCAATGCCGGCGACGATCCGCTGGTTGATGCTCCGCTTGCAAGTGTCCAAACCTCTGGAAATGGCGACTACTTCTTCGGTGGACTCGCTCCGGGCGATTACTTCGTCTACATTCCGACCCCGCCGACATCGGCGACCCAAAGCAGTACCCCGACTGACACCGCCGACAACCAGCAAGACGGTGATGACAATGGGTTTCAAGCTGCCGACGGTGCTCCGGTTCAATCGCCAGTGATCACCCTCACACCGAACACCGAGCCGTCCGACGCCACCGAGACTTTCCAAGGCAACTTGCAAGACGCGGCCGACGACAACAACGGCGACATGACCGTCGACTTCGGCTTTGTGCCAAAAGTCAGCATCGGTTCGACCGTGTTCTACGACTTCGACGACAATGGTGGTCAGTTCCCGCCGACCGAACCCGGCATCCCCGGTGTCGTGGTCGAACTCCTCGACGCCGCCGGCGCCGTGATCGGCGTCGACACCACCGACGTCAACGGTGTCTACTTCTTCGGCGACCTGCTCGAAGGCAATTACCAGGTCCGAATCCCGACGCCGCCGGCCGACGCCCCGACCAGTTCGACCAACACCGATACTGCCGACAACAGCCAAGACGGCGATGACAACGGCATCCAAACCGGCGGCCCCGGCACCCTCACGATTTCCCCGGTCATCAACCTGATGGTTGGTCAGGAAGTGGTGAACGAAGCCTTCATACCCGGCGGCAACCAAGAACCGATCGACGCCAACGGCGACATGACCATCGACTTCGGTTTCTTCGCCCGCTTCGACCTCGCGCTGATCAAAGTGCTCGACGACATGGGTCCGTACACCCCAGGCGACGACGTATCCTTCATCATCACCGTCACCAACCAAGGCGACGTCGCGGCCGACAACATCAATGTGGTCGATTACATCCCCGCCGGTCTCACGCTCAACGACACGGACTGGACGCAGGTCAACGGCACCATTGCGGTTCTCAACTCGCCGCTTGGCCCGCTCGCCCCTGGCGGTAGCACCGCCGTTCCGGTGACCTTCACCATCAACTCTGGCGTGTCCGGCACCTTGACCAACATCGCCGAGATTTCCTCCGCGACCGACGCCAACGGCGCTCCGCAAACCGACGAAGACTCCGTCCCCGATCAAAGCAACACCGACCCGATCGGCGGCGACAACGTGACCGACAACAGCAACGGCGACGAAGACGACCACGACCCGGCTGAAGTCCTCGTCGACGAGACCCCGGTCAGCATTGGTTCGACCGTGTTCTACGACCCGAACAACAACGGGTTCCAAGACGCTGGTGAAACCGGCATCCCCGGCGTGCTCGTCGAACTCTACGACGCCGCCGACACCCCCGGTGTTGACACCCCCATCTCCAGCGTTCCGACCAACGCCGACGGTGACTACTTCTTCGGCCAGCTCGTCCCCGGCGACTACATTGTCTACATCCCGACCCCGCCGGCCGACGCGCCGGGCAGTTCGACCCCGACCTCGACCGCCGACGATCAAACTGACGGTGACGACAACGGTACTCAGGCCGCCGAAGGCGATCCGACCGTCTCTCCAGTGATCACGCTCGCCGACAACGCCGAGCCGACCGACGTTACCGAAACCTTCCAAGGCAACCTGCAAGACGCCGACGACAACAACGGCGACATGACCGTCGACTTCGGCTTCGTGCCGAAAGTGAGCATTGGTTCGACCGTGTTCTTCGACTTTGACGACAGCGGCATTCAAGAAGCGGGTGAAACCGGAATCCCCGGTGCACTTGTCGAACTGCTCCAAGGTGGCGTTGTGATCGCCTCGACTAACACCGACAGCAACGGCGACTACTTCTTCGGTGACCTGATGGAAGGCACCTACCAAGTTCAAGTCACCCCGATCGCGGCTGCCCCGCGCAGTTCCACCCCGACCTCCACCGCCGACGACGATGTCGACGGCAACGACGACGGCACACAAGCCACGGTTGGCGGTGTGGCCATCTCGCCAATGATCGTGCTCACTCACGACGGCGAAGTCACTAACGCCGATGAAACCTTCCAAGGTAATACGCAAGACGACGCCGACGACAACAACGGCAACATGACCGTCGACTTCGGCTTCTTCGCCGTGTTCGACCTGGCCCTCACCAAAGTGCTCGATTCGGCCGGCCCCTTTGTCCCCGGCGACGATGTGACCTTCGTCATCACCGTCACCAACCAAGGTGATATTGCCGCCGACAACATTAACGTGATCGATTACGTCCCGGCTGGACTCACGCTGAACGACGCCGCATGGACCGGCGCCGGTTCCAGCGCGACGCTCAACAGCCCGCTCGGACCGCTCGGACCGGCCATGGCCATCCGGGTTCCGATCACCTTCACGATCGACGCCGGTGTTTCCGGATCGTTGACCAACATCGCCGAGATCTCCTCTGCCACGGACGCCTTCAATATGCTGCAAACCGACATCGACTCGGTTCCAGACACGACCAACACCGACCCGATCGGCGGCGACAACGTGACCGACAACAGCAACGGCGACGAAGACGACCACGACCCGGCTGAAGTCCTCGTCGACGAAACCCCGGTCAGCATTGGTTCGACCGTGTTCTACGACCCGAACGACAGCGGCACGCAAGACGCTGGTGAAACCGGCATCCCCGGCGTGCTCGTCGAACTCTACGACGCCGCCGACACCCCCGGTGTTGACACCCCCATCTCCAGCGTTCCGACCAACGCCGACGGTGACTACTTCTTCGGCCAGCTCGTCCCCGGCGACTACATTGTCTACATCC
>Ga0209828_1004028_pt1 | contig 10796 bp, 9 predicted proteins | sample MaitaG_FD_187429 | JGI IMG/M metagenome (GOLD analysis project Ga0209828, IMG submission 187429) | Marine algal microbial communities from Maine, USA - Maine_Asex2 metaG (SPAdes) (version 2) | ecosystem: Host-associated > Algae > Red algae > Unclassified | place: Maine, USA | collected 2015-01-05
GATGTCTTATCGGTCTTACAGATCACACTGGCGTTGGTGAAGTTTGTGAGAGAAACGTACTTTTCTGCACCGCCGGTAGAGGTTCCAGTTGCCACCTTCCCTTCATTGAGGCGGATGAGCTGAGGTGTGATCCATGTATCTTTGGGTTTGATTGGCTCCATTGGTCGTCGTTTTAATTTTGCAAACTGATAGCAGATTCGCCAAAAACACAGCATATTTCATGCCAAAATGGCCTTCACTTAATACCTGCTCCTAAAGATATCCCAGCCGCTTCATGGTGCGGCGATGGTTTTTCTGCACCGTCTTGATTTGGTCGGAAGTGAGTTCATCTTTGTATCCGCCAGATTTGCCACTTCTGAAAAATGCTTTGACAGCAATGTTTTTTTCGCGAAAGCCCACTTCTTCCTCCAGCTTCTTTAGTCGATCAAATTTGGCCAGCGCGACGGCCTCCTTCACTCGCTTTTTGGTCACCTTCAGACCTGCCTCCGATAAGGCGCGATGGAAATTGCCCACGGGATCTTTTTTGGTGTCCTCGTAGCGCATCAGGATTACATCCACATTTTTTTGATCAAGCCAACTGCGCACGTGGCCACTCCAATCAAACATGAGCTGGGGCAATTGATTGTTGATGTTGAGACCATTTTTTTGGCGTGCCAGATACCCGTTGGGTTTGTTCATGAGCCGGATGGTCTGATCGATCGTGCTGGAATTATGGTTGGCAAAAGACGCAACCACATCGAGTGGATTTCGCACCAGGTAGATCACTTTGTGGGTCACGTCGGTAGGAAAAATCGGCTGGCCGTCCAGATCGTAGGTGTAGGCATCATGCACTTTGGTAAATTCCATCTTGGGTGAGAATTTGAGGTGATATCGGTACACATCGGCCATGCGCAATTTGACTTCCTCTTCCGTAAGTAATCGGCTATCGACATCAGTGACTTGGTCAAAGACATGGCGACTCGAGAAAATGCCATCGGTATTGATGTGATTGATGTTTACCTTGCCGGTGAGCATGGCCGCCAAAAAGCACCGAAACCAGGTGTTGCCTGACTTCGGGTAGGAAGCCATCCAGACTACCTTTCCCTTCTTCTCCTGCAGTTGCTCAAGCAATGATTTCATCCTCGATAAATTTGATAAACTTGGGCAATTTGGTGCTTCTGGATTTACGCACACGGTGTACTTCAACACCCTGAACCACCTGGGAAATGTGCTTAAAATGTGCGGTACTCTTTCCGAGTGGCTTGAGCATGTGGTCTAGATGGGTGTAGTTTTTTACCACCCTCACTTTCTCAATACCGGTGATCTGATCGTATTCGATCTTATCTTCCATTTGATTCATATTGACCAAAACTATCTTGTCAAGTCTTACGGCTCGAGCAGGGACATGGGCATGAATCGGAAATCGTTTCTTGGCAATGGCGGTACGAATTGCGTATCCCTTGTCGACGCCCTTGATGCGAGAGGCAAATCCATGCTGGGGTTTCCAAAGCTCAATAAATGGAAACTGGTTGCGTACTTGAAAATTGCCGGAGCGTTTATTAAACTCGAGCAGACACCGGTCGTCTTCGATGATGCGCGCTCCTCGGTTGGCTGCCAGTGATGCTGCCAAGGTAGATTTGCCCAAACCTCCTCCCGCACAAAACAGGAGCGCTTTACGACCAAAGGCAACGGCAGAAGCATGAAACACAAATATTTCATTCTTCATCAATAGCACGGTAAAAATGGTGTCAAAAAGGAAGGCAAAGACATCATTCCATTTTGCTCCCGGCATTTTTTCCAGATAGACCGTATCCTTGCCCTGGATCAGAAAACGTGCAATACCGCTGATTTCCAGGTAGTAAAAATCCTGGTTGTAGACGCTGTACGGTTTGTACACTGTCTGGTCCAAACCATCGACAGGTCTCGCTAGTTTTTTCTTGATCAAAACCACATCCGGGGCTCCCGGAGATGGAGCAGGTGGATAATGTCCCAGCTTAAATGAACAGGATACCTGCAAACCGAAAACCTCGTAGTGATACTTCACTTGGGGGCGATTGTCTTTTCCACAAAATCCACAAAATCTCCGATGGGCGTTTGCTGAGGTCGCTGCATAACATGAAAAGGCACTTTCTGCGTGATTCGCTCCATGTAGTCCCAGTGGATGCGTTTCTTACCAAGTCCGTTTACAAAGTTCAATCGATGGGTTTGATTTCTCAACTGACGGATTCGTCTGATGCCGGTCGGTGAAAATACCTTGAGCGATGCATCCGTGCGTACGTTCTGAATGCGATAAATCGCCCCAACGGGCTTGCTCTCTTGAATGGTCATTTCATCCTTCAGCAAGAATTGGTATTTGGATTGCCGCTGAGTGACCTGCTCCGGACTATGCAAAAAGGAGGAATGATCAATCTGCTCAGTTGCATCCTCCCACAGACGCGTGATCTTTAACGAGGGAAAAACAACAAAAGATTGTGAGGATTCCTTCCAGTTTAGCACACATTTATCATCAGAAAAAATGGGATACCCCCGAGTATGTAAATGCGATGCGATGGTTGACTTACCGATGCCGGAAGGTCCACAAAACATAACCAATTTTTCTTGATGCAAAACGGCAGATGCATGCAGCGCAAATCGATTGTTCATTTGCAACGCAGCCGTTAGCACCGATCCGTAAAACCACGATTTCATCATGGGCTTGCTATCTGCATCGATCAGATCGATGGTAATCTTGGTGTGTCCGTTTTCTTGAATGGCTAAAAAGCGAGCAATGTTTTTCAGATTGAGAAAAAAGAATTGATCGTTGTACACGCGCATTGAGTCGTAGATCGTATGCGCTAAATCTTTGGGGGGTGCATCGACTTGACCCATTTGCACCACGATGGTAGGTTGGTCTTTCAGCGAGCCTTCAATCAGTTCTGGTAGCTCAATCTCCGAAAGTACGTTGAGCCCAAATACATGATAGTTGGTCGCTGACTTCATGTGCTCGAATTGGATTCAGCAACTGGACGAAGTTCATTGTAGCGTCTGATTCCAGGTAGTCGTCCGGTGATAAATTTTCCGCAGTAGGTGATCCATGCATGCCCATCAAATTCACCGTCCTTTTTACGAAAACCGATGTGAAGGCGGGGTTTAATATCGCGTCGCTCCAGCAGGCGTTTGGCAGTGAGTGCCCGGTTGTAGCACTTTGGCCTCCAGGGCGCAAATTTTTCCAGCAAGTTCATGGCTTTACTTACTTGCCGCAGCAGTAATATTTCTTCCCGAGGTATAGCGCCCTTGTCGATTGCATCCGCATTTTGGTGCAACTCACGAATCTGCCCAAAGGTGTTTGCCTTGAGAAAGAACTCGTTTTTAAGGGATTCGATCAGTGCTTCTCCTAGAAGCCTTTTGAATTCAGGAGGATAGTTGTAGAAATTGCGCGCCTTCTTGCCCAGACCCATCAAGCCTCTTTCCGGGTCAAGATGTTTGATTTTAACAAGCGGGCAATCGCCGCGCGTGTCTCTTTGCGACAGGTCTCTTCGGTGACATCGTATTGCACCGTAAGCTCCTTGATCAAGGTGTCAAAATCAAGGTCTTTATCGAAGGCATGCCAGATTTGAGTGCAGGTTTGGTTCATTCCAAAATAGGCACCTGATTCGACATTCATGGCGACCGATTCTCCATCCACTTCGGTAAATAAATAGTCTTCCGTATTCCTACTCAGAATATCGGTGTCCTTAAATTCAACTTTCTTTGTGGCGGGTTTAGTCATTGCAATGAGTGGTTCAGTTGCTGCAAAATTACATCTTAGACTTATAAATGACAAAAGGTGTGCCAAGGAGGCAAAAATTAGAGCTCAATCGAGAGCTTTTTGATTTGAGTTTGATCATCCGTATCCTGCGGGTGGTCTGGAGTTGTAGTGCCCGGCTCACGGTGGCACGATTGGTTGTTTTGCTTTTTCAGGCGCTCCTGCCGCTTGTCCCTCTTTACTTAATGAAATTATTGCTGGATGCATTTGTAGATGATGTGAAACCAACGTTCAACTACATTTTGTGGATTCTGATCGGATTTGCGACCGTAAAAATTCTGTCCATCGTAATTGCCAATGTCTCCAACTACATCAATTTGCTGCACTCGGATATCATTGCTGATCACATGTCCAACATGGTGATATCGAAGGCCATTCAGACCGATCTGCAATATTTCGATTCCGATATCTACCATGATATTTTTGCCCGCGCCATCGGCCAATCATCCAATAGACCACTGGCGGTGCTGCAGGTGGTGCTAACGCTCATCCAAAATCTCATTTCTCTGATCGCCATTATTGGGCTCCTTTTTACGCTCCATTGGGGCATTGCTTTGATCTTATTTGTGGTGGCCTTGCCTGCCGCGGTGATCAGGTGGAGGTTTACGGAAAAAACGGTCAAGCTTCGAGAAGAACAGACCCAGCGAGAGCGACGCTCAGGCTATCTGCGCCGCGTGCTCACCGGTGCATCCTACGCCAAGGAGGTCCGGATTTTTGATTTTGGAAAACAACTCCTCGGGCAGTTCCTCAATCTGAGAAGTAATCTTCGCAAAGAAAAACGTGACCTGTATCTCCGGCAGAATGTGACCATTGGGATCGCCCAAAGTGTCGAATCCGTGGCCATTATTGCAGCACTGGGGTTTCTTGCCACCAGAGCATTGCAAGGGTTGCTTTCGGTGGGTGATATTGCGATGTATTATGGTGTGTTTCAAAAGGGCCAAAGCAACATCAATGGCATCTTGAAGACCTTCGTATCTATCCATCAGAATCGGCTCTTTCTCGGCCATCTGTTTCAATTTTTAGATCTCGAGCCGAAAATTCTGGATGCACCGGAGGCCGTTCATTTGCCAGAACAAATCTCCAGCTTACAGCTCAAGGATATTCACTTTACTTACCCCGATACCGAGCGTGAGGTGATCAGCAATCTAAATCTGGATCTCAAGAGAGGAGATATTGTTGCCATTGTCGGTGAAAATGGATCTGGAAAATCTACCCTGGTCAAGCTGCTGAGCCGCTTGTATCAACCCACCCGGGGCGACATCTTGATCAACCACAAACCGATCGAGCAATTTACCTTGTCGAGCTATCGAAAGCGCCTTACCGTCATCTATCAGCTTTTTGCAAAGTACAATGCCTCGGTGACCGAAAATATCCAATACGCCGACATGAGTCAGGCTCTCAATCAGCATGATATCCAGGAGGCTGCCAAGCTTGCGCACTCAGATGGATTCATCGGTGAGCTGCCCTCGGGTTATGACACGCAACTCGGTCGGTCTTTTCGGCAAGGGGAAGAACTCAGTGGAGGTCAATGGCAAAAATTGGCGCTCAGTCGGGCATTTTATAAGAATGCAGATCTCATCATCCTAGATGAGCCCACCAGTTTTATTGATCCGCTGGCAGAAGAAGATATTTTTGCCAGTTTACGGGAGATTGCGCAGGATAAGATCTTGATCTTAATCACCCACAGAATTTATAACCTAAAAATGGCAGATCAAATACTAGTGATGGATCAGGGCAGGATCGTTGAGCAGGGAGATCATAGCCAGCTGATTGAAGAGCAGGGTCTGTACCACGAAATGTTTTCGAAGCAAAGCTAATGGGTCTCCTGATCGATTTTCTCCAAGATAAGATTGAAAGCCATCGAGATTCTTGGCTCTTGATCAAAATGCGGAGCGACCATGTGAATCAGGTAGGCCGGAAATAGCAATAACTTGCCATTCGCGGGTTTCAGATTAAAGGAAATTTGGCGCTCGTATTTTGGACCCAAGGGCAATGGATTAATGAAGAATATGTGACCATCGCTGGCGCTTCTGGTTCGCTCCGGGTTGGCAACAGGAATTTGCAGATAGCATACACCTGACCATTGAGATGGGAAGTGTGCGTGAGGTGCATTCCAGTCGCCCGCATTATTGACATTGGCCTACAAGCTCTTGATCCTACTGGAAAGCTGCTTCTTCTTGGCGCCCTTGCGCTCATGCTTGATGCAATTGCCGGCGACCTGGTCCAGTGCTTCAGCAATCCACTTGAACTCCGGCTTTTCAGATGTATGCAAGTCGTAAGCCGAATGCCGACCTCCACTGTTGCTGCGCTTGATGCCCTCTTCTGCTTCGCTCATCTCCAGAATGCTCTGCACCAGCTCCTCCCGTCGACTTTCAAGACCGGGTACGTTGACCTGATAAAAAGGCACGCCAAAAACTGAATCACCGATACTTAGTTTGGATAAATTCATCACATCAGATGGTGAAAGTTATTAAATCGAATCAGAATGGACCATCCCTTACTTACCTTTATCCATGGAATGAAATTGCGGACCGAGCTAGATCCTGGCAAATGAAGAAGGTGCATTCAGAAATGGAATTGTTGGTCCGTATCTTGCAGTGCTTTGTGCATCGGCACGGCTTTGATACGGTTCATGATCTGATTGGTGCCAGTACATACAAATGGCCGAGGTTCTTTAAGTTGATGCGGGATCATAAGATGTCGGCCGTGGTCGAGGTTGCCTTTCGCATGATTCGGATGGACAAGAGTCATCCGCGCGTCTTTCGCAAATTGATGCAGCTTCGTACCCTCCGGAAAAATCGCCAGGAGATCCTCGATTTAGAGCGCATCCGCCTGGGTGCACTTTTTGAAGAGAGGGAAATACCATTTGTGCCTTACAAGGGATCTGATTTTGCGGAGATGTTCTATCCCGACCCGCGATTGCGCAATTCGATTGACCTTGACCTTGCCATTCTTCAAAGTCACCTCCGCGATGCTGCCCAGCTATTATTTAGTGCGGGGTATGAGGAACACAAGAACACCACTGATTTTGATAATAAGATTGAAAAATCACGCGCCCATGCCATCGACTACTCCTTTGTAAAAAGAAATGAGGACGGACAGATCTACAGCAATGTTGAACTCCATTGGCAGCCCGGCCATCCGGTGCTGAAGATTGGACCGACGTTTGAACAAATCTGGGATCAGCGCATAGCAGTTGAACCCGAAACCTCCTCGTACATTTTTAGCTTCGATCCCATCCACCAGGCAATGATCATGATCCTGCATCATGGCTTGATTGATACCTGGGGCAAACTGCGTCATCTGCTCGATCTGCACTGTATACAGACTCGACTTACACAGGAAGAGATGCATCTGTTGGAGATATTGTTAGGCCAATACAAGATGGTCAAAGCGTTTCGAGTGGGGCAAGATGTTCTACAGCAGATACTTTCATACCAGGGGCAACAAGATGGCAAGCAGACCGATTCAGCCACAGGACTGACCCTCGATCTGATGTGCAATGGACTGAGTGGCAACTGGTCTGACCAGAAGAAAAAACTCTGGCATCATTGGCGAATGAGGGAGACGCTGCAGGAGAAATTGCAATTGAGTGTTGCATTGAGTCGCTTCGCGCTGAGCGGCAAGTAAAGAAATCCAAAATCCAATGCCATTCAGAGACTAACATCCGCTAAAAGCGTCAGTCACTTTCGTTACTTTGGAAGCCTAAGAAATCCAAATTGATGGGAGGAATTTATGGAGCCTGGGCTGTGTCTGGTAAAGCGATATCTCGCACATCGGCAGACAGGGTCGCAAGCATCAGTGCCTGGTGGTCTCCCGATAAGCGGGAAATTGATTTTAGCGAATCACGCGTCCTTGGTGCCAATCGACTGCACAATTCCAACCTTGCTTCACAGGAAGAAATCATTCAGTATCCATCTGGATTGACCATTGTTGCGGATGCCAGACTAGACAATCGGGATGAGCTTTTGGGGAAACTGAAAGCAGATGGTGCCTCTTCGAATACCAAACTGATTTTGGAGGCCTATCTCCGATTTGGCGTCTCCTGCCTAGAGCATCTGATTGGAGCTTTTTCGCTGGCTATCTGGGATGAGCAGAAACAGCGCTTTTTTGTGGCGAGAGACCAAATGGGAGTGAAGCCCCTCAGCTACTATTGGCATAAGGGATTTTTTGCTTTTGCTACGCAGAGGAAAAGCATTGCCGCCTGGCCGCAAGTCGACAAATCTGCCGATTGGAGATTTCTATTTCAATCGATGTCTTCCTTGGGATTTCCTCGAGACAGTACCAACTTCAAGCATATTCGATATCTTTCTCCAGGCCACTACTTGCTGGTCGATCAGCATGGTGTAGAGCGAAAGAAATACTGGGAGCTGGATTTGGATCAAAGAGTCACCCATCGATCGGATGCGGATTATGTCGCTGAATTCAGGCATCATTTTGAGCAGGCCATCGCGTGTCGCATGGAGGCAAACACGCCGATCGGGACACACCTAAGTGGCGGCTTGGACTCCTCCGGCATCACAGCTTTTGCGCATCAATTTGGGCAAAAGTCGGGGATCGAAACGAAGGCGCTATCTTATGGCGTAGAGCGAGACCACGAGGGGGAGCTCAAACTTGTGGAGGAGAATTTGAAAGCGTATGATCTGCTAGATCACCTTGACATTCACCACAAGTTTATCAATGTGACCGAGCCGATCGAGCGTACCTTTCGCAAGTTCGTGGAGCACGAGGCACAATGTTGCGATGGGTTGTCGCAAAGCAACAATGTAAATACTGAATTTGAAATCCAGTCGGCAGCGCAGCAGCATGGCTTGGGAGTTGTCTTGTCAGGATTCCCGGGCGATGAGCTGGTCACATCCTTTTGTCGGCCTTTTTATTTGGAGTACTTTGACAGAGGTGAGTACTTAAATTTCTTTTTCAAGAAGTTGAAATCTCGACACACCTGGAAGCACCGCATGCGTGCGTTTGCCGCAGCTTCGGCAGTAAAATGGAGCCCCGGCCAATCGGAAAAGATGGCCATCCGTTATGCAAGATGGCGTTACGACATAAGAAAATACAAGGCACGTAGTTTCTTTCTCAACAGAGATTATTTTGAACAAGACCATGAGTTGGCCTCGGTGCTAGAACCGCAACACTTGCCGATGGCGCACCGGGCTTTTCCGACCAGCTTACGTGCCTACCAGCGCAATCATGTCTGTCGGCCTCACAGCCATCGTCGCATGGAGTCGGAGCAACTCTCCGCACTTCATTGGAAGCTCGAATATCGCTATCCCATGATGGACATCCGGCTTCTTCAATACATGATATCCATCCCCATGGAGCAGAAAATATCTCAAGACATGTCCCGGCGAATTTTCCGCCTCGGCATGAAAGACTACCTTCCCGATAGCATTCGGCTCCGAGATGTGAAGACTGCTGGCAGCTTGAAGCCCATGTCAAAAAAGCGTAAGCCCATGACCGAAGACGACTCTAAATTTGCACTTTGGAATGAAATCAAAGAAGCAAAGTGCTCGCCATTCCTCAATCATGAAATGGTAGAAAAATGGCTGGACAGCAAACGCTCTCCATTTGGGATGTATCCCTGGATGGTTCTCGCGCAATTGGGATTGATCGATCGAATCCATTATTGAACTGATCATGAAGATCCGATACAAGACACCGATTCTGTTGTTGCTGGCCATGTCCTTCTTTGCCTTTCTAGTCACCACTGCTTGCAAGAAAAAAAGAGCAAAAGTCCACATGTCCATGGAAGAGGCTCTCCTGAATCCCGATGAGGTAATCAACCTACGGCTGAAGGTCGATAGTCTCCCTGCTTCAATCACCCAGCTCCCGAATCTCAGACGTCTTACCTTGCAGCGATCAGATCTCAGTGAATTGTCAACGGCCGTTGGATCACTGACCGGCCTGGTGTTTTTGACTGCTCAGGAGACCCAGCTCACAGACCTTCCGCCTCAGATCGGACTACTTTCGAATTTGCGTGCCCTCGTACTGAACAACAACAAGCTGACGTCCTTGCCAGATGAAATCGGTGACCTTCAGACCCTTGCTCGAATGAGCTTGCAAGGAAATGAGCTGACCGTGCTGCCCTCTTCTATGGGGGAATTAGTCAATTTGGTGGGTCTTCAACTCAACCAGAATGGACTAACCGATCTTCCTGTCGAGATGGGAAAAATGAAGCGACTCCAGCGACTCAATGTTTCTGACAATGCCTTGGTAGAGATCCCTGATCAATTTGTCAACTTGCAGTCACTTAAAGAACTCAATCTGACCAACAATCTGCTGCAGCGTTTGCCCGCAGAGATTGGAAATATGAGTCAGCTCGAACGCATCCAGTTGAGCGGCAATCGCATGACTGTCCTTCCGGAGTCGATCGGTGACCTCACTGCTTTGCGACTTTTGGAATTAAAGGACAACGACCTCCAGGAATTGCCCGCGAGTCTGGGACAGCTGTCCTTGCTCAAGAACCTTGACCTTGGCAACAATCAATTGAAAGTACTGCCAGCACTTACCGCGAATATGTCTTCACTGGATCGGATCAATCTCCATGGAAATCAAATCGAATCGATAGAGTCCTCCTTTGCGAGCAAGGCGCCGATCACCATGCTTGACCTTTCTGACAATCGCATGACTCAACTACCCGAAGAAGTGGCACTGTTTCAAATGTTGTCCCAATTAAATCTTGCCAATAATAATTTGACAGACCTGCCGTCAAGTATAAACGAAACGGGTAGTCTTACCTCTTTGCGACTCTCCAACAATTCATTGAGCAGCCTCCCTTCGTGCATTTTCAGTCTTCGTAATTTGACCACGCTGCACATGACTGGAAATATGCTCCGTGCACTGCCGAGCCAGCTTTCAGATTTAACCCAGCTGGCGTATTTGGGTTTAAAGGGAAATGATTTTAAAAAAGTCCCCGATTGTTTATTTGAAATGCCTGAGCTGCAGTGGTTGGATATTTCAGATAATAATATTGATGTCTTGAGTTCAGAAATTGGGCAACTCACTGAGCTGGAATATTTGGACCTAAGCAATA
>Ga0209828_1004029_pt1 | contig 10793 bp, 8 predicted proteins | sample MaitaG_FD_187429 | JGI IMG/M metagenome (GOLD analysis project Ga0209828, IMG submission 187429) | Marine algal microbial communities from Maine, USA - Maine_Asex2 metaG (SPAdes) (version 2) | ecosystem: Host-associated > Algae > Red algae > Unclassified | place: Maine, USA | collected 2015-01-05
TCCATCGCTCCGACCAGATTACTTCGTTACTGGGAATCTCTTTCAACTGAGAGCTAATACGCAGTTGCTCACCGTCTGCCTGCAGTGTGCCGCTTATCACGAACCTCGGATTTATCACTTCGCGGACTTCCGCACTTAATTGATCTTCGGTATCAAGCTGCAGTATCCGTAGCCAGGTGTTTTTAGAAAGTTCGATTACTAATTCTGACGTAAGGCCAATGGCCAGGCGTCCCCAACGCGGCTCATCAGTGAGATCCTCAAACTTTGTGACTATCATTGCAGGTCGAGTCTGGGTTTGATCCACTTCCTGTACTACATCATCAGATTTGAATAACCAAGTATTTACACCCAGCGCAAAAAAACAAATTGTACTGACAACGCCTATTTGTACTTTACTTTTTTTGTTAGCAGAGACGGCAGTGTTAACCCTGTCATGCACCAACCGATATCCATGACGCGGAATAGTCTGTAGAACACGCTTGTCTTTGTCGTCGAGTAATCGACGAATCTCTGCGATACATTGGACCAACGAATCGTCTGTTACCTCAACATCGGACCATACAGTGTCAAGGAGTTGCTGTTTGGTGCAGGAAGCGCCATCCGCCATTGCCAACGCTTCAAAGACCAGTAATGATTTACGCCGCAAGGTATGAGCAGTACCCAGCGAATCGAGAACCGACAGTCCATCGTCACTCAGTCGAAACCCGTTGTAGTATTTATGCACTAGACCGTTTTCCTCTAGCAGTAAAATGCCATATGACCCCGAACAATACGTTAAATGACTGTTTTTCTTAAGTAAATAACGTTTTTCAGAAATAATTCGGTGAAATTTCGTTGTAATTTCATGTAGTGAATGTTCAAAAATACCATGATTTCGATTCCGCCAAACCGGAACAAACACATGGAAATGTTGATCGAAATACTCCTTGCCTGGATAGGAAAAAACTCAGACTATGACACATCCGCATTATCCAGACCTGTGGTCGTCGAAATGTCCGCGGAACAGATTACGCGGGAGATGTATTCGGATGTCCCAGATCTTGTACCCACTAGCGGCATAGACCAGCGAGTGCTTGCACTCTATTCCTGGGATGAAGGTACAACGGGAACAATTTACATTGTACGTGCAGAAGATACTGAGGGTGCACAGGCTGGTGAAGACCCCTTGGATAATCCGGTATTCCAAGAGCGATTACTTCATGAATTAATTCACCATGTGCAATTCCGATCCGGTGCTTACGATAGGTTTCCATGCACATCTTTCGGCGAAAAACAAGCTTACCTATTGGGTGGACTATTCTTAAAGCAGCGACATGTCACCGACCCTTTACCGAATCGGAATCTACTGGCGCACATCTACAGTCGATGCTGACTAGTTAATACGAACTTTTTTAATACGAACTTTTTTAATACGAAATTTGGGAAGCAGCTACTCAGCCGTAGCACCAGATTGAAACCACTGATCGATCAAGGCGCGCTCTTCATCAGTGATTTGTGTCAGATTCCCGATCGGCATTGCCTTGGTTGCAACAACCTGTTGATGAATTGTATGGGCTTGTGCAACAATGTCCTCTGCGCTTTCAAGTACGACACCTTTTGGAGGCGTGCTAAAGCCAGCTTGAGTGGGCGCATTGGCGTGGCAGCCACTGCATCGCGTATCCATTATAGTTTTCACCTGAGCGAATAACGCTGACCTATCTACACCATTATCAATAGCGGCTTGTACGCGAGATTTTGGTGCGATGGCCGCCGCAACACCCATGATAATAGCTGCCGCTATTGCCAAAGGTATGAGAGTTTGTTTTCCGTGATGACGCTGTACGAAATAAACTCTTATAAGCGCACCAGCAACAGACAGTGCAATTAGAATTGCCCAGTTGTATTTGTGTCCCCATGTCATAGCATAGTGGTTACTGATCATCACAAACAGAACCGGTAGTGTGAAAAACGTGTTGTGAACGGAACGCTGCTTGGCACGAATACCATGCATCGGGTCTGGTGCTCGTCCTTCCTTTTTGGCTGCGACCAAGTCTCTCTGTCCGGGCATGATAACGAAAAACACATTGGCTACCATGATGGTACCGAGCATGGCACCAAAGTGAAGATAGGCTCCGCGACCACTAAATATCTGGCATAAAAGAATTGCCATAACACTGACGAACACAAACATCGCGGCGCTGAGTTTGTTTTCCTCGGTACCAAAGCTGGATTTGCACATCTGGTCGTAAACTACCCAGCCTAAAACAATCGTTAGCATTCCCAGCAAAACAGCAACTGGTTTGCTCATTGTCATGACACCAGGATCGATAAGGTAGATTTCGGCTTGATACCAATACATCAAAGCCAGCAGAAACATACCGGTAATCCACGTTGTGTAAGCTTCCCACTTAAACCAATGCAGCGTTCCGGGTAGCTCTGGTGGCGCTACTTTGTATTTCTGCGCATGATAAAAGCCACCGCCATGCACCGACCAAACTTCCCCACCAACGCCAAGCTCGACATCTTCAGCATTTTTTGGTGCTTCAAGACTGTTGTCTAACCAAACAAAATAAAACGATGCACCAATCCAGGCAGTACCCGTAATCATGTGAACCCAACGACCCAGTAAATTGAGCCATTCAAGTATGTAGCCTTCCATTTAAACTGTTCCCCGGATTAGAGCGCTAGTAAGCATGCGCGCTCAACTACTGCGATAGTTTGAGTGGCTGCAAACCATGGGTTTGAATTTGGTGAAATATTATGAGCGCAGCTGATATCTATACTCAATATCGCAGAAACATTGTACTTGGTAATGTATGATTATTGTATACATATCATGTATCTGAAGGCCAACCAGCTCCAATTATCGGGATACGGGCTGCAGTCTTCACTGATGACAAATAACCACGCGGATTCCGGATTAAGCAGCAACATGACAAACCCCAAAACGAGTCTAAAGTTTAGAGAATCTCCGGCATCACTAACACAAGAAGCGTTCATCGAGCGATTCGGTGGTGTATACGAACACTCGCCATGGGTGGCTGAAAGAACCTGGCAGGCTGGTATCAATGCAAAACACACACACATCGAAACGCTGGCAAACTCAATGGCCACTGCGCTCAACAAAGCAACTAAAGATGAAAAATTTACGCTGATAAGAGCGCATCCCGATCTGGCGGGTAGAGCCGCCATTAAAGGCACATTGACCAATGATTCCACAGATGAGCAAACCAGCGCCGGACTCGATCAATGTACACCAGAGGAATTGGCGAAATTTCAGAAACTCAATGATGAATATAAAGCGAAATTCGACATGCCTTTTATCATGGCTGTCAGAGGCAGCAACCGACACCAGATACTGGCAGGCTTTGAAGAGCGCATCACGAACAACCCCGATATTGAATTTGAGCGCGCGCTGCTAGAGATCAATCGCATCGCGTCACTGCGATTAAGCACTCTGGCAGATACTGGCTATCCACGCGATTTAGTTGGATATGCAAACCAGCCACCAGTCGCTCAATGGCCCAATGGCGCACGCATAGCAGTGCAATTTGTTGTTAATTACGAAGAAGGGTCGGAGAATTGCACGCTTCACGGTGATGCAGCATCTGAAGCGTTTCTATCAGAAATTGTTGGTGCTCAGCCTATACCAGCAGCGCGACATATGAACATGGAATCTATATATGAATATGGATCGCGCGTTGGCTTCTGGCGCTTGCACCGACTATTTACTGAACGCAATCTCCCGGTTACCGTATTCGGTGTAGCAATGGCACTCGAGCGGAACCCTGAAGCAGTTGACGCAATGCTGAAGGCAAATTGGGAAATCGCCTCGCATGGCTATCGTTGGATTGACTACCAGCATATAGACGAGTCTTTAGAACGCGAGCATTTGCAACTCGCAATTGATGCACATACACGAGCCACAGGTGCGCGACCCGTTGGTTGGTACTTGGGACGTTGCAGTCCAAATACTCATCGGCTGATAGCAGAAGAAGGCGGCTTTACCTACAACGCAGACAGCTACGCTGATGATCTACCCTATTGGGACTGCCTGCATGGAGACAAACCACAATTGATTGTGCCTTACACGCTGGATGCAAACGATATGCGCTTTGCATCACCACAAGGATTCAACGCCGGTGATCAGTTCTTTAATTATTTGAAAGACAGTTTCGATGTATTGTACGCAGAAGGTGCGCAGACCCCTCGTATGTTGTCAGTCGGGCTGCATTGTCGACTGGTTGGTCGGCCAGGCCGGATAGCCGCTCTTGCCAAATTTCTGGATTACATTCAACAACACGAAAAAGTATGGGTTACCCGACGAATTGATATTGCAGAACATTGGCACAAGCATCACTCTCTGGCCTAGTGTGATCAGCTCTAAATAATTAACGCTTTGAGCCAAGATTGGCCTGACGTCTACTCGCGTTTCTCGGCATGAGCATTGGCAGCAAAAGCCAGACAATCTGCAACGAGATCTATGGACCCCACTGTTGTTGCCGCTCTTAAACTGGCTGCTGCTGCCGCATGAGCCAATTCAAGTGATGCAACACAAGACCAGCTTTCATGTATTCCATACAACATGCCGGCTGCAAATGCATCTCCTGCGCCTACCGAACTCTCTATCCACGAAGGATGTACCTTGAAGCTTGGCATTGTATACGTCTCACCATCAGAGGTAACCGCTATAGCTGCCTGCGGATGGTGAACTACAATCAACGTCATTGAACCTTTTACAAACAAAGACTTTGCTGCTGCCACACATTTATCGTTACTGATCACGCCATCATCATCGGTCACCGTTATTCCCGACAAGGCACTCAATTCGTATTCGTTGATGATTAAGCTGTCAAGATAAGGCAAACAAGGCGTAGCGATGGCTTGAATTTTCTCCGATGAAATTGAAACCAACTCCAGATTGGAAGCAATGCCATTGGCTTTGGCATCCGCCAGAACAGCAACCCAGCCGTTTTCAAAATCTTGCCATGCTGAATCCATAGTTTTGTGTAGCCCTAGTAATCCCAGATGCAACAGCCTTGCATTACAAGAGCCAAAATCAAAATGATCAGGGGACAGTAAATTGCTGGTTCCCGGAAAATGGAAGAACGTTCGTTTGCCGGTCCTGCGGTCACTGATTACATCAGTAAAAGAGGTTCTTTCCAGTTCAGTTCGATGCAACTGTGTCGTTGTAATTCCGGCATCGTGTGCTTTGTTGATAAGAAACTCTCCATCAGTGTCACTACCAACAAGGCCGATGGCTTCAACCGGTATGTCTGAATCGAGCTTTCGCATATCGACGGCCAGGTTGTAGCCAGAACCGCCCCCTTGCCTATCGGTATCTATAATTTCGGCTAAGTGCTCTTCCTCTGGCCAGCAATCGACACGTTTTATTCGATCAAGTGCCCAGGTACCGGCACTTACCACACCCTTTCTGCTTACATTCATCAACAGCTTACTCAACTAAGCCGACTTTAAAACTTCTTCAGTAATCAGCTTGTCAGATTCCAATGATCGCTGCGCTGTAATCCCTGCTTCGCGAAGGTGATCGTGATAGGCCACTACTGCCTGTTCCGGTTTAAGTTTTTCTTCTATAACAGCTCGCATAAGTTTTACTAACTCAATAGGAGATTCAGATAGATTTATCTTGCGCCCGAACAGAGCAACCCGGGCGCCGGCTTGCTCAGCCTGCTTGGCCAATTCAAACGTATCGCGTGTGGTACCGGCAGAACCGCCTAGTATGCCGACAACCAGGTTTTTTGGATCGTAGGCGCACAAATCAGCCATGGCCTGCTGACCGTTAAATTGCATTTTCAGGAAAAGCGGTGCATCTGCCTGAGTCACACCAGCCAATGTTTTTAAAATCATGTCGTTGATGTAGTCCCCCAAAGCAGCGTTGTTCAGATTTATATCGAAGGCCGGGTTAAACACTTCCAGAAAATGCATCAACCCTGCTTGCCGGGCTGCAAGCCTGAATTGTCGATAATAATTTAAAGAGATCAAATCGGCTTTCAAGTCGTTGCTGAACGTGACTGAATAAAGCCCGAGTTGACACAAAGGTGTAATCGATTCCAGATCAACCGTTGCAAACGGTTCTGATGGACTCTCTCGATAACATGAACCTCTAGCCGACCAAATGTCGGTTGTGTCATTGAGTCTGATGGCCGGTGTGATCGCTGAATGGTTGAACACACCATCCGATTTTAATATTTCAGCAGACGATGCGGACAACAACAAGATGTCGATAAGCTCACTCTCAGCCATGACTTTCATAGCGCCCAGATAATCTGCTCTGGTTTTGTAGCGGATATGAGCAGAACCGCCAGACTGACTCTCGAACGAGTTAACCGGACCCGGCGCAGCAATGCCAAATGCCATGTCACCATCTTTAGCATCGGCGATAATGAAATCAGTTGGTTGATATTGGCCAGACTTAATTTTTTCAAGTTTGTCTTCTAGTTTTTTGGCTATCATGACAATGCTCTTGTTGTTTTATTGAATTGTACTATAGGCCTTAAACATGACTACATTCGTTATAAATCATACTAAAAACCACATTGAACCTGGTATGTCGACCTTTGGCCTGATTTTTATACTGAACGGCTATACGCACGAAACGGTTAAACGCGCAAACTAACGCCACTATCACCATCGAACAATTGCGTTTCCGTTTTGCTCAATATCACCCCTATTCTTTCACCGCGCTCGATCATTACTTGTCCTGGTAAATGCACGGTAAAATCAGAACCCTGACCTACGGACCCATATAGATAGGTTTCTCCACCCAACTGTTCAGTACTGCTCACCTCCATAACAAACTCGCCCTTATCAGGGTCTACCAGTTCGAGGTGATTGGCACGAACCCCAATACTGACCTGCTGATTGTGGCCGGCGTTAAACGTGATTGCATCAAGCTGTATTGCTGACCCGCTTGGCGTGCTCATGGTGATATTTTCGGCGTTTGTATCACTGACTGTGGCTTCAATGAAGTTCATTCGGGGTGAGCCGATGAACCCGGCAACGAATCGGTTAACCGGGTGATTATAAATATCCAGAGGCTTTCCATACTGTTCAACCTTACCGGCTCTTAGCACCGCAATTTTATCAGCCATTGTCATGGCTTCAACCTGGTCGTGGGTAACGTACACCATTGTATTTCCCAGGCGCTGATGCAAATCGCTAATCTCTCCACGCATAGCAACCCTGAGTTCGGCATCAAGATTCGACAATGGTTCGTCAAACAGGAATATTTTTGGTTCTCGTACAACTGCGCGTCCAATTGCAACGCGTTGACGCTGACCACCTGAGAGCTGCCCCGGTCGTCGTTTCAACAAATCTTCGATCTGCAGCATGCGAGCCGCTTCATCCACTCGATTCGCAATCTCGGCTTTGGGCATGTTCAGATTTTCTAAACCAAAAGACAAATTGCTGCGAACGCTCATGTGCGGATACAGAGCATAGGATTGGAAAACCATGGCTAATCCGCGATTGGCAGCGGTAATGCTATTCACCACCTCACTGTCGATCATAACCTCACCAGCCGTGATGGATTCGAGCCCGGCTATCATTCTGAGCAACGTGGATTTTCCACACCCTGACGGACCGACGAACACGCAGAAATCACCACTATCAATGCTTAAGTCGATACCATGAATCACATCAACTTTCCCGTAGGACTTGTGAATGTTTTTTAGCTCTAGCGTAGCCAAGTTCTTATGCCCTTCTCATATCCAAATGCGATCACAACGTATTCATTTCACGTGTTTACTTCAAACCGGAGTTGGCAACACCGGTAGTTATGTATTTCTGCAAAAACACAAAAACTAAAGTGGTTGGAATAAGGCTAACCACCGTCATTGCCAATCGATAATGCTCCTGGCTCAAATGCTCGCCTCTGAATTCAAGCAAACAAAGCTGAATGGTATAAGCCTCTTTGCTGGTTGCAATAGCAACCATCGGCAAAATCAAATCATTCCACCGCCAAATCACCGATAAAATAGCGAGTGCAGCAACAGCAGGCAGTGCGAGTGGCAACACAATTCGCCAATACACTTTCCACTCACTGGCTGCATCCATGCGCGCAGCTTCAAGCAGTTCATCCGGTATGGTCAACATATATTGACGCAATAGGAATATCCCGGTTGGTGTTGCTGCACCCGGGATAATTACCCCCCATATAGAACCAGAAAGACCGGTGGCATTAATGGCCTTAAACACACCAACCAGCGTTATAGTGGCTGGCACCATCAGTGTTGCCAGAATAACCACAAAGAAAAATACCTGCCCCCTGAATCTATACTTTGACAAAGCAAAAGCCGCCATGGAATTTATCAGCAAAGTAATAAGTGTTGCAATGACAGTCACTAAAACCGAATTGGTTATACAGCCAACAAAGTCGACGTTCACACCATAGGCTTTACCACGTATAGGGTCCGTGTAGTTGTTCCAGGCCGGTTTTATAATACTGTTAGCAGTAATCGTCTCTTTTGGAATCCGTACCACTTTGCCGGAAGGGTCGCTCAGTGAGCGTGCGGATAACATGGCTTGTCGAGAAGTCACACTGGCCACGGCATATGATTGAATCTCGCCTGTTTCCGGGTCGGGAGCGGTGATGAGTACCTGACTAACCAGACGGTTTGCCTTGAACGGCTTGATACCAAGATATTCTTTAAGTAACCTTTGCTGCTCTGTATCAAGTTTATCCATCACGCCATCGATATCAAGCGCCACGCGTGCAGAAGCGGCCATTGATGAATATCGTATTAGCCATGACGGCAGGTTCAGCTCGTTAATCATTTGTCTGGCTTGACTTGAAACCAACCCTAAGTGACTTCGAAGCACATAGAATTCGCGACCGCTGTACGATTCAATCAGCGCTTCAGGGTCAAGGCCAGCTTTCTCCTCGGCTCGAAGATCTGCCCAGTTCAAAACCCATTCAGGCAACTCCGAAATAAAAAAGATTTCTCGACCATCGGTGCTGTTAACCGTACCTCGACCAACCCGCTGGTAATCAGTTGGCAATAGCGAGATATCCTGTTTTTCAAGTTGAAAATCAGATTTAATCGAATTCAATGCTATCCAGCACACCGGCAGGAAAATCAGCAAAAAACCCATAAACAAATACGCGTAACTCAGGTAGTCAGTTAGCGTTAAACGAGTAACGCCATGCCTGTTACCGCCTTGAGTGCGGAAAAGAAAATCGGACACCGCGCTCATACTTTACTCTGCCGGCTAGAGAGTGCTATTTGCAGTAATGACAGGCAAACCAGTACCAGGGCAACTAACAATGAGGCCATGGCCGCGACACCAAGCCCATGCGCAGTAGGTTGTCCGCGTAGCCCCGACGCTTCAAATATATAAGCCACCAGAGATGTCCAGTTCACCTGCATTGCATACAGCTCTTCAAAAGCCTGAAATGCTTTTATCAGCGCCAACACCATCACGACCAGCAATGTAGGCATCAGCAAAGGCAACGTGATTTTGCGCAGAATACGCCAGTCTGACGTGCCATCCATGCTGGCTGCTTCATACAAATCTTTGGGTATTGCCTGCAAGCCTGCGAGCAGAATCAGCATATAAAAACCGAGATGCGCCCAGGTATAAACAAATATTGACCAGAACATGGTCCAACTCGGGTCGGTTAGCCATTGAATAGGTTCTTCTATAATTCCCCAGTCCATAAGCGTAAGAGATAAAACACCCTGACGTTTTAATATAAGTGTCCAGAGAAAACCGACCACAACAGGGCTTAACATTACCGGGTAGAAAAATATGGATCGCCAAAAACCTCTGCCGACAATATCGCGGTTCAATACCAGCGCTGTAATCAATGCAACCAGAACCATGATTGGCACCTGAAAGATCACGAAGAAAACCGTGTCTTTTACCGCTGCCAGAAATTTCTCATTTTCCTGGTTGGCGCCACCGGTATCAATTTGCTTTTCCAGTAATAATCGTTGCAAATTATCTGATCCGGAATATTCTCGTTGATCAAAGTTAATACTCTGACCATCGGTTACGGAGAAACCTATGTTGATAAACATGGGCGCAAACGTAAACATGCCAAATATCAGCATGTTCGGTAATAGAAAAAGATAGGGCAACCCGGTTGAACCGGAGAGCTTCTGAGCAAGCTCCAGCGGCCAGCCAAGCGCCGACATAAATCTTGAGACCAGTCCACCTGACGTGCGCGATAACAGTAAGCCAACAAGCAAATAGGCAAGCGCACCAAACGTCCAGGACGTGTTAGAAAAAGCATTGGCTATTGGCTCGAACATTGACTCAGAGCTCGTTTTTACATCAATTAATATTGCATAGGGTTGTACAACGGAAAATGCCCGGAATCAACCGGGCATTTTTCTTATCGCACGACTACCTAACGCCACGCGTCGATTACAGCCAGTGCGAATTACTCAGCGATTTTTGCCGCGACATCAGCATCAATTTTAGTCAATGCCTCGTCGAGCGTGATCTCACCGTTGATTGCCTGAGTCAGGTAATCAGGCACTACGCCGTAAATCACGCCATTCTTTGCATAGCCTTGAAATGCGTAAGCCTGCGGAGTGCTGTCGGCAGCTTTACCGGCATTAGCTGCAAACACAGACAATGCTTCAGAAACGGCCGGTGAAGTATCACCGTAATCTACGCCGCTTTGCTGCAAGCCTTGATGAGCAGTGATATTTTTGGTTGCTGCTGCAAATTTCGCTGCATTATCTTCACGGGCCAAAAAGTCTATAAATTGCGCTGCCGCCTCTGGGCTCTTGGTAGATTTAAACGCCGCTATTGCAGCACCACCAGGCATCGCACCACAACCA
>Ga0209828_1004035_pt1 | contig 10782 bp, 12 predicted proteins | sample MaitaG_FD_187429 | JGI IMG/M metagenome (GOLD analysis project Ga0209828, IMG submission 187429) | Marine algal microbial communities from Maine, USA - Maine_Asex2 metaG (SPAdes) (version 2) | ecosystem: Host-associated > Algae > Red algae > Unclassified | place: Maine, USA | collected 2015-01-05
TGGGATCATCGCCAAGGCCAACGGTGCGACCGAAAGGCGGGAACGATCCATCACCAAAGTCGAGCGAGACCAGCGCCACGCCCCACGTTCCGATCGGGTCGACGACATTCGTACCCCGACGTCATCGCCGAAGCAATTGAGATGATCTCCTGGTGCGACCCCAAAGCCGCGCAATGGATCACGTCACGCTCAACCATCGATCGAAGCAACTTGACATAATCAGGCATTTCCGGCGGCCAAAGCCTTGATCCGACGACGGGTGCGTGCACCACCTCACTGATCCAGCGGGAGGTGGTGCACGCTGATTTGTAGTGCTTCGGATATGGGCGGTTCTTAGCTCAGTGATTTGATGCAGATGTCGGTCGGGACCACAGAGTTCCATGATGTGTCGTCGTTGGTGCCGTACTGGGGGTCGCTCCAATGGACGATCAGAGCTTGATCAGCGCCGTTGGGTAGGTAAGTGGCGCCAAGCGCTCCGCTCCATTCGGCCGAGATAGTGCCAGTAGCTAGACCGTCGTCGCCAACGTGCGGTCCAGTCCAGTTTGTTTCGGCTACGAATGCTCCTTGTTTCAAGAAGACAAGCTTGAAACGTTCGTTTGGTTGGTCGGTTGCTTCTGAGCGGGTCATGTAGCCGTCCCATGCAACAGCCGTGACTTCGACCGTGCTGCCTGACCCGAAGAGGGAGTCAAGCTCGATCGATCTCTGTGTTATGCCACCCTCCAAGAGTCGTGTGCCCACTAGTGGTGCACCTCCATCTCCTTCGAGCATGTTGAGATGCACGATTTGGCGCCAATGCAACGAATTTCCAGGACCAGAACAAGCGGGCTGAGTGGGGCCGGTGATTGTGGTGGTGGTTGGCCGGTTGACGGTGAGCTGACGCAAGGGCGACACGGTGGCGTTGGAGAGGTCGCTGAGGTCGAAGGCGGTGCCCTCTGCGTAGTCGTTGATCGGCACGTTGTTAATAGTGGTTTGTGCGGTCGCAACGAGTGCTGCGATCTCCAGGGTGTCGCCGTTGCGGGCGGGGTAGGCCTCGGAGCCGATGTAGACGTGCGGAGTCGTAAAGGTGTTAGCGGTCACAGTTGCCGGGGTGACCTGCACGGTTTGCCATGAGTTCGCCCATACCCTTGGCTCTGACGATGGATTAACGCTAGGTGTTGGGTGTTGGCCGCAATCTAGATTCTCGAATGATCGAAATCTAACTACAGCTGAAGCCAACGTAATCATCAATCATGACTACTAGAACCAACTCAGTAAGACACCAAAGAATCGGGCTGAAAGGTAGTGCGATGAAAACGAGAAACCGACTCCATCTACGAACCACTCTGATTGGGGCTGCAATCGTTGCGTTGTTCATGGCAGGCTGCGGCTCGCCCACAACCACAGCTGACTCAACTGCTACAGAGCAGCTCTTGCCGATCAGCTTTGTCTCTGCCGATGAGGGCGGACCGTCCTCCATCGCCGGCCTCGTTGACGAGGCCGCGTATGTCCTGCAGGCTCAGCTTGTCGAGGTCCGGCCCGGTGCGCGTTACTACGGAGCCGACGAAGAAGCCCCAGACGCCACAACCTATGAAGAAGTCGATCTCGTCTTCGAGACCGTAGAGATGTTGGAAGGTGAATCTCGCGGCGAGGTCACGATTCCTTGGACTGCATACACCACCGCCGGCAACGGTCGCGGCGCTGAGCGTCTCCAACGAGTTTCGGTTGGAGGCTTGATCGTCAACGAACGGGCCAAAGGCCAGCACTACGGCATCTTCGTATATGAAACGTCTGACGGAGAGACGGTATCGTTCACCACTAACGGCTTAGTCCCGCTTAACCCCAAAGGAAAGATTACGGGCCGCACCGGTGGCGATCCGTTCTTTCACGATCACATCGGAGAGCAGTTTCTCGATGTGATCCGAAACGCAGTCAACTCCTGACAAGGGTGCGGTAGCGGGTTGGTCGGGCTCGATGTCCGAACGAATGTGATGGCGGCGGGCTGGTTGCACCGGCACACATCTCGGGCCGATGGGCCACGAACCCAAAAACGTAAACGAGCCGCCCGGCGAGGGCGGCTCGTGTCAGCACCTCATGGACCCATTCGTTCAGACACGCAACCGACCACCCAAACACCGTCAACACGCTCCGAGGTTTCGGCGGCGAACCCTTCGTCGCCTTGCCGAACCGCACCCGCACAACACCCTTGTGCCCGAACTCGGTCGCTGCAGGATTCGGGCCGAAATCGGCGAGGTCAAGCATTCGAACTTCGTTGCGTCGAAGCCCCCAGCCATAGGCGACTTTGAACAACGTCGCATCACGAAACGCAGCCACCCAGCCCTTGCGGCCACTACGCCGAGCCCGTTCCACGAACTCGTCCGCGCAATCAAAGAACCGTTGAAGCTCCTCAGCCGTGAACGGGCGAACACCGGTCTCAGAACCGGCCTCTTGCACGTGAGTCGCCGAGTTCCACTCATGACAGACCTGCACGGGAAACGTCCCGAAACGATCCTCACAACGCTGCTGCCAGCCATAAGCCGGATCAACCAAATACCCACAGAACATCCGGATCGCCAGAGCACTCGTTCGCGTTGTCGATCGGGCGTGGCCACTCACCGCTCGGCGATCACCCAACCATTCATCAAGCATCGCCGGCGTCCAATTCCACGGGTACTCGTTCAGATCCGCAGCGAAGCGCCGCACAAGCCGCTCACGACCCTCGATAGTCGAAAACGCAAGACTGCGAGCAAGCATCTGGTTCCGCCAACCATCAAGCATCGCATCAAACACCTGCTCTGCGCTCTGCGACGCTGGCCGCCCCGGTAGCTCCCAAACATTGTCACCACGATCCACAAAAACCCGCCTTCCCGTTAAACGGGATTATTGCCCGCCTAACGGGAACCGTCAACCGCGTTGCGCCGAAGGAAAAACCCCGCCAAACCGCGACACCCGCACCCTGAGCAAGCCGGTCGACCCGATCACCGAACACCCCAAACCCGCGAAACGCAAGCAATCAGCGGATCTTGGCGATCCTATAATTGCCCTTTAACTTTACATAACGTGTATTTCCGGCGGATCTCTTAGAATTACGGCAGACTGCCCCAGCGCGTCGCGGGTCCTTGTGCGGGCAGTCCCGCAAGGTCGAGTGCCCATAGGCAATGCATGATCCTCGTTCATTGGCCCGTACTGGTCGCCCTCCTCGTTTTCAGGTTCTACGTTGTCGTCATCCGAGTTCTGTTCCGACTCGCCGGATGGATTGTTCGAGTTGCATGGAACCTGCTCCGGCGACTCGGTGTAAGCCTGGTGCGACGCCTTAGCGCCGCACGCGTCGTCAGTTCGACGTCAACCCCAGTGTTGGATCACTCTGTGAGCCTCTGAGCGCGTCGAAGATCCGTTTCGATGGACACTTAACCCAACGAAAAGCAAACAGGTGACGTTCAGCTTGACGCGTCAAACAGGTCCTCAATGAGAGCAACAGACTTTGGAGGCATGGGGTCGTCCGGAAAGAACTGTGCGGCGATCGTGAATATCTGGCTCGCCGACGTCAAGTCGAAATGCTCGATGAGAACGCGCAGATCTGCGACGTCCTGCGCTCGAGCTGCTCGGGCCTTGAGGGCGATCATGTGTTCGCCAGAGACTGCGTACACACTGAGGCCTGGCTCGTCGAAGACCATGGCTGCTCCAGGATCGGGCTGCGTCGACAGGTAGGTCGAAACGCCCTCATTCAACCAGCCACGAGGAAGTTCGAGTTCAGAGGCAACTCGGTGCGCTGCAGTGATGACAGCGCCATGCTGCGCTGAGATGAGACCGTCGACATCGCGCGTAACCCGATCAACGTCGTAGACGAGAGCCATCACGGCTCCCCCGGCAAGCATGATCTTTCCTCGAACTCGTTGCCGCGCAAGGTGGGTTGCCATCATCTGAAAGGCGCGCACGACCAGCGCACGATCCAGGACCGGACCACCGCTCCGTATCGAACCAGCGCTCACGGTCGAACCAGTGGGAGCTCACGGCCGTCAATGAGAATGCCGCGCCGCTCAAACGAAGGGGGCGAGAACGCAGATGCAGCGGAACGCATCGAGGCCAGTGCGCCATGAACCGGCCACCACAATGGTGCAACTGTCAAATCGCAGTTGCGGGCCCAGCTGGGAACTGGAATTTGCGCGTGTACTGCCAGGTACTCCCCCAGCGCCAGAAGGAACCTGTCCCAATTGTAGGACCCTGTTGCCTTCGGTGGCTCTGTCAGCAACTTGCTTCGCATCGTCCGCGACGCAGGCACGAAAACATTCGCAACATAGCCGCTGATGAGGCTTCTCCACATCCATGCGTCATCCTCGGCGTCCAGTCCGCTGGCAAACAAAGCCAGCGTGTCAACTCCCAGCGTGACGTCGTTCGCCGGGACCTCAACATCAAGATTGACTATGACCTCACCCCCGCAGGCATTGATGACGCGAAGAAATGTTGGCACCCGCGGGATCCGCTCCCCCTTTTCAATCTGGTCCAACGCGCCGCGCGAGGTCTCCACGAGGCGCGCAAGTTCCGACCGGGACATGCCGGACACATGCCGTGCTCGTTGCATGCATCCGGCCAGAGTGTCAGTAGTGAGCTCCATAGCTGAAGTGTATCGTAATCGATACAACGGCCGCTCGGAGCGCGCAGACGTTGCCAGCACAGCGGCGCTACCCTTCGAGCAGTGGCGGACCGATCTGATCTGAACCCGGACGTGCAACCCAGCTCGCACGCATCAAAGCGGTTGGTTGTCGCAACGGCTGTGCTTCTTGCTTTCATTCTTCTCGCTGGCTGCGGATCGCCGGACGCCGAGACCGCCACTCCCCTGCTGCCGAGCTTTCCGTTGGGTACCACCGACGGCCAGATCCTCGATATTGCAGACTTCAACGGCCAGGACACACTGTTCTGGTTCTGGGCTCCCTGGTGACCGCATTGCCAGGCGGCAGCTCCCACGGTCGTGGAAGCGCACAAACAATTCGGTGACGACATCGCCTTCATTGGTGTTGCCGGACAGGACGAGCCCGACGAGATGCAGGGGTTCATTGACGACTTCGGCGTCGGAGACTTCGTGCACGTAAACGATCAGGGCGGGCACCTCTGGAAACTCTTTGGTATCTCCGCGCAGCCGACCTACGTCCTGGTCGACGACACCGGCACCATGTCGATGCAACGCGCTGGCTTCTCCACGGAGGAATTCAACGAGCTCCTTCAGCGCATGGTCGACAGCTGACTACCCGCGTAACCCATCGCCTGTTCGCGGGTGTGGTCACGTAACGAACGGCCGTCCACGGCTCGGCGGGAGCGAAGCAATTCCCCGGCGACTACGGTCGCTCCATCAAGTGGATCGCCCGGGGTTTGACTAACGCGCTGAAGCGAAGACGCGATAATCCTGCGGACCGTGACACATGACAAAGTCTGTCGCAGATGTGGGTGGCGTCACATTCGGGAGCGATACCTGCTCAATGGCGCGACAATGGATTGCGTGAAGCCGATATTTGAGCTGCCGCTCTCCCCCGCTGGCATTTTGTGCACCACGAGCAAAGGGATGGAACTGCGCATTCGCCCCGTGCGAGATGGTGACGCTCCCGGCCTGCAGGAGGCGTACCTCCGCTTATCCGATCAGTCGAAATACAACCGCTTCTTCCAGGTTCGACCCACACTCAATGATCAACTTGCCAGTTCGCTCACCGCCATTGATCACGAGAACCACTACGCATGGGTGGTGTTCGAACCCAACGCAGTGGTTGCCACCGACGACGTCGAACTCGCCGCACTTGCCGAAGAATCCGGCCTGGCAATTGCTTCCGCCCGACTCATTCGAGACAAGGGCGATCCCCAGGTTGCCGAAGCAGCGTTGGCTCTCGTTGACGCCTACCAGGGCCGAGGCATCGGACGATTCCTCATTGAGCTCCTTGTACGCACCGCTGCTGACGTCGGGGTTCACACGCTTCGCTTTGAGGTGCTCCGCACGAACAAGCCCATGATTGGTTTGATATCCGGGGCAGGTGCAACCCGCCACGCAATTCCCGGGGACGCAACCGTTGTCGAATACCGCCTCGACATTCCCGAGCCAACCGCCGTGGATATTCCCATCGGAGCCTTGTACGAATTGCTCCGGATGAGCGCCTCCGGCTGGGAGTAGCTCGGCGTCTTCCCAGCTGTGAATCATCAACCGGTCGGTCGGCAGACGGGCTGCCCTGCGAGCCCTATGTGAGCCCAAGTTCACGAAGCCTGGGATCCGGATCGGCCAGGAACGACCTGGAGAGTCGAACCGACTCCACCTCGTCCCACGCAACAGGCGAAACGCCCTGACTATTCATCTGAAGAATCGATGCACCAGGCAGGGCGGTCAGAACCGGCGAATGGGTTGCCACGATGAGCTGACTACCGGCCCCAGCGTGCATGTGCATGAGCTTCATGAGTTCGAACTCGCCGGGCACCGACAGCGCTGCCTCCGGCTCATCGAGAAAGAACAGGCCGCCGGGGAAGAACCGGTTCTTCACCAGCTTGATGAAGGATTCGCCGTGAGACCAGCCATGAGGAGAACCGCCGTACACCTTCTTCAACTCTCGCGGTTCATCGTCGAAGTAGTCCTCCAGCTTTGTCGCAACATTGAAGTAGCTCTCCGCTCGAAGGAAAAACTTCGTGCGCGGCTTGCCGTCACGCACGACCTTGAGAAACGAATGCAGAGGCGACACCGTGTCGCTCCGTGTCTCAAACATCATGTTCTGACTGCCGCCCTCGGGGTTCAAACCTTCGTGAACAGCGAGCGCTTCCAGCAGTGTGGACTTGCCGCTCCCGTTGGCCCCGACCAGAAAGGTGATTGGCGTCTCGAACTCCAGTGCGCTTGTCAGCCCAGCGATGGAAGCAATGTTGAACGGGTACTGACGGTCGTCTTCGACGTCGTCCCAGTCAATCTCCAGCGAGCGGACAAAGGGCACCCGACGAAGTGAACCGGACACAGCACCGGTTGCCAACGTCTCGACTCAGGCGAGTTACTCAGCTGACGGGATTGCGTTCAAAACCGGAGCGTCAACAAGCACCTTGATCTGAGACGCAGTCCCGTCAGAGGCAGCGACATAGACACGCCAGGTTTCAGCGTTGCAAATCTCCTCGACGAGTTCTACCTGCTCCGGCGCACCAGTGTTCATCCACTGTGTGAGCTCGGAGATGGTGCCCGAAGAAACTCGCCCGCTTGCGGTGTAGGACCGCGGCACGGATTCGAACCCCGCAACGCTCACGTACTGGCGGGATTCGCCAAGGGAGTCAGCGTCGGATGAGATTTCGAGTAGCGGAGTAACGGAGCCCGCAGTGCATCGCAGAACCACCGCACCAATCTCCATGCCGTTCGCGGCTCGCCACGGGACCGGTACAACCGGGATACCTGCGTCAGGTATCAGGACGGGCAGTTGGGCCAGATGCGTATCGGTCCATCCCTCGTCACTCACCTCCACGCGAAGTTCCGCACGCAGATGCTGCCTACCGTGGTCAGCGCTGATCGCAAGGCTCAGCGGCCAGGTCTGTTCAAGACAGAGCGCATCGATCTGCTCAATCTGCGAAGAAGGGTCGCCCGGGAAGCTATTCCACTCCCCCGGAGTTGCTCCAATGGCCGCCGATACTGCGGTTGCTTCATAGACGATCGGCGCCGCTGTTGTGGGCAGCGTGACCCGGGCTGTCACCGCAGTCCCGGGAGGCGAAACCGCAGTCCAGATACGCAGTCCCTCCACGCCGCACTCAATCCACGCTCGTTCGATGGAGGAACCGGTTGTGCCGAGAACGACGGGCAGAGCACTCAACGCTGAACCAGCGGTCGGGATTACCGGAGTCGCTGGCTCCAGCACTGCGAGCCTGGGTGGTGAAGAAGTCTCCTGCTCGAAGGCGACGGACGCAGAGCGGTCGATGTTGGGGAGAAGCTCAGGAGCGTCGCCAGCATCAAGGCTCGATCGCTGGATGCGTTCAGCGAGCACCCTGGTGCCCTGCTCTGATGCGAGAGGCCGGGTCTCATCGGTGGCAACAGGACGAGCCCCACGTGCGCAAGCCGATGCAAGCATGAGACAACTGAGAAGAGCCGCCAGACCCGCCGGTTGTATGAGGTGTGCAAAACGCAAACGTGCCACGGCAGTACCATCGGCCCCTTTCAGTACAAGTTGAGACGGCCGAGCCGTTCGCCGTCACCCACTGGACCGCGCAATCCGTGCACCTTCCGCGAAGGCGGAACCAGTAGTGTCGCCTCATGAGCGAATCTCTCGATCCCAAGTTCTTCCGCACCGTCATGGGTCAGGTCCCCACGTGCGTCACCATCGTCACCGCCATGGTTGATGAAAGGCCACAGGCCATGGTGATTGGTAGCTTCGTCTCTGTGTCGTTGGCCCCACCCCTGGCCGGCTTCTTCTGTACTTCCACATCAGGCACATGGGCGGAACTGAAGAAGGCGGACGTGATGGGCGTGAACGTGCTTGCCGCCGACCAGACGGATGTGAGCAACGCCTGTATGCGAGTTCCGGACGAGCGACTCAATGGGCTGGACTGGGAAGTTGTTGACGGTGCCCCTCGTCTTGGAGGCACGACGGCATGGCTCACGCTCACGCCTCACCAGGTGATTGAGGCTGGCGACCACGAGTTCGCGCTTTGCAACGTCACCAGCATTGAAGCGGCCGACCCTCAGAAGGAACCGGTCATCTTCTACGGCGGTGGCTACCGGACGCTGGAAGCCCGGCAGGGTTGATCCGTGCCGGCCGGAGACACGACCGGCTGGACCGGAGGTTTCACCCACAGACCGTCGCTGCTCGGCTGGATCATGCTGCTCTCCCCCGGCATCGTCGTGGGAGGCGCCATCGCCTATGCATTCGGCTGGAGAACGTGGATCGGCGCCATAGTCGGAGCTGTCTTCATGCACCGGATTGCGCTGTATCTCGACTGGCGCAAGGGCGACCGTGCAGTGATGAGCTGGACCATCGACGTTGCCAACGTGGCCGAACTCGATCAGATCACCACAAAGTTGCGCGGAATGGGCATCCCCGCTGACGGTCACGAGCACACAGACGAGGACGGCACGGTGCACTTCGTCCTTGTGGCGAAACAAAAGCACCAGTCCGACGTTGAAAAAGCGATTGGTTGGGCATGAGCTACCTTGGTCCGAGCAGCACACAACCCTGGGGGAACGGTGAGTCCTGATCCAAAGATGTCCCACACGCTGGGACCAACCAACGTTGCACTGATCGAACAGACCATTGGAGACAACCTCCGACAGTCAGCTCAGACGTGGCCAGAAAACGACGCACTCGTCGTGCGACACCAGGACATCCGATGGAGTTACAGCGAATTTGATGCAGAGGTGGACAGGCTTGCCTGCGCCCTCCTTGCAAAGGGACTCGACAAGGGAGACCGCGTTGCGTTGTGGGCCCCAAACCGGTTCGAATGGACAGTGGTGCAGTACGCCACGGCGCGCATAGGCGTGATCATGGTCTGCATCAACCCGGCGTATCGAACGAACGAGCTGGAGTACGCCGTCACGCAGTCTGGTGCCCGCATGCTCTTCGCCGCCCAGCGATACCTCACCAGTAACTACGCATCGATGTGGTCAGAGGTTGCCGACCGCTGCGGTGGTGTTGAACAGGCCGTGTTCTTCGACACGCCCGGTTGGGATGAACTTCTCGCCCAGGCCGACACTGTGGAACAGGCCGCCGTCGGAGTAAGAGCCGCAGAGCTGAGCCCATTTGACCCCATCAACATCCAATTCACTTCAGGAACCACCGGACTACCGAAAGGCGTCACGCTCACGCATCACAACATCTTGAACAACGGCTTCTTCGTCGGTGAAGGCTGTGGCTACACCGATCAGGATCGGGTGTGCATACCCGTGCCGTTCTACCACTGCTTCGGCATGGTCATGGGCAATCTCGGGTCCACCACCCACGGGTCCACCATGGTCATACCCAACGACGCATTCGACCCCGTCAAGGTGCTCGAAGCTGTCGAGGCCGAACGCTGCACAAGCCTCTACGGTGTGCCAACCATGTTCATCGCTGAGCTGGGCGTCGACACCTTTACCAGGTACGACCTGTCCTCGCTGCGAACCGGGATCATGGCGGGCTCCCCCTGCCCGGTCGAGGTGATGAAGCGCGTTCTCAACGAGATGAACATGGACGAGGTGACAATCGCCTACGGCATGACGGAGACGTCGCCTGTGTCCACCCAGACCGGCGCTGATGACACCATCGACAAGCGAGTGGGCACGGTTGGCCGGGTGCACCCGCATGTCGAGATCCGAGTAACGGACCCTGAGACCGGAGAGACACTTCCCCGAGGCGAAGCAGGCGAATTCCAAACCCGCGGCTACTCGGTGATGCAGGGCTACTGGGGCGAGCCGGAGAAGACCGCGCAGGTACTCAGCGAGGACGGCTGGATGAAGACCGGAGATATTGCGGTCATGGACAGCGACGGCTACGTCGACATCACCGGACGCATCAAAGACCTCGTCATCCGTGGCGGCGAGAACATCTCCCCGCGCGAAGTGGAAGAATTCCTGTTCTCCTTCCCGCACCTCATTGACGTGCAGGTCGTGGGCGTGCCGGACGACAAGTACGGCGAAGAGCTGTGCGCCTTCGTGAAACTCGAGGACAACACCACATTCGACGCCGAAGCAGTCCGCGAGTTCTGCCGCGGTACCATCGCCCACTTCAAAGTTCCGCGTTACGTGCTCGACGTGGACGAGTTTCCAATGACGGTCACCGGCAAGATCCAGAAGTACATGCTTCGAGAACAAGCTGCCGAACGCCTCAGCCTCTGAGCGCCGTG
>Ga0209828_1004039_pt1 | contig 10758 bp, 12 predicted proteins | sample MaitaG_FD_187429 | JGI IMG/M metagenome (GOLD analysis project Ga0209828, IMG submission 187429) | Marine algal microbial communities from Maine, USA - Maine_Asex2 metaG (SPAdes) (version 2) | ecosystem: Host-associated > Algae > Red algae > Unclassified | place: Maine, USA | collected 2015-01-05
AATGTTTCCAAGAAGTGCTATTCCCAGCATATTTGGAGTCTCTGGTGTCTCGTTCTTCTTTGAAAAAGACAATAATTTAGGAACGGAATGGTAGGAACCAATTGATTGCAATGATTTGACATGATGTGATTTGATAATTCCTTTTTCATTTAAACACCAAACACCTAATCCTGATGGTAAGCCAAAACACTTTTGAACCGAAAAGAAAAATGAATCAATTTTTGATAGCTCAAAATTAATGCATGGATAAGATGAAGTGCAATCAACAAAAATTAATTTATCCGGATACCTTTCCCTGAAGTTGTAAATTATTTCATTTGGGACGACCATACCTAATGAGCTTTCATTATGTGTTAGACATATTGCTTCGCATCCAGCAGCCTTAGTTGAGTTAAGTATTTTACTTATATCTTCATTCAAGTTAATCTCATCAAATTCAACAGTTCTGCCAAGTGATTTAGAAGTCTTCATGAATTCCAATGAAAGTAATCCATTCACTAAGTGATAAGATTTCTTGTGAATACAATTCTGTATTAAGCGCTCCCATACTTCAGTGGCGGATGATACAAAAAATATTTCAAAATTTGATGGTATGCCATTAAGCAGTCTTATTGAATTTTTCGTATTTCTTATAGTCTCCCTAAATTCTTCACTCCTATGAGAAAAGGATAATTGATCTCCATCTATCAAACGTCTTAGATGGGCTTTTACAGTTGGAAATAATTTTGATGGTCCAACTGAAAAATTCAATTTTGTATTCATAGTGATTCAAATGAAATTTCATGATGCCAAATTGAGTAGTCCTTCTTAAATCCCAATTTGTAATTTAATTGAATCATAGGTTTGTTTAAAGAAAATGAAGCCGTTTTAATTTCTTTAACATTGTGGTTTTCTTCAATTATATAGCCTATCATCAATTCTTTCAATTTTTCACCTAACCCCAATCGTCTATATTTTTTTCTTATTCCAGTTAATTTTTGGTAAACAAATTCTGGCTTGTTAAGATTATAGAAGATATATGAGAGTCCTACCAAAGTGTCTTTCTCAAATACTAATATTGTTTTATAAATTAAATGATGTTGTTTGTCAACTATTTGGACATTAGCAAATGAATTAATACTATGCTTTTCTATTTTGCTATAATCCATTCTAGGTATATCTTGTTTTAATTCATTCCAGAGCTGAACAAACTTATCAATATACTTTTCTGGAACAAAATCACAATATTCTAAACGAAATATTTTATTTAATTTCAATGGCAAATCCTTGGTAATCCAAAGGTTCCTATCGATGTGTAATACGAAGAAATTTGTTACTTCAAAAAGCTTACTGCCTTTTAATAAGTAGGTTTCGGAATGTGATTTAATTCTTGTATTAGTCCTGATTTTTTTTTGATTAAGAATCTCCATTTTTTTACTAATAATTTTAAGAATATAATTTATGTGCTTAGAATTATTACGAAACTTTTTTAAAATGTGAAAAGTGAAATATAAATTGGACTGGGCTTTTTTATTGACCACCAATCTTCCGATATGTTCTTTTTCATTTATTATTACATATTCGAAGAAACCTTGTTTTTTAGAACTTGAGATAGTATTTTCAATAAAGTCACTAATTGTTACAAAATGAAAAGTTACGTTATCCTCATTGCATAATCTTTCTCTTAATTTAAAATATTCTTCCCAACCCGATGAAGTTAACTTTTGAACAAATTTGTGAGATGTACTTTCCATTTTAATTTAACTTTGAAAGTATTACATCAGTTATTGTTTGAACTTTTAACTTACAAGTTGTAGTTTCGGTTGATTCTATGTCTCCATTTTCAAAAAATTTATTTGACAGAAATGCACCTCCACACAAATCAAAATATTCACAATTATTCTTGCAAGATTCCACACTTATCCTTACTGAATTATTTATACGTTTATAAGCATTAGAATAAAAGACATCTTCGATGCTATTAATTTTTATATTACCGATAATAAAATCCTCATACCTTTCAGATTTTACACCTGAAAACTCAGGAGAATATGGAGATATGTTCCCATATTTATCAAAAGTTAAAATTCCATCTTTTTGAGTTTCAAGTGGCTTTCTGGAAAAATTTGTACTCTTTTGTTTTTGCCTAATTGAAGAAATTAAATCAGAGAACTCTCTTACATTAAATGATGTTATATTCTTTTCCCAAAGATCATAAAATGTACTAATGAAATACGTGAATTTTTCTATCGTTTTGCTTTCTGTATTTAGTGAGGAAGTTTGGTTTGCGTGTTCAATCTCCTCAACATTAAAAGCGACCCAATTTAATTCGTTTTCGTAAAAGAAATTGAAAATTTCTAAGGGATAACTTAAACTATCATTTGTTAGAACACAAACAACACCAGGTTTTATTCCATGCGACCGTAACAATGCGGCTCCTTGTAGTGCATTTTTAAGCGAAGGTTTGTTACCCCATGTAACTCTTATTTTATCATGTAAATGAGCTGGGCCATCAATGCTTATGCCAATATTGAAAGAGTTTAACTTAAAAAACCTGCACCAATCATCATTTAGTAATGTACCGTTTGTTTGAATTGTATTTACGATATGCTTACCTGATCGATTATATTTTTTTTGAAGTTCAAGAGCATTTTCAAAATATTTCAAGCCTACTGTTAATGGCTCTCCAGCATGCCAAAGAAATTCAACAAAATTTGAAACAAGATCAGAGTTTAATGTTTTATTAAATATGCTCTCCAGAATAGTTAGATTCAATTTTGTTTTATCTTTTCTATTAGGAACATAGCAATAGCTACAATTTAAGTTGCATAATGAAGTCGGTTGTAAGACAATTAGATTTATCATACGATCTAAATAAAATAGGAATAGGCGTTAACCTATTCCTATCGTGTTTCAAAAAATAAATTAGTTGGCATTTTTGATCTGTGCAACCCCTCTGTGGCTATCTCCCCAATCATTATAGATGTTTGGGCAATCTCCAAGGTTAGGATTCTTGATAACCAATTTGCTAACATCAGCATTTTTGATTTTCTCAGCCAAATTTAGCTTTGGCCTAGTACTTACTAATAAATCCATATTTGAAATTTTTATGGTTGAAAAAATAATAATTTCGCAATTTTGTTAATTCTGTCTTATTTGTCAGTCCGATTTGTTTGAGATTTTGTGTTCTACCTATTATTAATTGATTTCCCTCTAAGGAATTTATTAAATACTCTGATTCAAACGAATAGTTTTCATATAACGATTTTAGCGAAGCATCGATTAAACAAGCTTGGCCTTTAATAGTTGCAAATATAAAAGTGTGTCCTCGATTATTCGTTAGACTGAAATTTTGAGAAACTGTAAAAATTAACTCGCAATAATATCCCGCCAATCTCAATGCATTCGCAACTACTATCGCCAAATCTGTACAACCTATAAAATAACCATCATCAAGAATTTGCTCAGGACTTCTTTTAAGTAAGTTAACACTTATAAACTTATCTAGCTTATTTTTTGCAATAGTTAGCTCTTTGAAACTCCTTAGAATATTAAATTGTAAATGATTTACTAGTGAGATAATATCGATACGATCTGTTTGGGTATCGCGGAACATCTTAATTATAGTTAAAAGTTTAGTATTACATATTACTGCATTCTCATTTAGGTTGAAATCATTCACTTTATAATCGTTGCTATTAATTAGCCACGATTTTTCAATTTTCTTATTGCATATGTATTTTCGTTCTTTCATAATTCTGCATAACGGATCTATGATATGGGAGCGGACGCAGTGATTGCAAGTCTAATCTCATAACACTACTTATGGATTTTTTCTAATTCGCATTCCTAATCTTAATAGCTTCTTCAATCCAACTTTCAATATTATCTGCTATGTAATTATAAACTCCTGCACTCGTTGTTCTCGGAGGATCATAAGCTTTAGCAATAGTTGATAATCTATTTCCAGATGGACCATGAGTAACATAGAATAGAGGATTTGATCCTTTGGACGATTGATTTCCTAATCTATCTGTAATGTTGTGAATGAAAATCACCAAAACACCTTTTCCTTCATTCCAAGATTCTTTTATCTCATAATTTATCCATTTTCTATTTGCAGTATTAGAACCTGCCAATATGATTGAACAAGTTTTTCCTTTTAACTGCTTGGATATCCACTCTTTTATTTTCTTGTCACCTCCACCAGTTATTGTTTCCCAATCGTTATCTGTAGCTGGTTTATTACCTTCTACAGAACCAATATTTCTAATTTTTGACACTCGCCAATTATCTGGTGTATAGTGAAAACTGTAAAAACATTTCCTTGCCATAATTACTTAATTATTTGTGTGATTAATATAACTATTTTATTTGATCTTGCTTCATTTGATTGACCATCTGTCGAAAATTCTGAAATCTGCTTTATTACAGAATCTGGATCACTGTAGTACTTCTCAGGTTCAGTAGAAATAGCATCATATATTGATTTAGCTGCATAACCTGTATGTGGTAACGGAATCGAAATATTACCGTTACCATGTGTTAACTCAAATTCTCTTAATACGCCTCCAGCTATTACTATTTCTCCATCAACCAATTTGTTTCCATGGACATAAATGCTTATTCCACTATGAGCAATCATTTTCTGGCGATATTCTTCCCACAAGTCTTTAAGAGATTTTTCTCCAGTTTGAAATTGTGGGAAAGGTTTCAGGATTAGTTGATTTTCAGAGTACTTGTTCGGATTTCCGTATATAGCATCTAATGCACCATTAATTACGGAACTACCAATTCCCCATCCGAAACCACTAACCACTTTAAATCCCTTTTGTACTAATTTTTTTGAAAGTAGATGAATGAAAGATAATGCATCATTTTTTTCTAAAGGATCATAAACTTCAGCACTACCTGAAATGAAAATAGTTTTTCTTCTATATCTAAAATCAATTTCTTTTAGTATGGCGGTGATTTCTGAATAGTCATCTATTATTAGAGATTTGATTCCGTATCGCTTTAAATCATTTATTATAAGAGCTTGCTTTTTAAGATTATAGTCTAATGTAGCTTGATCAGGCGAAGTACTGTCTCCAAGTTGCGGGTTCTTAACAAATGAATAGTGTTGTCTTTTATTCTCAGAATATCTGAAATTTAAACGACTTAACACATAATCAAGATTTGGATCAGAAAAACTAAATCCAAGAAATAAAAACGTTTTTGTTGTAAGCTCACCAGTTAATGCATTGATAAATGGTTCGTGGGTCTGGTGATACTTTTCATATTGCTCTTTTGTTAGAATAGCTTCAGATGGATGATCAACATCACCATGCATTTTATAGACAACTACATCTCTTTTTGGCTTTGTGTTTAGTAGTTGATTTACTTTGAATTTTATATCGACAACCTTATTTTCTTTCGCGAAGGCCTTTTCTATTAGTTTATCATAATTAGTTGTCCAAATAGATGCAATAGGCAAACGTGCCATCAATCTATGGTTTTCTGTTTCTTCAGCATCTTCAGTAAATTCCTCTAAAATTTTACGGTTTATTTTTGTTCTATTTCTGTTCTCATTTACATGAAATTGTGCCAGTGAAACTAAGTCCGATTCAGAGGCGATATCTAAACCTAAGTCCTGTGCAATTTCAGCAAGAAGATCTGACCAATTTACAAAGCCTGCAGGTATAGACATTCCTGCACCGGCAAATAATGCGGCTGTCCCATTATTTAAGTCTTTAACGTAGTCATTTATAAATACTTCAATTTCCTGCTTAAATTGCATTTTTATTTTTTTTTATTTATCCATAACTCATTGCTATCCTTACCTCGTTCTTGAGTTACGTATTTATCTACTATGTTTACACTCTAAATTACCTCTTTTTTGATATTTCCTATCCATTGGACTGATCATAATTTTATTATCTAAAAAAGACCATAGTTGCATATAATTCCGTCGCATTAGATCATAAATGCGCGAATAGAAACTGTACATATCTAAGATTGACCCAATTTTATATCAGATGTGTTGTATATATTGATTAAAAGAAATACTTGCGGGTGGATAAAAAGTAATGTGTGCAAAGCACTCTTTTCTTTTTTCTGCGAGTGCCTAGACCGAACAAGCTTGCATGTAACGCCCTGCACATGTGCCGTATGCTTGCTCACTTGTCTAACTGAGACAACAAGAATTATACAGCTCTCTCCTAGCGATAACTAAATCAGAAGTAAAAAAAGCATATGGTCATCATGTCTATTGTTATGAGCTGGCACTCTAGCATATATAACGTGCTGGATTCTTGTCTTCTTTTTTTATGATCTCAATAATGACTAATCACAAGTTCGAATAACAATTTGAATATATGCATGTATTCATATTGCCCAATACATTCCAGATTGCCTTGAAACTCTTATTTTAATGATGCAATAAAAAGCTAGCCCTGAAATGATTAGATATTTTGGAATCCTTTTGTTTTTACTTTGGAATGCTGACTGTGTTATTGGCTAGTCACATTATATACAACTGGATTCTTGTTTTCTTTTTTTTGACTTCACTAATGACTAATCACAAGTTCGATTAACAATTTAAATATCTGATTGTATTCATATTGACCAATACTTAGTAGATTGCAATAAATCTGTTATATTAATTATGTAATAAATAGTTTGCCCAGAAATGATTAGATATTTTGGAATCCTTTTGTTTTTGCTTTGGAATGCTGACTGTGTTATTGGCCAATCACATTATATACAAACTGGATTCAATAAGAGCAATGTGTCTTGGCATAATACAGTTCAGCATAACTTTAACTACGATTACAATTATTTTGCAGGATATTCTTTTGAAAAACCACTTAATGATAATTTTCATTTTAATGCAGCATTGCTGTATTCACAAAAGGGATTTGTTGATCGCGCAGGAGACCTTGAAGTAGGAAAAGAAACTTATGAATATATTGATTTCATCCCTACGATTAGTTTTCTCCCGCATCCATCATTTGGATTTTTTATAGGTGGAAATTCAGGCGTGCTCCTCAGAGACGAAATGGAGTTAGCATATGATGTTATAGATTTGGGTTTAGTCATGGGTGTAGAGTATAATTTTAAAAAATTAAAAGTTCGGGCAAGTTATAATCATGGAATATCCTCGATCTTTGATGAATCCATAAATCAAGCATTAGTCGAGAACAAAATTTCACCATTCAACAGTAATTTTCAACTCAGTTTTGGGTATTTATTCTTTAAAAATTCGTCTAACACAAAAGACGACTCTATTTTACCCAACGAAGAAAGTATTAAGAATATCGAATTAGGATTCAGGTTTAATTCATTAAACTCATTCAATGCAATTATAAAAACCCAAAAATCAGAAAGTCAATATATTAGATATTCGCTTGCGGTTAGTAATTTAACAATAGAACGGACTACCAAATACAACTTTGATTGGAATTTATCATTTGCAGCAGGCATTGAAAATCGTAAATTAATTGATGAAAATATCGAATTTGTTCATGGTTTAGAACCTGGCTTTGATATTGATTTTTCATCGAATTCTGTTGATTTTGATATTGGAGTAAGACCATATATTGGCTATATATTTGGAGCATACTTTCAAACTAAAAATGACCGATTTAGATTTGGAATAGAAACTGCGCCAAGGTTTTATGTTGATTTTGACTTCAACGAACAAGGTGTAGTAAATGAATGGAAAACTGGTCTTAATATTACCTCGAGAGTTGGCTTAGTATTAACATATATTCTCAAGAGATAAATTTATAAACCAACTCTATCTAAACAAACAAAAACTTAAACTTCTCTCTTATGGACACCCGCTTGCTCATAACGTCCCTTGCATGCGCTGTGTTCTTGCTCACTAGCCTGACTAAGATAACAAGAATAAATCAGCTCAGATTTAACGACAAAGGCTTACTAAAAGTGATAAGAGAACATGGCGTCATCTGCATATTGTTAGGTGATGGCTGTGACGCTCTCAGGAACGAATTACTCTTTGACGCTCAACATTGACGTATTATGCTCGACTATTTCGTTAATTTAGACTATGTTTCATTTGATGAATATCTAAATAGCAAATATGGAAATTTTATTACAAGGTTTGGGCTGGGCTGGAGCCTTTGGGTTGTTATCAGCATATTATCTCAACTCTACTAAAAGGTTAAATACGGACAGTGCTAAATACCAATGGTTAAATTTGGTCAGTGCATCCATGTTAGCCATAAATGCATATCATATTGGCTCAATTCCATTTATTATAATCAATGTATTTTGGGCAATTGTTGCTACAATAAGTCTTAGTAAGTCAAATAAAAAATGATAGAAAGACTACAAAATAATGAGATAGAAGTATCTAAAATAATACGTTCAGTTTTTCAATTGTCATATAAGGTAGAGGCAGAATTGTTAAAAGCTACTGATTTTCCACCATTGAAAAGATCTCTTAATAATTTTATAAATAGTAACACTGAATTTTTCGGGTACATAAAAGGCGGTAAAATTATTGGAGTTATTGAAATTGAATACAATAATAGATTGACCGATATTCATAGCTTAGTTGTTGACCCAACTTTCTTTAGACAAGGAGTTGCAAAAAAATTAATGGAATTCGTTTTTAATACTTTTGATTCAAGTCTTTTTGTCGTAGAAACAGGAATAAAAAATGTCCCTGCTATTGATCTGTATGAAAAGTTTGGATTTATAGAAGTTAAACAATGGGATACTGACCACGGAGTAAGAAAAGCAAAATTTGAACGAAGAATAAATAACTAAATACAATAAGCTAATAAATTCAATTAGTTGCTAATGCGGAAATTGGTCTTGCTAAATTTGTTTATAATTTTACTGTTTTCTTGCAAAGATTCAGGAAAAATCGCTGTTGATCTTTCACAAGGTGAATTTAAACAAAGGATTATACCTAATAGCGTTTTAACTTCTTCCTGCGCCTTAGAATTTACCGGAGAAACTGATTGTGATTTACTAATTTATATTTCATCCGAGAAAAGCTTTAAGCTCGACAAAGGTAAAATTAAAGTATCTAAGAAATATGAATGCTATGAAAAAGGTAAAACTATTAGAATCTTGTCAGAAAATTGTTCTTCACAGAGCAAACTAGAAATTGACTATAGCTTTTCTAAAGGATATTTTGGACAAAGTAAATAACAGGGTCGAAATATCTATAAAATTGAAACCTAGAAAATAGTAGTATATAACTTTGACAATCAAGTTTAACAATCAAGTTCTAATTTCAATAAAGATGGTGAAAGAAACCTAATTGCTAACACCCAATTAGGTGCCTACAAACAAATTGAAATTGATATCAACATTTATCGAATTGCTAAAAAGGTTGACAATGATTTGATTTTGAACATACTAGAATTTACGGACAAAGAAATTGAAAACTTGGAAAAGGAATTTAAACCACTTTTAAATCAATTATTTTCAAAATGGTGCTTACACTTAGGGGAGTCAATTGAATTAAATAATGTGGAATTTATATTCGTTGGAATATGGATAAAAGTATGCATACTTTCAATTCTCAATTTGAATTAGTTTACTATTTAGATGGCAAAACCAAGCATCCGTATTTGGATATAACAGGTAAGTGGTTAATCAATTTTTCCGGCTCAATTAACAATTGGATAATATCAGGAGTAAATAGGATTGGATAAATTGCTTTTCAATTTTCAGATAGATTTATAGCTTCAACATTTTTATTAATTTTTAAGCCTCCTTTGCAAGTCTCGCTGAGTACAACATGAACATCTAGAATTCAGCTGGCACCTAACGCCCTGCACATGCGGAGTATGCTTGCCGACTTGTCTAACTAGGATGACAAAAAGTAACAAGGCTCTCTCCTACCGGCTAACTAAGTTAGAAGTGAAAAGAGCATATTACGTCATCGTGCGTTGTTATCTGTACGCAGATTACGAGGAAGAATTTCTGAGTCCTACTTTAGACGCTTCTTTTTTTTTGCGGGATGAAATCGAGTATCGGCAAAACGATAGCAATACTATCAAATGCGTGCCTTTTGAAACACCTCAAGGCGGAAGTAACTTGTATTTGTTATTCAGCTTGGTTTTGTTTGGTCGTATTAATTTGAACTCAATAATCTACCAAGTCAAACTAACACTGCTCTTTGATAGTCTGAGTCTACATCTTAGCGGGATGAAATCGAGTATCGGCAAAACGTTAGCAATATTATCAAGTGCGTGCCTTTTGAGACACCTCAAGGCGGAGGTAACTTCTATTTGTTATTCAGCATGGTTTTGTTTGGTCGTATTAATTTGAACTCCATAAACTTCCAATTCTAACGATTACTGTTCTTTCTAAATCTGTTTCAACATCTAGGCGGGATGAAATCGAGTATCGGCAAAACGATAGCAATACTATCAAGTGCGTGCCTTTTGAAACACCTTAAGGCGGAAGTAACTTCTATTTGTTATTCAGCTTGATTATGGTTGGTCGTATTAATTTGAACTCTATAAACTTCCAATTCTCACGTTTACTGTTCTTTCTAAATCTGTGTCAACATCTAGGCGGGATGAAATCGAGTATCGGCAAAACGATAGCAATACTATCAAGTGCGTGCCTTTTGAAACACCTTAAGGCGGAAGTAACTTCTATTTGTTATTCAGCATAATTCTGGTTGGTCGTATTAATTTGAACTCTATAAACTTCCAATTCTAACGATTACTGTTCTTTCTAAATCTGTTTCAACATCTAGGCGGGATGAAATCGAGTATCGGCAAAACGATAGCATTACTATCAAGT
>Ga0209828_1004041_pt1 | contig 10757 bp, 6 predicted proteins | sample MaitaG_FD_187429 | JGI IMG/M metagenome (GOLD analysis project Ga0209828, IMG submission 187429) | Marine algal microbial communities from Maine, USA - Maine_Asex2 metaG (SPAdes) (version 2) | ecosystem: Host-associated > Algae > Red algae > Unclassified | place: Maine, USA | collected 2015-01-05
TCGAACTGCGCCACGAACTTGAGCTGCATCACCCTGGACAGATGTGGAGTATTCGGGTTCCGGTCGACGACGGCCGACTCGATGCCGCGCAAGCGCGAGCCGAGTTCGAAGCCGAATACGAACGGCTCTACGGCCACGTGCAAGTCGATGGCACGATCTTGGTCGCATCGCTTCGCTTGATCGCCAGCGGATCGACGGGCGGCATCGGAACCGCGACTGGCGTTGCGGCCAGCGAGCTGACCGAAACACCCGAGACCCGTTCGGTCTGGTTTACCGGCGTTGGCTGGGTTCAGACCACGGTGCACGACGGGCGCCTGGTCGGCGCAGGCCAAACGATCGCGGGGCCCGCTCTGATCGAGGAACTCACCACGACGGTGGTCGTGCGGCCCGGCGACGCGCTCACCGTTGACGGGCGCGGCAACTTCTTGATCGAGCTCGGCGCCCCGGTGGCCACACCACAACCGACGACGTCATCGGCCTCATTGCCATCTCAGACGCTTGACCCCATCATCTTGGCGCTCATGCAGAACCGGCTCGACCAGATCACTCGCCATATGGGCTGGGTGATGACCCGCACCGCCCGCAGCACGATCTTTAGCCAAAGCCACGACTTCAGCTGTTTCATCAGCACTCCCGACGGCACGCTGGTGGCGAACGCCGACGGCATCCCCATTCACACCGGCGGAGGCGGGTTCGCGGTCCGCGCACTGTTGGGCAAGTTTGCGGGCCGCATCGACCCAGACGATGTGTTCTTGTTGTCCGACCCCTACGTCGCAGGCGGCAATCATTTGCCGGATTGGGTGATCGCTCGGCCGATCTTTGTTGACGAGGTGCTCGCCGGATTCTGCTGCAATCGAGCTCACCAAAACGACATCGGGGGCGGGCTTGCCGGCACCTACAACCCGCAGGCCACCGAGATCTGGCAAGAGGGCATTCGCCTACCGGTTCTCAAGCTCATCGAGCGCGGGATCGTGCGCGAAGACCTGTGGGAACTGTTGCTCATCAATTGCCGAACGCCCGAGCTGCTCGATGGTGACCTTCGAGCCATGATCGGCTCGACTCGTATCGGGGGCGAACGGGTGCAGGCGCTGGTCGCCGAGCTTGGTCAGGCCGACTATCAGCGGTATCTCGACGGTGTTCTCGACCATGCCGATCGACGAATGCGAGCCGCAGTGGCGGTGCTGCCCGACGGTACGTATCTCGGCGAAGACCACTCAGACAACGACTGTTTTGTCGAGACCGACATCGCCGTGCGAGTGGCGCTCACCATCTCAGGCGATGAGATGACGGTTGACTTTACGGGCACTGACCCGCAAATCGAGGGCTTCAAGAACAGTTCGGTTGCCAACACCTGGTCATCGGTCTATCTGGCGATCTCGTCGTTCTTCGACACGACAATCCCGCGCAACGAGGGCACGTATCGAGGTGTCACGATCGTCGCCCCCGAGGGCTCAATCGTGAATGCACTTCCGCCGGCCCCGATGACGATGAACACCGTCTATGTGGCCCACGAGATCGTTATCGCGGTGTGGCAGGCTCTGGCTCAAGCTGAGCCTGAGCGAGCCTGCGCTGCATGGTCAAAGACGATGCATGGCCACGTCGCTGGCAAACGCGACGACGGCACGACGTGGGTCATGTACCACTGGCACGCCATGGGAACACCAGGCGCGACCGCCGAGCGCGATGGCTTTGCCCAAATGGGTCATCTGATCAGCTTGGGTGGCCTCGACATTCCGAACCTCGAGTTCCATGAACAGCAGTTCGCGGTGCGATATCGACGTCACGAACAGCGGTGTGACAACGCGGGGCCCGGCGCGCAACGTGGTGGCACTGGGGTGATCTATGAGGCCGACGTGCTTGAACCAGCCACGTGGTCGTTTCGGGCTGAAGGTCTCGGGTCGATCAGCGGTCACGGTGTGCGTGACGGCGGCGATGGCGGCGTCGGCAACGAATGGATCACACCGGCAGACCCCGACGACGGCGCACGGTTTGTGCCACCCAAATACGGTGTGCAACGTCTCGGTCCGGCCCGCATGACTGCCGAGACTCCCGGTGGCGGCGGTTGGGGAGATCCATTTACCCGTGACCCCAATGCGGTCCTGCGCGACGTCCGAGACGGTGTTGTGTCAGTCGACGGTGCGCGCCGCGACTACGGCGTGGTCATCGGGCCCGATCGGCGAACAGTCGATGGCGACGCGACCGCGGCCGCTCGCCGGCACTAGCCAACCAGGTCGTTAGAAGCGCCGCGACTCGTCATGAGTCATCAGTGACAGCACTGCCGGTAAGACCACCAGCGTCGCCACCAATGCCATGATCACCATCAACGATGTGAGCAGGCCGTAGGTCGCGAACAACGGCATCGGTGCAAACGCCAGAATCGCGAACCCGATCGAACTGCTAGCCGCAGACGCAACGAGTGCCGTACCAGTGCCTTCACCAGCGATCTGGGCCGCTTGGTGCCTGCTTCCCCCTCGGCCCAACTCTTCGCGGAAACGCACGGCAAAGTGCAACGCAAAATCGATGCCGATCCCCACCGACACCGCCGCAATCGTCGCCGTCACCAAGTTGATGGCATAGCCCGCCTCGTTCATGAACGCGTATAGCCACGCGACGACCATGAGTATCGGAATGATGCTGGCAAAGCCATAGCGAAACGAACGCATGAACACGGTTGCGACCGCGAAGCATGCAAGCACTGCGATCTGCAGCGATCGACCCAATGCCGCACTTGTCGCTGCCAGCGACGCCTCACGCACCACGGCGCTTCCGGTGAGACGAATGTCGGGCCAGCCGAGATCGCGCTGCGCTGCGAGCAACATCGGCTCAAGCTCGGCACGCGCTTCGGCGATCGTGCCTTGGTTCTGGCTGTTCGCTAGCGTGAGCTCGAACCGCGTCGCGTCGGGCCCCACGTCGCTGAGACTCACCAGGCTTCGAACTTGGCGAGGGCTAAGCGCCAGGTTGTTCTCGTCGAACGGCACACCTCGATCGCCAGCAACCGCGTACAGCGCTGCAAGCTGGTCTGGCGAATCGGGTATGGCATCACCATTGCGGTCGGTCAACGCAACGCCAGTCTCGGTCTGCACTTGTTCGAGCATCAGCGGCGATGCCCAGACCATGTCGATCACGTCGAAGACTCCCGAGTTGATCTGGGTCACCCCGCCTCGTTGCCCGAGCCACGGCCGTTCGAGCGACCGCAGGTCGTCTCGCAGCTCGATCAGTCGGGCGAGCACAAGAGGGTTCGACAGGTCTTCTTCGATGTACACCGAGATCGTCTCACCGCTGCGCGAACCAACGTGCTCATCGAGCTTCTCAAGGCCAATGACGAAATCGGTATCTGCGCTGAAGAAGTCTTCGACATCGAATCGAGTTGGCAAGTCCTGTGCCGACAATGCAGCCAGGACACTGATCGGGACCGCTACCGCGAGAGTAAGGATCGGACGCGAGGCGACACCGCGGGTGACCTGCCCTATGGCGTAAGCGAACCTCGACGTGCGTGCGCGAGCTGGCAACTGCCCAATGGTGGGTCCACTGGTGCGGCGTCTCGCCAGCAGTACTGGCACCACCAACGTCACGAGCGTCGTGACAACCATCAACACGAACCCGAGCCACGGCAACAAGAACACCATTAGCAGCACCGACGCGACCGTGAGGGCGGCGGCGCCGAGCGCTCCAGCAACCCGGACTGCAACCGAGCGCCGGCCAGCAGCAGGCGGGCTCACATTCTGTTCGATCCACGCGACGACCAGCGGCACGACGAACCCGAGCAAGACGTCGGCCCCGACGAGCGCGATCGCGGCACCGATGCCGAACTGCACCACCGACTCAATTTCGGCGCTCACATTCGCGAGGAACGCAACCGCGTCAGAGAGCATGGCAAGCAGCAGCGCACCCGACACTGCGCCGATGCCGACCACAACGGCACGTGCCGAGTCATAGCCACGCTCGCGCTCTTCGCGATATCGACCGAGCGAGTGAAACGCAAAGTCAACGCCAAACGACACCATGGCGACCGGCACGATCAGCGACAAAACAAGGTCATCTTTGAAGCCCAACAGATTGCTGATGCCCTTTAGCCACACGATGAGCCACAAGAACGCGATGTTGACCGTTGCTAACACCCAGTAGCTGCGAAAGGTCAGCCCGACGAGCAAGAGTGCAGCCAAGATCGTTGCGCCAATGAACGGCCCCGCCACCGCGCCCTCTTCCTGAGAGGTCAGGTTCACGCCAATGCCGATGCCGTAGACATCGAGTCCCTCGGCCGTGTCGAGCAGCGCCTCGACGTCGCGACCGTATTGCTCGGGTTCGGTGTCGGCGCCGAGGTTGACGGCAAAGGGACCAAAGCCGAGCACAGCGTCGTCGCCAAACACCCGCACCACGACCGCTGGGGCTTGCCACGACCCGTCGACTCGTTGGGTGGCCTCTGTCGAGATGCCGAGTGCTTCAGCATCGGGCCCGAGCCGGTCAGACAGCCGACCAAACGCATCTTTGACGTCGGCGTCGGTTGCAGTGTTGAGCGACCTACCAGCCGCCTCGAGTTCAAAGGCGATCAAATCAGCAACACTCGCCACCCCCACGACCTCGCTACGTGCGTCGGTGTCGAACCAGCGCAGCAACGTCGGTCCAATCTCAGGATCTGAGACGAGGCCTTGCTGGGCCGCACGCAATGCCCGCAGCGGCTCGACAGCCAACATGTCGCCTGATCTTGCCTCGACAATGAAGGTCAGCTGGTGAGCTGACGCCTCGAACCGGTCGTTCAGTGCGTCGCGTGCCTCAAAGATTGGGCCACCAGGTTCCGTCGAGGCCGATTGCTCAGGCGCCATCGTGACGAATGGAATTGCGAGCAGCACGATGACCGCGGCCGCCGCCCCAACCACGAGCCACATGCGATCAGCTAGTCGGTGGGCCATGGTGTCCACGAGCTAGCGAGTGTGGCATCAATTCTGTTGTCAGCCAAACAGTCTCACAAAGATTTGAGAGCGTCTTCCGCACTTCTCACGAGATTTCACGCCTCAACGTGCACCTCACCTCGCTCAGACCACCGACTCGGCGAACTGATGAATGTCGTCGAGAGTTGCGCCAGCGACGTCGGGCATCGCTACAAGAAACACGCAGTCACCCGCGTGGCAGGTGCCGTTGACCGTGCGGCTGCGGGCTGAAACCCCACCAGCCAGCAAGGTACGGAAATATGCAAGCCCCTCGTCGCGAAGCGGATCAAGCTCGTTCACCGAAATCACGTGCGGGGGCAGGCCAGTCACATCTTCGGGAGTCGCATGGATCGGCCATGCCAATGGGTTCGCAGCATTCTCGCCGTCGGGGTCATACACCTTGGCGAGTGCGCCCATCATCGAAACGTTGAGGAAGTAGTCGTCGTTTTCAACCAGCGAGGCCAACTCAGGTGGAGGTTTCGCATAGCTGCCAGCGATGTACGGACACTGCGCGTAGACGCCAGAGATCTCGTCGAGCCAGCCGTCTTGCTTCGCCTTGAGTGTGGTCGCGACGGCAAGATTGCCACCGCCAGATTCGCCCGAGATGATCAGACTGCTGATGCCGAGTTGGTCACGGTTCGCTGCGACCCACTGGGTCGCGCTTGCACAGTCGTTGAGTCCGGCCGGAAACGGATGGTCGCCGAGCTTGCCACCGCCGTTGCGGAACTCGACACCGATCACGACCATGCCACGGGCTGCGAGCTCATCGCGCCAGATGTTGTAGCCCGGGTCAGCCGCAGCCATGATCACCATGCCGCCACCGTGGGTGTGCACAACGGCCGGAAGCGGACCCTCGACATTGGTCGGGCGGTGGATATACAGCGGAATCTGGTTCCCGTCAACGCCGTCGATGTGCACGGTCTCGCGGGTTACGCCTTCGACCGGCGGGCGACTGCCATAGAGCGCCTCAAACATCATGTCGTAACCGGGCTCGGCCATACGCGTGAACTCGAGCAGCTCTTCGAGCGGCGAATCACCGTCGAATGGGACAGCAGCGGGCGCCTGATCGAGTCCGATCGGCACCATCGCCGCAATCATTCTCGGATCAGCGCGGGGGTCGGTTGCGAGAACCATCCCCGGATCTCCGAGTCGCCCGGGCAGATGTGGAAGTTCTTCAGCCATTTCAAGTCCCCTGTTGTTCGATCCCACGATGATGCCTCAGAAGCCGCCGTGATGCGAATCACCACTTTTCGACGACCGGGGACTGCTCCCCAATGACATCGAAGCGCCGATCCACGACGCTGGCAGCCGTGAGCACACCCACGCCCCCACCTTCGCTGCCCCCGCATTTGGCGCACCCACCACCGCCAACCGGCACACCCCTGCCGCCAGCACCAAACATCGTCGTTCAAGAACTACCTCGCCGGTCGCTCCCTCGTCCGCCGGTGGAGGCGATGAGTGCGTGGGTAGTCCTGCTCGCTGTCACCGGCGGCATCGGCGCCGACCTCGCGACCCGCACGCGCATCAGCTCGCTCGTTTCGTTCGCCGCTGTCGCAGCGACGGTGGCAACGCTCGAAGCCGCACAGGTCCTGTCGAATCGAGCCTCACGCACCTTGGCAGCTTTGGCGCTTGCGATCTCGGCCATGTTGCCGATGCGGGCTAGCTCCTGGTTAGCTCATCTCAACAGCTGGACCATCGTCGCCTTGCTCGCAGGCGCGTGCATGGCGCATGTCGGGCTGCCCGAGTATCGAACCTCGTCACTTCGCGATGCAGCGGCACGGGCGTTGGGGGCGAGATTCGGCTGCGTATTGCTTGTTCGCTCAGCCCGGCCCCGAAGTGAAGGAATCCGGGCGTGGCTGGCACCGCTACTCAGAGGCGTGCTGCTCGCGCTGATGCCTGTTGGCGTTATCACCGCGTTGCTCGCCCAGGCCGACGTTGTGTTCGCCGAGGCGGTTACACCCGGGTTGGCGGTCGATCGACTCGTTGGCCACGCGATGGTTGCGGTCGCCGCCGCCACGCTGATCATGGGTCTCGTTACCGCGGCGCGGACACCACCCGCATCGGAGCCGAGCGAAGACTGGCGGCCACTCGGCGGCGTTGAAGCATTGACCGTCATGGTCGGCCTCTTCGTCGTCTACCTGCTGTTCGCTGGTGCGCAGCTGTACAGCGCGCTTGGTGGGGCCGACGAGATCCTGGCTCGCCAGGGCATCACCCCGGCCGACTATGCCCGAAGCGGGTTCTTCCAGTTGCTGTGGGTTGCGGGGCTCACCGCTGTGCTGCTCGGCGCCATGCGCCTGTTTCTTGCAGAGCGCAGTGCAGGGGTCGAACGAGCACTGCGCGTCTGCGGCACCACGGTCGCCCTACTGACACTCGTGATTATCGCCGTAGCCATCGTGCGCCTCGACCTCTACACCGATCGCTTCGGGCTTACGACGCTGCGCTGGTACTCGGCTGGTTTTGCGTGGCTGCTCGCCCCCGTGTTCGCGTTGATCGCTATTGCGAGCGCTCGGGGTTCGATTGAGGGGCTCGGCACGTCGATTGCGGCAGTGGTGATTGGAGCCGTCGTGCTCGTCAACGCGCTGAACCCCGAAGCTCGCGTCGCGGACCACAACCTCACGAACGCCGACACGATTGAGCTCGACGCCGAGTACCTACTGCGGTTATCGGCCGACGCCTGGCCAACGATTCTCAACCACCAAGCGACCGTCATTGATTCGCTCGATCGCGAGCGCGGCTACGCCACCTCAGCCGCCAGCCGGTTCGGCCTCGCGTGTGCACGCGCCGACCGCTCTCGCGGCTACGGGCCCGCGGGCTACAACGTGGCGAACTATCGCCTCGCTTGCGCTAGCAACTAGCGGCGCTTGGCTGCCAGCGATCGCAGCGCGTCGGCGACATGCGGTAGCGACGACAGTTCGCTGTTGATGTCGGCGGCCGCAACGGTCTCAACTCGTACCTCGGTCTCGGCTCGGATCGATGCGGTGCGCTGTCCGCTCGTGCTCGGCGGCGCAAGAGCAGCTAGCTCGCCAAAGACCGAGCCGGGAGCCAGATCAGCGACGTGCTCGCCGTCTCGCCACACGCTCGCTTGGCCCTCGAGCAGCACGCCGATGCTCGCGCCAAAGTCACCCTGGCCGATCACCTCGTTGCCAGCAGACACCCGCATCGGAACGACCAGCGACTGCAAAAGCTGGCGTTCATCGCCGGGGCAGCTTCCGAATAGCTGCGCATCACTCATCTTGTCCACCATGTTGACCTCCACCGGTTCGCCTTGTTCGCCGAAACCTCACCGTAGCCCAGGCCCGAACACCGTCGCCTACAGTCGCTGGTGTGAGCACAGAGATCGTTGGCGCGTGCCCCCTTGACTGCCCCGACGGCTGTTCATGGATCGTGACCGTCGAAGACGACGTGCCCGTGAAGTTGCGGGGCAACCCCGATCACCCGTTCACCGCCGGCGGCTTGTGCAAGAAGGTCTACCCCTGGCTCGAGTTCGCCCAAGATCCGAATCGCCTACTCACGCCCCTTCGCCGAGTCGCCCCAAAGGGAAGCTCTGCGTCACCCGACGACCAAGCGGCGGCCTTTGAGCCGATCTCGTGGCACGAAGCTCTCAGCGAGATCGCCGAACGATTCACCGAGGTCATTGAGGCGTCGGGCCCCGAGGCGATCTGGCCGTTCACCGGCACCGGCACCATGGGCTATATCCAAGGTGCGTCGACCCCGGCGGGCAGTCGACTGTGGAATCACCTTGGCGTTTCTGATCATCACCTTTCGATCTGCTCCCCGGCCGCCCACCATGGGTTGAGTTACTCGATGGGCACCGCGGCTGGCATGGACCCCGAAGATGTTGTGCACGCAGGCGTCGTGCTCATCTGGGGTGCGAACACGCTGATCTCGGGTCAGCACTGGTGGCCATTTGTCGAGCGGGCCCAGGCCAATGGCGCGACGGTCATCGTCGTCGATCCGGTCCGCACCCGCACCGCCGAGCGCGCCGACCTGCACATCGCGCCAAACGTCGGCACCGACGGAGCGCTCGCGCTCGGCATCTGTAAGGCCCTCATTGATCGCAACGCCGTGAACAGCGACTTCCTGGCCAACAAGACGCTCGGGTTCGACGAGTTCGCGGCGTCGCTCGATGAGCTCACGCTCGATCACACCAGCGAGGTCAGCGGCATCTCGCTTGCACAGCTCGCGACGATGATCGACGTACTGGTTGATTCGGCCCCGCTCACCATCAAGTTCGGGCATGGCGCTCAGCGACATGCGGGTGGCGGCCAAGCCGCTCGGGTCGTCTCGTGCATCCCGGCACTGCTCGGGTCGTTCGACACGGTTGGCGGTGGCATGTTCTACTCGACCGGTCCCCGGTACGAGACGTTGAACTTGCGTGAGGCCGCAGGTCGACGGGCCGGCGCCCGACCGCGCACACTCGTGATGACCAATCTTGTCCAGCATCTCGACGACACCGAACGGCCGGTCAACGCTCTCTTTGTCTCGGGCGCTAACCCCGTGGTCTCGAACCCTGACACCAACGGTGTTCGACGGGCGCTCGGCCGCGATGACTTGTTCACCGTGGTCGTCGATCTGTTCTTTACCGACACCACCGACTATGCCGACATCGTGCTTCCGTCCGCGATGCAGCATGAACAACTTGAGCTCAACAATTCGTTCGCCCACTACTACCTAAACCTGAATCAACCTGCGGTGAGCCCGCCGGGTGAATGCTTGGCGCACACCGAGATGTTCCGCCGGCTTGCCGACGCGATGGGACTCGACGAACCGTCGCTGCAGGCTTCGGATCACGAGCTTCTCGACACACTGCTCGACACCCCGGCACTTCGGGACGCGGGCATCACGGCAGCGACTTTGCACGAAACCGGCTTTGCCCGGTTGCCCGACACACCGTCACCGTTCCTGGCGTTCGACGAGGGTTTCCCCACCGCATCAGGGCGGTTCGAGTTTGTGTCACAGCGGGGCGAGAACGACGGCGTCGGTCGACTCCCCCACTATCTGCCCGCCGCCGAAGCCGCCGCTGGTTCGAAGGGCACCGGCGACTACGACCTGGTCGCTGCCGCGGGTGACTGGCACATCAATTCGACGTTTGCCGGCACCAAGGTCACCAAGGCCCGAACCGGCCCGCCCGCAATCACAATTCACCCTGCCGACGCCAGCCGAGACGGGCTCAGCGAGGGCCAGCTGATCGAGGTTGCCAACGATCGCGGCATGTTCACTGCGGTGCTGACCATCTCTGATCTCGCCCGGCAGGGCGCTGCAGTGTCGGCCAAGGGCTCGTGGAAGCTCGACGTCAACGCCACCACCACCGAACGCAACAGCGACATGGGCGAAGGCGCGACCTTCCACGACAACCGGGTACGCATAAGGGCCGTTCCTCGCTCGGCTTGTCACTAACCGAGTGGGGCGGTTCACGCCGCCGGTCGCTTTCTCTGTTTGGTGCTCTCTGATGAGCTGGGCGGGGGTTTTCGCTTTTTGGGTGCGATCTCGTCGGGTGTCGCTGGCCGGGTGGTCCAGGTGCTCTCGGTGTCGCCGCCATTGCCCGCTTCATTGGGAATGAGGGTGAGGTTGTTGTTGTGGAGGTGGTGATGATCGCCTGGGCAGTTCAAGGTCATGTCGTCGACGTTGGTCTCACCTTTGGCTGGCGAGTTGTACGGCGTGTTGTGGTGGGCTTCGCAGTTCAGATAGTGGGCACCGCATTGCACGCAGCCCTTGTCCCTGAGGATCATGGCGATCAACTGGGCGCGGGTGGCCTTGCGGGCATCGCGGGCCAACCACAGAGGCTGGCCTTTCAGGCCGCTGATCTGAAACCAAACATCCGCGTTCTCAAGC
>Ga0209828_1004045_pt1 | contig 10747 bp, 11 predicted proteins | sample MaitaG_FD_187429 | JGI IMG/M metagenome (GOLD analysis project Ga0209828, IMG submission 187429) | Marine algal microbial communities from Maine, USA - Maine_Asex2 metaG (SPAdes) (version 2) | ecosystem: Host-associated > Algae > Red algae > Unclassified | place: Maine, USA | collected 2015-01-05
GAGCCACGGATGGTCAATAGATACTGCACAAGGAAGAGGCGGGTAGGGCAATGGCTGCGCGTTAGAGATTGATCAGGTGCCAGATGTGTGATGGAGTAGATTGGCCGGGTGTCAGTCGGTGCTTCAAGCAGTCTGTGGGCAAGTCATTGCAGCCGATTCACTGATGAAAATAGCCTGGTTAAGTGATTTTTTGTGTGGCGGCTTGGTGGTGGTAGGTGATTTATACCTCCTATACTCAGCCGTGGAAGGGGCTGGGTTCTGGCGTGATCTCAACGTTACACCAACTGGCACGACAAAAACGCTTTTTGGCCGGTGTAAGTGCCAATGCCGCCAAGTGATGATCGAACCCGCGACCTGCAGCAGGGCAAGGAGTCGGAATTGTAGGTAGCGCGGCCACGGATCAACAGTAAATTCGGATGGTTAATTCTCGGCATGGAATAATCTTGACTATAAACACACAGTGTCAGCTTCGGCTTATCCTCAGCTATGCTCCAGCGCACCGAAAAGGGTGGCTTTTGGTTGCACACATGACAGACCCCTGATTTCAGTCCAATAGGGGAGGGCAGCCCTCTCACCAGGCAGTGCCCCACAATACAATTGTGGGACACTACAAATAGCGGCCTCTCCTCTGGCGAGAGGTCAGTCGTTTAGCTTTACAGTTTCGCGCGTTCCGCTCTCAATGCAAGCCAGAGGCAATAGCACATAACTAAAACCACAATTGTGAATGGAATGCCGGTAGATACGGCTGCACCTTGCAGAGCTGACAGTCCCCCACCCAACAGCAAAGCAATTGCCACAAGGCCTTCAAGAGTACACCAGAACACGCGCTGAATAACAGGCGCATCCATCTTGCCACCAGCAGTGATGGTATCGATAACAAGACTGCCACTATCTGATGATGTAACAAAAAAGATAACAATCAGAAAGAGTGATATAGGGGCGACGATCCCATATAGCGGTAATTCTTTGAGGAAACCAAAGAGTGCTCCTTCTGGAGCATAGCTATCGATCACGGTAGCTCTTACACCTTCTGCACCGCCTGCATTCAACATGTCAATAGCAGCGCCACCGAACGTGGACATCCAAAGAGCGCAAACAAGGGTTGGCGCCAGTAGTGCACAAACCATGAATTCACGCACTGTGCGGCCTTTTGATATTCGCGCGATGAACATACCTACAAAGGGCGACCAAGCGATCCACCAAGCCCAATAAAAGGTTGTCCAACCATGAAAATAGCTAGTGTCCTCTCGTCCAAATGGATTTGAAAGCGCTGGTAGCGTGACAACGTAATCAACCATCACATTGGCATAGCGAGTGAAAGCGGTAGCGACACCCGTCACCGCAATGACAAAAATAAATAGGAGAACAGCCATCACCATGTTGATCTCTGAGAGCCGTTTGACACCTTTGTCCATACCCATACAAACCGAACCCAGCGCAATGAGCGTAATAGCGACAATAATCATTACGGTTACTGTACCGGACGGTTCAATACCTGCCACCTCTTTGAGGCCAGCGGCAACTTGTTGTGCTCCTAGGCCCAGTGATGTTGTAAGGCCAAAAAGCGTTGCAAACACCGCAAGAATATCAATTGAATGACCCCACCAACCCCAGATTCGTTCTCCCAGTATTGGGTAGAAAGCGGACCGCAGTGTCAAAGGCAATTTAAGGTTGTAGCAAAAAATGGCCAGACTTAAGCCGACCGCTGCGTAGATGGCCCAGCCTTCAAGGCCCCAGTGATGAATGGTACCCATAACTCCGGCATATTCATTGCCCGGCTGAGAAATATCGATGTTCAATGGGCTTGCGTTACCACCTTCTGCGAAGTTGTAGTAAACAGGCTCCATAACGCCGAAGAACAATAGACCAATGCCAATGCCGGCGGCAAACATCATCGCTATCCAGCCAGCATAGGAATAGTCGGGCGTCGCATCTTTCCCGCCGATCCTTACTGATCCCACGGGTAAGAATATCAATACTAAACAGAAGATTGTTATTGCATCGACTGATAGGACGAGAAACCAATCAAAGGTGCTGGTAAGCCAGGGTCTCAACCAGCCGAAAAACTCTGCCGAGGCTGCCTGATTAGTCAGCGATAGAATGACGAACGCGATTATGACTACGCTTGAAATTAAAAAAACCGGGTTGTGGATGTCGAGACCAAGGGGGCGGATATTGTCCTGTCCCATTTCAAAATCGGTTTCATACTCCACCTGTTGTTGAACATCAGATTCTGACATAAGTTTTCATTTCCCATATTGCTGCAAGGTAGAGTCCGACAACTACGAAGTTTAGTCAATCCTCTTGGTTGCCGTAGCGCGACAAGGGCTTTGCTCATCACTCGCAACTCGTTTATCAAACAAGGAGTATCCCACAATGGGATTGTGGCATGATAACCCCTCATAGCCCCATCTGGTGCGGTTTTCTATCATCGCTACTGCTAGACTGTCCCACAATCATCAAATTTGGTTGATATGGGACACTAAAATGCGTAAAGTTGAAGCCGTCAAAACCGGCGAACAACGCCAGCAAGTTGAAGCGCACCTGGCCGCCCAGGCACGGATCTACGTGGACATCTGGAAGGTCGGCGTGAACACCGCCTTGCGGATCTCGGACCTGTTGTCGTTGACCATGGACAACGTGCGTACGCTTGACCTGGCACAACCGGCGCTCAACGTCATCGAGCAGAAAACCGGCAAGCACCGGAAGATTGTCGTTAACCAGTCAGCCTTGGCGGTTATGCAACGCCGTCTGGCTGAATCCTCAGATCATGCGTGGTTGTTTCAATCCGATGCAGTGAACCGCAACCGGCGTGAGCCGCCGAAACCAATCAACCGCCGATCAGTGTCCAGGGTGTTTGAACAAGTCGGGCAGCGGATTTCACCGAAGGTTGTGCTGGGTACACACTCGATGCGCAAAACCCGCGGTTACGCCATGCACAAAGCAGGACGCTCCATTGAGAGTATCGCGAAAGTGCTGAACCATAGCAGCTCGGCTGTGACGATGCGTTATATTGGTTTGGTGCAACAGGACATTGATGAGAGCTATACAGAGCTCGAGCTTTAAGTGATGCTTCTAAACCCTGCTATTGCATAAAATTTCGGCCCAGAACCGCTTCGCTGCTTCTATAGCAGCATCTAAGTCGCCGTACTCATTTTTCCTGGATCTCATTTAGTATGACTAAACTCAATCCAGTAAAAACTCCGTGCGGCGCCTTATATACTGCTCTATAAGCTTCTGGACTCGAAATTTTATGCAATAGCAGGGTAAAGAAAAACGTTGATCAACTAAATGACGTCCATATTATTTGTCTTTCGGAATTTCAATGACTATTTAGCGCACCTGGATTACTCCAAGCAGGGCCCTTATCTGATTATGCGTAGTGCCTGGCTTGGCTTTTAATGCACGCAGCAGAGGTCCCCGATTTGCGTTGGAGTGCTGGATTTCACGTCAATCCGGTTCCACGCCATCCATTTCTATCGCGAGGCTTTGCTCGACCGCGTTGCGAAGCACAGAGGGATCACTTCCTGGTCCTACAGCTAATAGTTTCGGGCCTGTTATTGGTGAACCATGGTAGGGGCGGAGATAAATTTCGCCATCCGGGCATCGTTCAAAGTGCATATATCCATCGAGCCCGCCCACTTTCGTGCAGCCTTTGATCCTGAGTATGTCAGAGGGAATCAAGTCACAAAGGCGCTGGATGCATGCAACGTTGGGCAGATCGTACAGGTCGACAGAGCACGAGGACCAATGTGTCTTGTGATGCGCAAGTGTTGCGCGTCGAGATCCGTATCAATGTAATCATTCAGGATGACATAAGGGTGCCACTGATTTTTAACAGCACTCTCGACGAGATGTTTAAGCAGGGTTGTCTTTCCGGCTCCCAGAAAACCAACGATTGTTATGATCGATTCCATAGTGTTGTGTGAAGCGTTTTCGAATGCATTAGTAATGCGTTAGTGAAGTTGACACACTCAATTTTTGCTCGAGTGAAAAATCGGTTCTGAAACGTGATGATCAATGTCTATGGCTCGCTCGCGCGCGCCTTGAGAATTAACTACACAATCACGGGTGCGGTGTCCTCTCTGAGGTTCGAGGGTTGCAGGCACCGTGAGCGGTTAGCCCTTTATCGTTTCTTCACGCCAACAATCGATGTGATGGCAAATATCAGCGCTGCAATGCAGACGATCGAGGGCCCTGCTGGCGTATCCAGTACCCACGCTGCTCGCAATCCGGCAACGGTCGCTATACAGCCAATGACGGCGGCGGCTAATGCCATGCGTTCAGGCGTACTACTCAAGGGGCGAGCAGCGGCAGCAGGAATAATCAGCAAGGCTGCGATAAGCAGTACACCAACAACCTTGATTGCCACGGCAACCACAATCGCTAATGACAGCGTCAGCACCATTTGTTCTCGATCCGGGTGGATGCCACTGGCATAGGCCAGGTCAGCATTGAGTGTCGACGTTAACAGCGCTGACCAGCGCCAACTCATTAGGACCACTACCAATATCGCACCGCTCCAGATCACCGCCAGATCACTGCGCGATACCGCGAGAATGTCACCAAATAGGTAGGCCATCAGATCAATGCGAATACCAGAAAGGAATGAGACCGCAACGAGGCCAAACGCCAGTGCTGAATGAGCGAGTACACCGAGCAGTGTGTCCATGGCATACCCACGATTGCTAAAAAAGCTGACTGTCAGTGCCATGAGTAGAGACACAATGAGCGCACCGGCGAAGACCGACATGGACAGCGCTAGTGATAGGGCCACACCGAGAATTGCCGCGTGCGCTGTGGCATCGCCGAAGTAGGCCATGCGGCGCCACACAACGAAACAACCGAGTGGAGCTGCAGCGAGCGCTACACCTAGACCTGCGAGCGCTGCACGTACGAGAAAATCATCCAGCATCAGTTCACGTCCTTATTGGTATCGATGCGCTTGTGCTCGTGTTCATTTTTATTTGCGTATTTATGCTCATGCTCATGCTCATCATGATTATGATCGTGATGATGACGATACAGTGCAAGCGTACCTAATGTTCCTGAGCCGAACAGCGCACGGTATTCAGGCGCTGATGCAACAACCTCAGGCGTGCCGTGGCAACACACATGACCGTTCAGGCAGATCACTCGATCCGATGCGCTCATAACAACATGCAGTTCATGGCTCACCATCAGTACCGCGCACCCGAGCGTGCGTCGCACGGTTTCGATCTGCCGATAAAAGGCCGCCGATCCAGGCTGATCCAGCCCTTGCGTTGCCTCGTCCAGGATCAGCAAATCTGGCTTACCCATCAAAGCGCGTGCGAGCAACACGCGCTGGAATTGCCCGCCGGACAGCTGCGACATTTGACGGTTTGACAAGTCTGGCACCCCCGCCTCAATTAGAGCGGCATCGCACGCAAGCTTACCGGCTGGCCGCGGCATACTCATAAAACGCTCAACCGTCATGGGCAATGTGGCATCAATGTGCAGTCGCTGTGGCACATAGCCAATCGTTAACCGAGGCGCTCTGCATAGCTCACCAGAGCTTAGCGGCAACGCGCCGATGATGGCGCGCAAAAGCGTCGTTTTGCCGGAGCCGTTGGGGCCGACAATGGTCACAATCTCCCCACGTTCTATCTCAAAGTCAACTTGCTGCAGGATTTCTCGAGATCCAACACGAACGCACAGACCTTTGGCTGACACCAGGCTCATCAGCTTGCTTCATCCTGACAGGCCGGGCACAGGCCTTCAGCTTCGACAACCGTGCGCTCGATCCTGAATCCAGCAGATCGTGCTGCTGCCCCGAGTGTGCCTTTCGCTGGCGTCGAACGGGTTTCTGCCACAACATCACAACGGCGGCAGATCATAAAGGCTGGAGAATGGGATTCCCCCGGATAGGAGCAGGCAATGAAGGCATTCAGCCGCTCAACCTTGTGAGCGAAACCATTGGTGACCAGAAATTCCAGAGCTCGATAGGCTACCGGCGGTTGTGAATTGAAACCCGCCTGTCGTAGGTGTTCCAGAATGTCGTATGCCCCCAATGCTACATGCTCCTTCAATAGAATCTCGAGTACCTGCCGACGGACGGCTGTCAGCCGTAAACTGCGAGTGGCACAGCGATGTTCGGCGGCCGAGATGGCATCAGCAATACAATCACCATGATCGTGCGGTTCGAATCCTCTCACCATAGCTGCTTTCCTGTATCACTGATCTTGCGTTGCCGAGTCAGTTTGATCACTGCTCGTAGATAAAATATTTATTGATATATTATTACATAACAATTATACTTTTGTTCGTCTCAATTTAAGCAAACAGGCCCCCCGGATGTTGAAAGCAGTTTTGCCCGTTGCACTGGCAACGTTAACGACGATCGGCATCAGCCGAGCCGATGTTCCCTCGGTTGCTGTCGATATCGCTCCTGTGCATTCTCTGGTCGCTCAAGTAATGGGTACGCTCGGCAACCCAGAGCTTGTAGTCTCGCCGGGAGCATCGCCCCATGGCTATTCGCTTCGACCGTCAGAGGCGCAAGCTTTGCAAGATGCCGGTATCGTTTTCTGGGTCAGCGCTGGATTGACACCGTGGCTCGCTGACACGATCGTCACGCTGGCGCCCGATGCCACTCGGGTCGAGCTGCTTGAGGTAGATGGCACTACAGAATTGGCGATGCGGGAGGGTGCGCTGTTCGAGGCGCATGGGCAGGAAGAGGATGCTGACGAGGATCATGACGGTGAAGAACATGACGAGGAACATGACAAGGATCATGACGATGAAGAACATGACGTAGGCGATGGTGGACACGATGAACATGCCTCTGACTCTGGTGATGTACATGATCACGGCGAACACGACCCCCACGCTTGGCTAGACCCTTCGAATGCAGCTATCTGGTTGGATACTATCGCCGACGAGCTGTCAAAGGCAGATCCGGCTAACTCGGAAATTTATACGGCCAATGCTGCATCGGGCAAGGCCGAGCTCGAGCAGTTGAAAACCGATGTGCAAGATGTCCTGGCACCGGTGCGCGATCGTAATTTTATCGTCTTCCATGATGCCTATCAATACTTCGAGAACGCGTTCGACTTTCCCGCCTCCGGCGCAATTTCTATCAGTGATGCCTCCAAGCCAAGCCCCGCTCGCATCCAGCAGATCCATGATCGCGTCGCGCAAGCCAATGTTACTTGCGTGTTGGCAGAGCCCCAGTTCAATCCCGATCTGGTCAACACCGTTCTCGATGGAACTGATGCGCAGTCAAGTACGATCGACCCGCTAGGTTCTCACCTCGACATAGGGTCAACTCTCTATGCAAAACTAGTTCGCGAGCTCGCTCAGACGATAGCCGATTGTGTATGACGAAAAAACTCTATACAAGCGCTAAATGGTATGGCGCTTGCTCACTCGAGCAGTAACCTAATCCTAAACGATATCGCTCATGAAAACGATCGTAACTGGTGCGGTGTTAATGCTGTGGACAAGCGTCGCTGCGCACGCTCATCCCCATGTGTTTGTTAATGCTCAGGCAGGTTTTCAGATCGATGCAGAGCAAAGTTTGCAAGCGCTGCGAATATCGTGGCGGTACGATGCTTTTACAACACTGTTCCTGTTTGACGTTCTTGATCTGGACAGCGATTTGGACGGGCAGTTGAACGATGCTGATCTTGCAACCGTTGCTGCCGCTGAAACAGAATGGCAACCGGGCTACAACGGCGATGTCAATCTAGCTGTGGCTGGCAATAGATGGGAGTTAAGCCAACCGCAGAATGCCACCGCAAGCATGGTTGATGGAGAAATCATCGTTAGCTTTGATCTGCCATTGGTAAATCCCGCTGATATGTCAGGGAAAAGTGCCAGCCTTCGACTATATGATCCTGCTTACTATTACGCTTACTCGGTTTCCGTCGATCCAGACAGCCAGAACACGGATGGGCCCTGCGAGGTGACAGCCATCCCATTTGAACCCGATGAGGCTGAAGCCGAAACGCTATGGACGCTGTCAACATTGTCGCGTGAAGAAACACCGGATGAGCCGGATATTGGCTCCCGTTTCGCCGATGAAATTCTGCTGACATGCGACTGAAATCACTGATAGGCCTTGGGGCCGTACTGTTTGCTGTGGTCGGGATCAGCATGGGTCTACCGTGGAAGGAGGTTGCTGCCTGGGCAGCATCGATGCAGCGGGACTTTCAGAACGCGATGGCGGCCTCGTTGCAAGCGATCAAGGCTGGAGAGCCTGCCGCTATTTGGTCCCTCTGCGTTGCGACAGCAGCCTACGGGTTTGTGCATGCATTGGGACCAGGCCACGGCAAAGTGCTTCTGGGAGGTGCAGCCATAGCAAGTGGCGCTACGTTGCGTCGGATGATCATCCTGAGTCTTGCAGCAAGTTTGGCGCAAGCTGTTTGTGCAATATTGATGATTACTATTATACTGCAAGCCTTCCAAATCGCATCGCGTGATGCCGTAGATTTGGCGGAAACATGGCTCGCGCCGATCAGTTACATCGCTATTGCAACGATAGGGGCTGCCTTGATCGTCAGGGGAATCAAGGGACTATACCGCCTACTGTCTATTAACAAGGCTGAGTCTCAACATCGTGGTTGTGGCCACAATCACGGTGTAAGTCTGTCCGAAGTCAAATCACTGCAATCAAAACGTGACATTGCCGCGCTTATTGGCAGTATCGCCATTCGACCCTGCACAGGTGCACTGTTCTTGCTGGTGATAGCGGCTCGATTTGACATCTTTTTCATCGGCGTTCTCGCTACGCTGACAATGGGTCTGGGAACGGCCCTGTTCAATATTCTTGTCGCAGGTTCCGGCGTCGCTGCACGCCGACTGGCCTATGTGGGAAGTGCGGTATCAGGCCCTGGACTTCAGAGTATCTCTGCTGGCTTGCACATCGCGGGAGGCTTGCTTGTAGTGGGATTGAGTCTTGTGCTGCTCCTACCCGTTTTGGCTTGAATGGAGCATTTCCCAAGTGGTCACACCGGAAAGGGCGGCATTCATAAAACGTGTTAACAGTAGAGCTTAAAAGGGAACTGAAGCGTGAACGAGCACAGGCGGTGATGTAATTGGCGAAGCAGGAGGCGGGCGATGAGTGATCAAGTGCGTACGCAACTGGCCCGTTCACTCAAAGACTTGCCTTGCCTCGCATGCAAATTAATCCGAACGTATCGGATTTTTTCAGTTTTACATTCGAAGATTTCGAGTTCGTTGACTATGTTGCTGATCCGGCTAGAAATAACAATAATCATAGCGAAAACCCCCAAAACAGGGGTGACCGGAAAACCTCTGAGTATGACGAATTTCCACTCGTTTGGTACGACAGCGTGCACAGTGACTTGTTCTCCCTTACCGGGGAAGGACAGCGTGTATGGAGTGCGTGCTGTGCGGGCTTTCTAACTATTAAACCCTTTGAACCTTTGTTGTTTTACCGTCAAGCGGTCGATTTGTTTAGACTATGGCTCTGTATTATGAGCAACCAGCGTATCGGGATACGTACCGATTGATTCTGGAGATTTTTGAATGTACCAAGGAATTTTCGAAAGAGTATCAGTACTCGTTAGGTCAGGACATGAGACGCCATGCCCTGACGAAGGAAACAAGTTACCGACTGGCGTTGAGTCAGTCGGTAGTACGCAGATTTATCGATGCTTCGAAAGTGGTACAACAACAGTAATGCGCTGCGAGCTGTCGTTCGAAAGGTATCGCAACTCTTCGAGTTCGAATCATGGACTAAGGCAGCTTCACTCCAGCGACATTCAGCGTAAAACATGGACAACGTCGGCTCTCCACAGGCTTTGAATACTCTCCAACTCCAGTTCCGGCTTCGCAGGCGGCGTCAAGCAAGGATTCAGGGATCAATATCACTCGGTGGCTAAACTTCTGAGTGGGCAGCCACGTCAGAACACTTATGTGTCGTCCCTAGCTTCCATGCCCCCATTTTCTATACACTATTCACGACCGCTTTCGCTGGACAGCACATTTACAGGGGTACCACAGAAGAACTCTTATGTGCTCGAGCACATAACAAATCCGCGATGACAAAGCAGCACAATCTCAAGTGATAAAACAAGAGATCCAAATAGTAGTCTTGTCCGCCGACGTTCAGCGGGTACTGCGTGCCGACAAACGCGAACCCTTTGCCGATTTCAGTGTAGTGTCAGGGCGGCTGCCAGGTGCGACTTGCCTACACCCGAAGGACCGATCAGTAGCACGTTTTCGTTGCGCTGTACCCAGTCAGTTTGCTTACGCAACGCAATCACCTTCTTCTGAATGATTGCTGGCAGGTCGCTCACATCCAGCGTGGCAAAGCTCTTGCCCACCGGCAGCTTGGCCTCCCGACTCCAGCTACGAACACGGCTCTCATAGCGTTGAGCGATTTTCTGCTCGCACAGATGGCTCAGATAGCGTCCATACTCCCAGCCGTTTGCGGTGGCCTGCTCAGCAATACGCTGATGATGCTCATTGAACGCAGGCAGGCGTAGTTGACGCACCGGTATCGCCTGCGCTTTGCTGCGCGGCAGGAAGCGCTCCTGCAGCGCTTCCAGTGTCGGTAACTCGAAGCGTTCTGCATCACCCAACAGTTCACCGCTGATGTAGAAGCTGATGGACTGGAAGAGCCGAATCCGAGAGCGGGAAAGCGTAAGGGGCTGTGCTGTACGGAAGGCCGCCCCGCAAAGAGGCTCAAGCGAGTGTTCAATATAGAGGTGAGTGTCTGCAGTGCATGTGGTGGGCTGATGAAGATAATAGCCGAAAGTCG
>Ga0209828_1004046_pt1 | contig 10746 bp, 8 predicted proteins | sample MaitaG_FD_187429 | JGI IMG/M metagenome (GOLD analysis project Ga0209828, IMG submission 187429) | Marine algal microbial communities from Maine, USA - Maine_Asex2 metaG (SPAdes) (version 2) | ecosystem: Host-associated > Algae > Red algae > Unclassified | place: Maine, USA | collected 2015-01-05
GGTGTCGCGCCTCCAGCAGCGTCTCGCCGGGGGTGACGGGCTTGGCATGCGGCCACGTTCCGGGATCGGCGGCGATCAGCTCGCGCGTGTAAGCGTGGCGCGGTGCCGACAGGACGGAACGGGTCTCACCTTCCTCGACGATCCGACCGTCGCGCAGCACGAGCAGGTGCCCGCCGAGGGTGCGCGCGACGGTCGCTTCATGCGTGACGACAATCAGCGTCCCGCCCTTCGCCGGCACGGCAGCGAGCTCCTTCACGACCCGCGCGCGGCGATCCGTGTCGAGGCCCTTGGTGGGCTCGTCGGCGATCAGGATCGGCGCGCCGCCGGCGGTCGCGGCGGCGAAGGCCACGCGTTGCGCCATGCCGCCCGACAGCGCACCAGGCAGGCGCATCTCGGCGCCTGTCAGCCCGAGCGCTTCGAAGGCCTGTGCCCGCGCCGCCTCAGGGTCGTCGCTGCTCGCGACGTAGCGATAGGTCTCGCGGACTTGCGGGGCGGCGCGCATGAGCGGGCTGAGCGCGCGCCAGGGTTCCTGTGGCAGGGCGGCGAGCCGTCGGCCCCATAGCGCGGCGCGCTCCTCGGGGGCCCAGTCGTCGACTCGCTTCCCGTCCAGCGTGACCACCCCTTCAGACTGCAGATCGGCGGGAAGCGTGCCGAGAATTGCCTGGGCGACGAGGCTCTTGCCCGCTCCGGTCTCGCCCATGACGACGAGTGTGCCGCCCGGTGGGACATCGAAGCCGACGGGGCCGAGCAGCGGTACATCTCCCGCATGGACGTGCAGGTCGCGCACGGCGACCGTTGCGTTGGTAGAGGCGGTCGTCATGGACGCCGCATCCCGCCGACGCTCAGGTGCAGTGCGAGGACAGTCAATACAAGCGCGGTGACGGGCTGGAGGATCAGCCAGGGCGCCTCGCGCCAATAGGGCAGTAGCTCGGTCATCATCACACCCCACTCCGCCTGCGGCGGGCGGATGCCGACGCTGACGAAGCCGAGCGCGGCGACGGCGGTCACGGCCGTGGCCGCACCGAAGGCGGCGATGGTCAGCAGGCCCGGTCCGATCTCGGGGACGAGGTGACGGCGCAGGATCGACCACGGTCCGAGCCCCAGCATCCGCGATGCCTCGACCGCCGGCGCGCCGAGCACGACGCGCGCCCGCTGACGGGTGTAGCGGAAGTACTCGACCCAGAGCGTCAGCGAGATGCCAACGTAGAGGGCCCACCACGAACCCGGCGCGATGGCCGCGAGCATCAACACGAGAAGCAGCCCCGGTAGCGCCAGCACCGCATCGGCGAAGGCCGTCAGCAGCCGATCCGTCCAGCCTCCTGCGTGGGCGGCGAGTACGCCGAGGAGTGCGCCCGGCAGCGCCGCCGTGATGACCGAGAGAAGCGCGAGACCGAGTGACAGTCTTGCCCCCGACAGTAAACGTGCCGCCATGTCTCGCCCGAGGTGATCGGTGCCGAGCAGGTGCGCCGCGCTCGGGCTCTGACGCGCGTCGAGGAGCGATTGCGCGGCCGGATCGTGGCCGACGAGCGCCGGGCCGACAGCCGCCGCGCCAATGAGCATGGTGAGCAGCGCGAGACCCGTTAGTCGGGGAGCTCCGGGGCGCGGTAGCCGCCGGGCGGGAAGTAGCCCGGTGGCGATCTGATCGCTCATGTCGCGCGCGGATCGATGACCCGGCAGGCCAGATCGATGCCGAGGTTCAGCAAGACGTAGATCAGCCCCAGCGCGAGCGCCGTCCCCTGCACCATCGCCACGTCGCGCGCGAAGATGGCGTGGACGAGGGCGTGCCCGATGCCCGGCCAGGCGAACACCGTCTCGACGATGACCACCCCCTCGATCAGGTAGGCGCCCTGCACACCAACGTAAGCGACTACCGGCAGAGCCGCATTGCGGAGCACGTGCCGAATCACAGTCAGGCGCGCACCGAGCCCCTTGGTGCGGGCGAACAGGCGCCACTCGGCCGACATCGCCTCGGCAACCGCGTCGCGCACGACGCGCGAGGAGACCGCAGCGAGGCCGAACCCGAGCGTAAGCGAAGGCAGAATCAGGTGCTGTGGCCCGTCGAAGCCCGCAACCGGCAGGAGGCGCAGCTGCACGGCAAACACCAGCACCAGTACGATGCCCAGCGCGAAGGCCGGCACGGCGCGCAGGAAGATCGAGAGCGCGAGCCCTGTCCGGTCCACCAACCCACCGGGACGCATCCCGGCGGCGATTCCCACGGGTAGCGCAATAATGAGCGAGGCGACGACAGCGCCGCCCGCCAGCAGCAACGAGTAGCGAAGCTGTGTCACCACTTCCTCGATGACGGGCGAACCATAGACAAGCGAGCGGCCGAGATCGAAGCTTGCCAGCGCCCTGAGCCAGCTCCAGAGCTGCGCCCACAACGGCTGATCGAGACCCAGCTCGATCCGCACCGCCTCAGCGGCGGCCGCATCCATGACGTCATAACCGTAGCGCCCTGCCGCGATGCGGAAAGCCGCGTCGCCCGGCAGCGCGTGCATCATCGCGAAGCTCGCGACACCGACAACGAGCGCAACGATCAGCGCCTGCATGCTCCTGCCTGCGAGGATCGCGAGGAAGGGGGCGGCCCGTGAGACGGCTCGAGGTGCACCCCCGAGCGTGCTCTCCGAGTCGCCCCGAAGGCCGAATCGTTCGCTCAAATTGCTCAAATCAGTCCGCTCAAGTCAATCTCCCCAGGTCATGCCGCCCAGGTCATTCCGCCCAGGTCAGGGCGCTCAAGCCGTAGGAGCGCTGTAGCGGATCGATGACAACGCCGCGCAGACCGTCCGCGATGGCGACCGTGTGCTGGTACCAGACGATCGGGATCACCGGCAGCTCGGCCTGGAGTGTCGCCGAAACCGTGTCGATGGCCTCGGCACGAACCGCCTCGTCGGCACTCGCGGCGATGCTTTCCAGGGCGTCTGTCACCGTCGCGTTCTCCCAGCCCATCGCACCCCAGTCGCCGCCGCTGGCACCAAAGTCCTGCAGCACGGTACCGATCGGGTCGGGCGTCAGCGCGTAGTTGCGGGCGTAGAGCGCGACCTCGAGTGTGCCGTCCTGATGTCCTTCGGGGATGATCGAGTAGTTTGCCACCGTCACCTTGAGCTCAACGCCTATCGCCCGCCATTGATCCTGCAGGGCCGCCGCCATCAGCGGTAGCTCCGGCCTGTCGGGAAAGGTCCTCAGTTCCAACACGAAGCGCTCCCCGTCGCGAGTCAGGATGCTGTCCTCGCCTTCGCTCCAGCCCAGCTCCGCCAGACGCGCGCGAGCGTATCGTCATGCCAGGTGCCGAGCGCGGGCGGGAAAAGCTGCGTCGCCGCGCTTTCGGGAAAGCGCGTGATTGCGGCAGCGATGCCGGCCCGGTCGATAGCGAGGCTCAATGCCTCGCGCGCACGGGGATCGTTCAGGAAAGGGTGAGCGGCGTTGACCTTCAGCGTCACCACGCGCGGGATCGGGACCGCGACGGTCTCGACAGTCGTCACGTCGCCGAGGCGCGCGAAGCCCGCCGGGTCGAGCGTGAAGACGAGATCCGCGTCGCCGCTTTCGGCCAGCAGTGCGCGCGTCTCGGCACGGCCTGCAGCGAGGTAGCTTGCGGTCTCGATCGCCGGGGCTTCACCCCAGTAGTCGTCGAAACGCGCCATCTCGATTGCCTGCGGCGGATTGAATGCGGTAACACGAAACGGACCGGTGCCGATCAGTTCGGCCGGCACGCCGTCCGCATCCAGCGCGCCGGGCGACGGGATCACGGTTGTCGCGTGTGCCATCAGCGCCGGCAGCGCAGCGAAGGGACGTTCCAGTTCGACCACGACCGCCCCGTCAACCGCCTCGATTCCGGTGATTGGCGCCTGCGCAAGTACACCCGGTTGCTCATAGGCGCGCTTCAACGCCTGCGTCGCGTTGGCCGCGTCGAATGCCGTGCCGTCATGGAAGCTCACACCCTCACGCAGCGCGAAGGTCCAGCTCAACCCATCTTCAGAGACCGACCAGTCGGTAGCGAGACCGGGGCGCAACGTGCCCTTCACGTCCGCATCGACGAGGTTCTCCATGATTTGCAGCTTCTGGGTGACGAAGCCCGATACGGCGGGATCGGCGCTCGCCACTTCCCAGGGCGAGGCGACGGTTACGTTCGTACGCGCCTGCGCCGCGAGCGGCATATGCAGGAGGAATATGAAAAGCGCGGCGAATATCGGCGCCGTCGGTCGGAAGGGCATTCGGATCTCCGGGATGCAAGTGATGGATCGTCGCTGTTCGTACAGTGCTCCTTGTTACGTTATAACAAAACATACGACGATGTCATGATTTGCAAACTGATTCGCAAATTAGCATTTCGCAATCGGAGGAGTTGCCCGACGGTGGTGACTCGTGTGCCGCTGTCGACGTCGATCACCGACCGTGAGGCAATAGAGAATGCGCACCCGTGTTCATCCTCAGGCCGCCTGGAATGAGGAGTCAGCTGATCGGCTTCGACAGAGTGTCCACTACACACCTCAAAGCCGATTCCGTGTAGACGATCTACAGGATGCCGAGCTTGAACTGCATGAAGACGACGGCGTTGTTGTAGTGCTCGCCGTAGTCGATTTCGGGCGAACCGCTGATGTTGAGAACGGCGCGCTTGCCGAGGGTGAGTTCCATGGCGGGGAGGGGCACGATTTTGGTGTCGGGCTCGCCGTTGATGAGAAACTGCTTGTGCAGGACGGTGGCGCCGAGGATGAAGCGGACGCGATGATCGAGGGCAGCGAGGCGGGGAGTGAGTACGAGCAGTGATTGACCGTCTGTTACGACAGTGCGTCGGACATTTGACAGTTTGAGATGTGCAGGGTGACAGAGCTGGCGTACTTCGGTCGTTACTGATTGGCATGAGGGCCAGGCGCGATGCCAGCGCAGATTTAGCGGCCAGATTGACGCCACGCCCTGATCGGGCTTACGCATTCCGCCTTCATTTTCCTATTGAGTCGGGGGAGGAGGGCTCCCGCGAGCTTTTCGATCTGAACACGCCTGGCGCCGTTCAGTGCTCGTACGACTCGCCGACGTCGTGCAGTGAAGCACGCGCCGCATCTCCTGTTCGGGGGCATCCTTGGCAGATCGTCGTCATGGCGGCGTCCTTGTCTCTCGACAGACGCTCGTTCCGTCATGTGACCTGGCTACACGGGACAAACGCACCGCTGCATTCGTGGTTTGCCCGAATTCGAGTGCGACCGACGAACGAACACGAAAGACGCTGCGTGCCGATCAATGGCTGCTGATCGAATGGGAACCGGGACGGCCAGAGCCAACGAGGTATTTCCTAGCCACGCTCCCGGCCTCATGCACGCTTGAGCGCCTGGTGTCGGTCGCGAAGATGCGATGGCGGATCGAGCGTGACTACCAGATACTCATGCAAGAGGTCGGCACCCGGGACGGGAAAAAATGTGCGACGACCAAAGCAATCTCCCCATCCGGAAAACTACATTCCGAGAGGGTCTCCGCGAATGCAGAGACACGTTGTGGACTCGATCGAAACGATTCGCTGACGCCTTGCCTACACCATCGCGAAGACCCTGCCACGCTGTCCCTGCTGCTGTCGGCTCAACATACGATCACATATTTGACACAGTAGGACTAGCTGAACGGACAGCTGCGGCGGGCCTGTCGCGGTCGTACAGTGCGCGGACTGTCACCACTCGGGAATCCTCATGCCAGTGATTGCCATGACCCGCGAGATGGGCTCGAAGGGTAAGGATGTCGCCATCGGCCTGGCAGAGCGCATCGGATTGCACATCGTTCACCACAATCTTGTTGAACGCGGGCTTTCCGAACGATTGCATGCCGAGGAAAGCGATGTCCATCGCCACCTGGAAGGCAAGACGAGCCTGCTTGACCGGTGGAAGCTTCCCGGAAGAAATGTAAGCCGCATGACAGCCTGTGAAGTACTGGGCATCGCAGAGCGGGGCAACGTGATAATACGCGGCTGGGGAAGCACTCATCTGCTGCGATCGGTTCAGCATGTCTTGCGTGTTCGCGTTTGCGCACCTCTTGAGTGCCGCACCAGGACCATGATGGAACGTCTCGATACGACAGATGAGAAACTTGTCAATCGCGAGATCCTGACAAACGACGTCGCGCACTCACGCATCCTGAAGCGCCTGACACGTGCCGACTGGCAGGATCCGCTGCAGTACGATCTGGTGATAAACACCGAACGCATGCCCATCGATGAGGGAGTCACGTTGATCGCTGACGCTCTGCGACAGTCAACGTGGCAGGAAACGCCCGACTCGATGAATCTCCTCACACAGCTGCGAATCGAATCACAGGTGCGCGCGATTCTGTCGGCAGCGCACGGCCCGCGCGGTGATATGAGTTCTATCAATGTTGAGGTACGCGTCGTCAGCGAACAGAGAACGGTCAGGCTCAGTGGCGGTGTGCGGCAGGCGACCACTCGTGACAGGGTCATCCGTGCAGTGAAAGAGCTCGACGACTCCCTGCAGGTGGTCGATGACATTCAGCGGGTGCACGAATGAAACTCGGCGTGCGTTCGAACCTATGTGCTGAAAGGTCCGGACTTGCGCTTTGAAGTTCAGCGAGCGGCAGAATGTGCGACGACAGGCAGCCGATCGCGCATTTCGGAGCACCGTGACCAATCGGTTCGGCTGAAAGTGACCGCCAGTTTCGGCGTAACGTGACCAGCTGTTTCAAGAACTGCAACGGTATCCGGTCAGTCATGCTGACGAGGCTGAGCGCAGATGCCAGCACGGTGAAAACCCAGGGCAGGATCGAGTCGAGCAACGGGTTCGCATCGATTATCCCGAGAGGTATCGAGAGTACCGACAGCGTGTCCACGACGTTGACGTCTCTACTGAACTCCGACATGACAACCTTCTACCCGTGGTCCGATGGATTCGACTTTGCCGTGCCGGGTGATACGAATTTGTGCGTCACCAGTACAACGCCGAGACGGCGCGCCTCGGCGATCTCGGTCAGCATCTCGAGGGTGCGGGCTTGCGTTATCGGGTCCAGGCGAGAGGTCGGTTCGTCGGCGAGCAGCACCTTGGGTCGGGCGATCAGCGCGCGAGCCAGGGCAATGCGCTGCAGCTCGCCGCCGGAGATGGCGTCGGGGCGACGTGCGAGCAGCGAGGTCGGCACCGCGAGGCGGGTCAGCATGTCCTCGACCTCGGACCAGGGCGCGCCGTTCAGATTGGCGACATCCCGGAGGCTGGTCGCCAGAGTGACGTACGGCGAGAACGCGGCGGGTGGGTCCTGGTAGAGCTTCTGGATCGCGCGCGGGCCGAGACTCGCGGCGCGGTGAACGGTGCCGCGCGCGGGCGCGATCAGCCCGGCGAGGGTATCGAGCAGGCTCGTCTTGCCTACGCCGCTCGGACCGACCAGCGCGACGCGCTCGCCCTCGCGCAAGCTCAGGTTCAGCCCTTCGAGCAGCAGCTGCCGCCCGCGCACGACGGCAAGGTGTCGCGCCTCCAGCAGCGTCTCGCCGGGGGTGACGGGCTTGGCATGCGGCCACGTTCCGGGATCGGCGGCGATCAGCTCGCGCGTGTAAGCGTGGCGCGGTGCCGACAGGACGGAACGGGTCTCGCCTTCCTCGACGATCCGACCCTCGCGCAGCACGAGCAGGTGCCCGCCGAGGGCGCGGGCGACGGTCGCTTCATGCGTGACGACAATCAGAGTCCCGCCCTTCGCCGGCACGGCAGCGAGTTCCTTTACGACCCGCGCGCGGCGATCCGTTCGCCGACGTCGTGCAGTTCGAATTTCTGCACACGAAGAGAGGCCCATTGATCAGCCGTTTCTCGACTAATTTCTCCGTTGGCGAGCTGTTCAAAGACAGACTCCCTTATGAATAGGCCTGCCGGATAGCACTTTTCATTGCGCGAATCTCGGGATTGTCCGCATCCTGACGCAATCCCATGACCAACCGGGATATCGGTGTTTCGCCGAACCCTTCCTGCGAACCGAGTCGTCTACAGGTGTCAGTCGCACTGGACTCTCCCAGCAGTCCGATCGCTACGCCCGCCTCGATGGCCGCCGCTACACCTGCGACGCTCTGACTGCTGTAGACGATCCGGTATGGGCGTCCCATCGCGTGAAGCGTGGCCAGTGCGGCTTCGCGCCACCAGCAGGCCTGATCGAACAGGGCGATCGGCAGGGGCACGCGTGACAACAACTGGTGGTGACGTGACACCATCCAAAAGGTCTGCTCTTCACGCAACACTTCGAGCCCGGCCGGAGACTCCAGCTCGAAGACGGCAATGTCCATCACCCCGGACGCGAGTGCATCGGGAAAATCGGCGCTCAACGCGCAAGTGACCTCCAATTCGACCAAGGGGTGGCTTTGCGTGAATTCGCCCACGATGCGCGTCAGAATCTCCTTGCCCTCATCATCGGGAATACCGATATGGAGCCTCCCTCGTAGTTCGTCCGAAGTCAGCTCGCGCAAGGTTATCGCCAGCGTTCGAGTGACCTCCCGCGCAACCGGCAACAAACGCTCGCCTACGGTGGTCAGCACGACTCCGCGTCCGTGCCGTTCGAAGAGCGGCTGTCCCAGCACGTCTTCGAGCTTCCTGATCTGCAAGCTGGTGGCGGACTGCGAACGAAAAATTCGCGCTGCGCCGCCCGTGACGCTGCCGGCTTCGGCTACCGCCACGAACGTGCTTAACAGCTCACTGCTCAGATGATCCATGGATAAACCTCATAGCTGATTGCTGAATTACCCGTTTCACGTATGTCTCAATTGATCCGATAGTACAAGCTCCATCTGGAGAGAGATCATGTCAGAGCAGCTTCGCAGCCAGAATCGATTGACCACCAGGACCATGCTGATGCTCGGTTTTTTGGCGCTGGCAGCTGCACTGGCAATGCTCTGGCCTAATCAGATCTGGCAGACATCTCGGTTCGTTATCGCAGGCCTCGTTTCGGTCGCGCCGCTGGTGATTCCCGGGATCGTGCTGGCCGCCTGGATAATGGCCAGCGGGGCCGATGCACCGATTGCGCGTGCTTTTGAGGGACGAGTACTGCATGCGATAATCGCTGCGTCGGCGATCGGGGCGATCACGCCAGTCTGCGGCGTGACAATTCTGCCGTTGCTGGCGGGATTGCTGGCTGCCGGAATCCCCCTGGCACCGGTGATGGCCTTCTGGTTGGCATCTCCGGTCACCGATCCGGCCATGTTGGCGACCACACTCGCCACACTCGGCACTAGCTTTGCGGTAGGCAAAACGATTGCTGCGTTCGGGTTGGGGCTTTGGGGCGGCGCGGTCACCACTCTTTTCTCGACGCGTTCCTGGGTAGCTGCCCCTCTCCGTCAGAACCAGATCGTCGGTCGGCTCTCGACCCGCCGCTGTCATGCGCCGCTGTCGTTTGATCCGCGAATATGGAAAGAGTCAGAGCGACTCGATGTGTTTTGGCAGAACGTCGTTGCCACGACGCGTCTGGTCCTGATCTGCTTGGTTCCTGCTTTCGCGGCCGAATACGCGCTAAACACGACGTTGCAGCCGGAAGCACTCGCGGCCTACGTAGGCGACGACGTATGGTGGGCGATTCCGGTGGCTGTCTTCGTCGGCGCACCGGTCTACCTCGACGGCTACGCGGCGCTGCCGCTGACTCGCGGCTTGATGGACCATGGCATGTCGCCGGGCGCGGCCATGGCCTTTCTGGTCTCTGGCGGTGTCATCAGCATCTGGGGGGCCATGGCCATCGTTCCAGTTCTGAGGCCGAAGCCGTTCGTTCTCTACCTCGCCACGGCAATATCTGGATCGATGTTCGCGGGCTACATCTTCGATTGGTTGCAATAGAGAATGCACACCCGTGTTCACCCTCAGTCCGCCTGGAATGAGGAGTCAGCTGATCGGCTTCGACAGAGTGTCCACTACACACCTCGTTTCTTGAACGTGCTGACGTTCGAGGCCGCACGCGCCGTCCAGCCCGTGCTCTACGCAATCGATACGCTGCGCGCCAAAAGTGCGTAGCGTGCCGGCGACAGCGCCGACGGCGTTCATGAAACCGCGTCTGCCCCCTGTTCGAAGACGATGCTTCGATCCGTGTCGCGCCACTCGACGCGATCGAGATCGAACCACCCTGGAAGGCCTGACGCTGGCGTTTCCGACGATATTGCGCAGCGCCGAAACCGTCAGCGAGCTACCCGACCTTACTCTTCGCCTTTGAGCCAGTTGCCTGTTCACGCCAGCGTGCTTGGATGCGGCCTTTAAACGAAAAGCGGCTGGCCACGAGGGCCAGCCGAAAGGGCTGATTCCGTAAAGCCGATTCCGTGTAGACGATCTACAGGATGCCAAGCTTGAACTGCATGAAGACGACGGCGTTGTTGTGGTGCTCGCCGTAGTCGATTTCGGGCGAACCGCTGATGTTGAGGACGGCGCGCTTGCCGAGGGTGAGTTCCATGGCGGGGAGGGGCACGATCTTGGTGTCGGGTTCGCCGTTGATGAGGAACTGCTTGTGCAGGACGGTGGCGCCGAGGATGAAGCGGACGCGGTGATCGAGGGCAGCGAGGCGGGGAGTGGCGTAGTTGAGGCCGCCGTAGAAGGCCTGATAGCCGAAGCTGTCGGAGAGGGTGCCGCCGTGGAAGCCGAGGCGACCGGAGGGTGAGTATTCCCAACCGATGCCGGGGGTGACGGTATTGCGCCCCTCACTCTCCTGGAGATGGAAAGCGAAGGTATTGAAGACGAGGTAGCCGTCGTCGGCGAGGGCCGCGGGGGAGGCGACGGCGAGCATCGAGGCGAGAGCGACAACCGGTGCGATGCGAGCGAG